>Ga0302271_10002538_pt1 | contig 16313 bp, 10 predicted proteins | sample III_Bog_N1_1_FD_198767 | JGI IMG/M metagenome (GOLD analysis project Ga0302271, IMG submission 198767) | Peat permafrost microbial communities from Stordalen Mire near Abisko, Sweden - III_Bog_N1_1 | ecosystem: Environmental > Terrestrial > Soil > Wetlands > Peat | place: Sweden: Abisko...
GCAGTGTCTAGATCTCTTGGTTGCATGGCTAACCTCATTTGGTCCAGAGCCTTCGGTCTTGCCATCGAAAGACCCGGTTCCGTCGATCTCAAGTGGTTCCACGATAAATACAGAGAGTGATTTATAAATCTTTATATCTCTTTATATATCCTGTCTTCCCATTCTTCCTTTCCATAAATATCATTCCTCCCTTCTCTCATAATCTTTAAATGCAAAACAGAAAAAGAAAAAGAAAATTTGTGATCACTTCTACATTCAATAATAATCAAAAAATTCAAAAGGGTTCAGCCTAAACTACAAATAAAACTTTTTATCCAAATCAACCCAAATCAAACAGAAATAACATCTAAAATAATGAAAACTACTCACAAATATTATTTTCCTTCATTTTCTCATATAATCCACATAATCTCTTCTATTTTTACACATAAAACAAACAATTTCGTCAATTAATTCATTTGAAAATATTCTAAGCAAGAGAGTTATCTAAAGGCCTAGTTTAATTCAAAGAATTATCATGATCAACTACTTCCTCTGCAAATTATGTTCTCTGCCCTTTCTGCTACTATAAAGGCTCATTTACACCTTAAAGAAGATCTTTAGAAACCATTTTCTTAACTCCAAACACAACTCCCTTTTAAATCGCCAAAATACATCAAATCAAACTCAATTCCATGATAAAAACTTGTTATTTTTGAAATTACATAGAGCAGAGGAAGATCTCTGGTGTTTTTATCCTCAATAATTTTAAGCTTTTTTGCAATAAAGTTTCTATCGAAAGGAGGCTACTAAGGTTATCCTGTCTCAGGAATGAACACAGAAAGCGAATGATGATAGTTATTGAATTCCATATATTCACGAATCAACTCGTTGATAAGCATATTTTCACTTGAAATCGGTGCTTTCTCTGATCCTTGATCATTGAGTGTGCTAAAAATCTCTGCTCTTATTTTTGCTCTGATTTTCGAGAGCACGCCTTTTTCTTCGAGTGTTTCTTTGAGTACGTCTTTGAGCTCGTTAACAGATGCCATTTAGTTGGAGATATTTGTGAGTTTAAATTCCAGATTGTTTTTTTTTTCAAATCAAATTGTTTTGATATCCAGCAAGAGAAATGAAGATTAATAGTTTAAAATAAGGAATTTTGTAGATTATTCATTTTAATTGGCGAAAATCCCACAGATTTTTACTAATTTCACCTTAGGACTGGTTTCCCCGTATTTTGGTAATATTTTATTTTTTTGGGAAGTCTAATTTCAAACTAAAATATCTCTTGAATCTTAAGCTATTATTAAATCACAACTTGAAATAATCGAATAAATAAATATCATAAACATAGCTATCTTAACATTTTTTACAGAAAAGCTAACTAACCCTCTTTTAATAAATCAAACTCTCATCTATTGCTTGGTTTCTTTTGATCTTTACCGTCTCTTAGCTCTTCCAGTTTGTTTAGGATTTTCTTTCTCCATATTTTTTTTAGTTTGTTCGTTAACAATTATTCGTCTTTCATACTTGAGAAATCCTTTTGCATTGTCGTTCTAAATTGTCCTTCGTATGCAGGTATTTAGTCAACGTAGCTTTGTGATTGAGTTTTCTAAAATGCAAACAATTATGGAAATTCAATAGATAAAAAAAATTAATAAATAGATTTTAATTTCACTGATAAATGATTTGATTTTTTAATTAATTATTTTTATATTTACATTGAAGAGCCTCTCAGTAGCAGCCATAGCAGCAGCTGATTCATTATTCTTACTATCAGGTGTACTTGGAGTGAAGTTCTTAAACTCAGATGAATAATTCGTTTCTCCAAAGAAAACTGGATATGCTGGGAAAGGGCTGTTAAATCTATTGGAAATGTTTAAAAAAGAAAGATAAAGTTGAAAATACTTAAAAATTAAAGCTAAAAGATGTTTTAAAACAAAATCATGAATGTGAAAATTAGTCTTTCCCCCACAATTTTCTGTTTGATATTTTTTCTTACAATCGTTTTTTGTCAATGAATGCTATTTCTCCTTTCTTGTTCAGATTGGAACCAAAGGATTCTTGATAGCTGGTTTTACCCATGAATGGAGCTTCAACAATGTTGTGATGTTTTGGTGCTTGTGAAGATTGCTTGGAATATTCTTTCCAGTCAATGAAGTTGCTCTGAAATTTCAAAAAATAAAGGAAATATTACATCAATGTACAAAACTTGATGAAAATAATTCATATTTTATTATTTATGTTTGTTTTCTCACATTATAGCTTGTCAATCCCATAAATGGCTTCTCTGAATGCTTGTAACCAGGCTTGACTCTTTCAACTTCAGGTGTACCATTATCTTTGTAATCATTCTATTTGAATTGTTTTTCAAAATAAGCAAAATGAATTACCAAACAAACAGATTTTGAAACAATCCAAAACAGTATTACTGATTATTTTTATTATTTTTTTTTACTTTCATTTGTGAAGTGAAATCTAGAGAAGCTAGTCCTAAGAAGTTGGTTTGCATCATTTTATCTGTGACCTTAGGGATACTCGTTGATTTGTTGTTTTTACGAAAGAAATCTTTGTTGTAAGTTGTGCTGAATGCTGGACTGTATTTAAGTTTCACATTGCTATTAGAGTCGTTGTTAAACAGCATAGGTTTGGATCCTTTCAGTTGAGCATTCATACCTAACATCACAATAAGAAAATATCATCAAAAACAACTTTAAAAATGCATCAAATTGAGTTAACTAAGATGTTGAAAAATCTTACACAGCAAATTGTAGAAATATTCTGAGTTATCAATGAAGAATTTATCTAAATCTATGTTCTTGTTGTTGAGTACTTCCTCAGGCAGCAGTTTATACCAATCTTAGTTAGAAATCTGATCAAACAACGTAGATTCAGTTCCCTCATCGGTAGGCGCTGAACAACCATCCATCTCACTTTCGCCTTCTGTTCTACTCGATAAACATTTTAAAAATCAGTTCTTCAAGGACAAATTTATATGTACAATTATGTTTCTTACTTTTAAGTTTCTTTTTCTGGACTCTTCTATCCTGGAGATACCTCTTAGGAGGCGTAGCGCTAGTTACCCTAAGGAAGCGATGTTTGTTTTGATTACTTATTTCAATTTTCAGAACAACAAAAAAAAATGTTGTTTTTTAGTAGGTAAAAAAAGATTAGAAATCATTTGTAAATAATTCTAAAACAAAGATATCCTACACTATTTGCTCTTGAGGAGCTCCTGTAAGAAGGAGATTACTACTATGTTGGGAACTGCACTATATTTCTTCCTTGCTAATTCAGAAATGCTGCACTTTTATTCGAACTAAACTTGAACTTACTGTTAGTTCTCTGAAATTAGCTTCTATTGAAGTTTATTTAATCTTTTAGAGAAACTCGATTCCCAAATCCCTACGAAGAAGAAGAATTTGTGAGTTGTTCAGTTGGAGTTAGAATTGTCGGTAAATCCTATTGCATCTTAAAAGGCTGGTGATTAGGAAGTGGATATCTCGTAGTGAGAAACACATTAGAGGGTTTCTTGAAAAGATCAGTGGAAAGAGGATCGCTTCCTCGATTCGATCGATAAATAACTCTAGTAAGAGGAGGTCTAACAGAGTAATCTTGCCATTCTTCGTTACTTGAATATAAGTTCCTGTGTTTTAGGGTTTTTCTCATTGTAGAGGAATTCGTAGTTGAATGGCCTTTATAATTCGAAATAGTCTCCTCTCTGTCTTTCGAGTACGACAAGCCTGCGTCAGAAGCACGTAAAAGCTGCAACATTTCAGGATTCATTTTGCTATTTATGTGTTTTTCCTAATTCTAAAATGTGTTTAATCCTCCGATGAACTGGAACTAATTGAGTCTGTTTGATTTGCTGTTGTTTGCTGCTAACTAGAGTTATGCAGTTTGAAGAGAGTATTATATTTTTATGAGAGTTTGGTTCGGCTTTCTAGAGTAATGTCAGTTTGCTGCTTGATTGATTCTCTCTGCGTATTTTATTTATGTTTTGTTCTTCTTCTACTTGATTAAGGTTCTTTTTCAAGAATTAAAACACAGCAAATATATGATAAAACTTATTTTTGTAAGCTTAAAATCTTCCTTCATGTTTAGCCCTCGATTTTTTTCTTCGTTTTATTTGCTCTCTCCCAATAAGTAATTCGCAAAAATAAGAACAATCTAAATCAAAAATAAAATAAAGATTGTGTCCCTTCTTGTCTTATCTTACTATGAAAAGAAACAATTAATCAACGCGCTATCATATCAATAAATTATTAAACTAGCAGATCATTTTTAAAAATATTAAGTTCAAGAGCTTCTTTAGTTTTTGATTTAGATAATTTGTTCAAATAAAAGTTTATTGTGTTACTTTTAGAGTCACTAAGCACAGTAATTAGATGCTGTTTTGATGGTCAGATTCATTAGTCTTTTAAATGTTGCTTGGTTAACCTTATTGACTAGATATTTAAAAAAGAAGATAAATGTAAAAAAAAACAATCTCTTGAGATAAATTTGATTTTATTCGATAAGAAGTAACCTTAAGGAGATTCATAAAGAAAAAAATCTCAAAAGAGCAAGTACATTTACAATACTACTTTTCATTTTTTATTAGGGTTACATTTTTTTAATTTTTCATTATTTTAAAGGAGATTGATTAAAAATGGAATGCTATTACATTTTAAATAATCTCATGTCTACTTAATAATAATTCAATCAGTCTCTTTAAATAAAAGAAGTAAAGCCTTTAAAGAAGAAGAAACAAAAAACTACAATTATCGTATGAAAAATATTAACTCAAAATTATTAAAAAAAATTAACTATTTTAATAATTAACTCCCCAGAATGAATATCAGATTTGAGTGAGAAAAAGGAACCCTCCTTCATTTCTCTTTTAATCAATTTGAAAATTTGAATTTTATTATTTATTTTTTTTCTCTCGAACATAGAGTATCACATTTTATGTATTTTTTATTTGAATTTCAGGAATCACAATTATCATTCTTTTGAGCAATTTATTGCATGAAAAATAATGTTTGAGCATAGATTCGTATTGATTAATTAATAAGCAATGCTACTTAGGCATTTGCTTGATTGGTAGATAGCCTTCGAATTGTTAATAATTCATGCATATCAGATACCAATTTAAAATGATAAATATCTACTTTTAAACTAGTAGTTCTAACATAAAAAAGTAACAAAAACATTGCTCATTTATAAATCAAGATGCTGTGCACGAGTCCTAAAGTATTTGCAACCTTTCCGAGATCTGAAAAACGTTTCGATTTTTTTAAAAAACTAGCATCTTGGAATTTTATTTTAAGCAAGTTCATCATTTTTCTTTTTCTTTAAAAACTGTATTTTAACTTTTTATTTTTGGAATTAAAGTTTAATTAGTTTTATGATTTTCCCTCCCACTTTTCTTCAATTTAGAGCCTTTATTTAATTTAAAAATGTGATCAGTCTCATTCATATGAGAGATGAAATGTGCTTGAGAAATTATTAATTTTAATTAATAAAAAATCGACAATTTATTAAAATCAAAAGCAATTGTGATTTCCCTTCAAATTAATTCAAGTTTTTCAATTTATAATTAATGCATTATTTTCAGAAAGTTTTTTGATTATCTTAATAGATTTTCTCATTTGGCTTGTTGCCCTATTTATTTGAAAGAACTACCAAATCAAATAAATTAGAAGAAAATAAAAAAGATTGCAATAGCCACTGTGGAAAGAGAGAAAACCTTCCAATGTATCTTCTCCAATATTTTTATCCTGTGAATTAGGATATGATATTGTGACAGGAGCAAATAATGGCTAAGGTGATTATGATAAATATGTATTGTTAGTTAAAGAACTCAAAGTTTTTAATCTTGAATTCGAAAGTTGTTTTTTGAGATTATTTTAAAACAATGCACTTGATGAAGGGCTAGCTAAGAAAATGCTCACAACAATTGAACTTGAATTATCATTCTGCGAAATGTATGAGATCTTTTACAGACTTATTCAGTACTAAATTATCAGTTCGCATGAATGCATGCTACAGTTGCAGGAATTTTGTGATAAAATCTGTCATTGAAACCAGTTTAACTATGAGATCGTTTTCGATTGCTTTGGAGATCACTTAATCTAAAGGGGTGAGTAGTTGTGTTGACGTAAATTTTGTTGGTTGGAGATTCAAAAACTGTGTTGTTTTTCAAGAACAAAAATAACGGAGCTGCTACTTCAATCTCAGAATCACATCAAAGTAACAATAAGTTTGGTGTTGTTGAGGATACAGCTGGTCCAACTGTGACATCAGGACATGGACCATCAACTTCTACTGCATTTAATAAATAATAAAATTGCTAAATAATCTTTGATTTTCCAGTACAGTCCTTGAAAGAGGTCTATTGGTTCTACTAAAAAATGAAATATTATTTCCAGTTTGTTCGTGTTGTTATTTTTCTACCAGTGAAGAATTTTGTTCAATCGAATTCAGATCTAGCAATGCAAGGCTAAGAATAATGAATTCGCAGTGTAGGGTAAATGAGTAATATTGAATTGCCAGATTAGATCTTTTTTAGGATAAAGGTAGGTAGAAATTGAAGCTGCAAATTAAGTTAGTTCAAATAATTGATTCGTAGTATCGATCGGAATGGATATTTATGTAACTGGAGAGATAATAATTGTGTAGATGTAAATTCATGCAGATACATCATTACGATGCTGTAGTTATGGACATAGATTAGAAATTGTATTGATATTCAAAGTCAAATCACCTAAAAAACTAACTAAACAGCAAATTATTGTACTATTAAATCACATAGCAGTGAATATTCAATGAAAAATTCAAAATCGAAACAATTGTTTTACAGAATAAATATTATTAGCGTTTTGTGTTGATTTTTGAGGATTTATTAGCTGAAAACAAGAAACTTACTCTACCATTTAGGAAACTATTCAAGTTTTTACAATACTTTGAGTTGTTAATATTTTTTGAGATTGAAGCATTTCCAAACCATATTAGAATTCAAGTTTTTATTTGAATTCGTTAGCAGCAAGTAAGTCCTTGTTGCAGTTACGTCATAGGTGTCCATAATACCAAAAAATTTCACTAAATATTCTGTTTTATGAAATGACAGAGAAGATAGGGATCCATGTATAGTCAGTTAAGAGGAAACAAAAAATGAACTCGTTGTGATTTTTTAAATGAAGTTGTTCCCAAAAAGTGACAAAGTTTGCTGCCCATTTTTGATTAAGTTTTTATTGTGATTCTTTGAAGAAAGCAAAAAAATACATTTTTTACTTGATTATTCATGTAGATTCATGATAATAATTACCATATTCAATTGTAATAATACGTAATATAAAACATAAAATATACTTTGCGAAACACAAATTTTTTTTATAAGAGCATATTTAGTTTTTTTTTTCTCATGAAATTAATCTCTAATGCATATCATCACTTCAACCGTATCAGCTGTTCTTTACCTTATAAGAATTAATGCTACTTAAAACAGATTTCGAAAAATCTTGACAGTTATTCGATAAGAGGTGATACTTTTCTACAAATTGGTGACTAGAATCTTAAATCTTTCTAAGGACTTGGTCAACAGATATTTAATAATGTCCCTCATATTTCCACGAAAAATTGCTGATTGATTCAGCATTGCTTCTTATTAGTCCTTTCTCTGTGAAATCTACCACAATTGTTTGGTATTCTGACTCAAGTAGAATTGCAGCATGGTGAAGTATACCTAAATTTATGATATTTCCAAGGGGCCTTCTTCCATAACTGACTTTTATACGAAGTTCTCCTTTCATGTGCCTAATGAAATTGTTAATTTTCTCCTTAATTTAGTCAGATACAATGCTAATTTATTAGCAGTAATACAATTTATTATTATTAACTTCATAGAGTCTGATCTTTGACCATGCAAAGCTTGTAACAGCAAAAACATACTTCTTAAATTTAAAAGAAACAATTATGATGGAGTCTACATTTGAGTGAAAATCCAAAAATCGAGCATGTTTGTCTAAGTACTTCAGCACCGATCCTTTGATAGAGGAATCTGTCTGATCTTAGAGAGTCTCAAAGAAGATGTTTTTTTATTTCTCAAAGAGTTCTTCAACATCAGAGAAACTTTCTCGTTGATTTAGGTCTTTAGTTGAGGTGGGTCCCATTGTTTTCAAATTGTTGACGCCTTTTGCCTTTTTTATTGTTTTGTTTTAATTCCAAAATTTCAAAGTTAAAGGCAATAAAAAATACATTCTTTTTTCATTCCTCTATTACTTAATATCAAAATCAAACCTAATGAAATCAAACAAATATTCTAAATTTCAGCTATTCCTTTTTGAGATGGATACATTATTACAATCACTTAATCAGTCGCAATTGAAATAGATTTAAGTAACAATATAACTATTTGATTGAAATATAAAAGCTGCTTTTCGAAAACACATTTATTATTTTATCTCTATTTCAAGAAAAAACTCAGCTGATTATTTTTCTCTTTCTCTTGAGAAGTGTCCATTTCAAATCATTATTTTATCCTTCTTTATATTATCGAAGGGAAGGAACCTGAAAAAAGAGCTAATCGAGTCCTCACTTTCGATTGTAAGAAAGCGTGTATTGTTTTGAGAGGGAGTTAAAATTTTTGAAATTTTTTAGATTATCTTATTACAACGATATGAGCCACTGGGGGGATTACTTTTGCAATTACATATTATTATATGGAGTTAGAATCTATCAGATTTCCTTTAATGTGAAAGCTCTACCTTAGAAGGGCAAGTAAAGATGGTAGATGAGAGAGAGAAAGGCAGAAGAACTTTCACTTTTAGATTAAAGTAAGCATTACAAGGGAAAAGGAAGTTTGCATCGCAAAATTAAGGGAAAATACAAGAAAAACTTACATCTAATATCAAACTAACACGAAGGGAACAAAACATTGAAAGCAACAAGGTTTGTCTATCAAAAATCAAGATAAAGATAGAGATAAAATTGGTTCAAAGGCTAACAGGATAGAATACATAAACCAACAATGCAAAAAAAGGGAGGGATAAAATAATAAGGAGGGGGATGCAAAAGACAAAACTGAGCTTCCAGTGATAGAATGTTGACTGATTGTCCTTTTGAGACTGGGAAAGATTTAGTATTTCTCTCTTTCTCATGAGTCGTATCCATTTTTATCTTTTCCTTTTGAAATCATTGCAACTGCAGCTTTAGTAAGGAAAAATGTCCAATAAGTGTGCATAATTGCTAGTGCGGTGAGCATGAAAACCATGAAAACAGATGGGAGGAAGAGCACTTCATCGAGTTTAACAATCTTCGGCGTGAAGAGCTCGGTGTATGCAGAGTTAAGGATGCATGTTGCGAACACAATATTCCTTGTGTAGACCCAAACTGGATATGCTATTAAAGCAAGAATCACGTTAATAATAATTTTTCTGTTTTTCATGTCGGTGTATGCTCTTCCAGCAATGAGGACAACATCACCAGGATCATGGATCAGCAAAACAACTACGCCAACGATCACAAAGTTCATCATATACGAGAACCATATCAAGAAGAACGCCAGACCATGATGCAGAGCATATTCATAGAATTTAGGGTCGTTTTGTTTGACGAATATCTAATGAACAAACGTGTAGAGATGCGTGCCTGCTTGGATTAAATAGAATAATCTCAAATAAGGGATTTCAGGTACATATGGATATCCAAGGAAGAGATTGTCACATGACCCTGATCCTCCTAGTGTATGAGGTAAAAAGTTCTGATCTTTGACGAGTAGATACCCACAGATAGTTGAGATCGAATAGTAGCAGAAATCAAACAGCCATTTGCAGAGTTAATCTGATCTTTTTATACTCTCAGCAGGTGTCTTAGATCTTTTCTCAGAAAGTAACCCAGTGACTCTGTGAAGAAGGAGCTGTCTAATGATGTACCTAATCGATCCAATGATGATTGCGGTGACGATTGAAATCCAAAAATCATAAATACTGCCTTTGGGGACATTCGCAGTGGATTCATTATTGTGGAAGCGATAGACCCTTTCCGAGGCTACGACTCCCACTACCAGAAGTATTGCAAAAATGACTCTCCATACGTTCTCGTAGACTGTCATTTTCTGGTCCACCTGCAGATTATTGCTAGTACAAGCATTCTGATTCTCTAAGGTTTTCGCTAATTGAGGATCTTTCTGGTCAGACTCTGGATTAGAGTTCTCCCGCTTCTTAATTAGCTGGTTTTTCTCAGTTGATTTCACCATATTATTATCTCTAGCCATACTGTCTGAAAATGGTCCAAAGATTCTTTTTTGTTTTTTGTTTTTAATTATTTATTTTTATTATTTTTATCCTTCGTCATCCCCAATCCAGTCTTAAATCCCTGTCGAATAGCATGAAACTCTAGCGTTCCTGCCTGATTAATAATATTAAAACCCACCTAAGTTTTTTTCTCCCCACCGATTCCTTTAATATTCTTCCAATTATCTCAAATTTGAAAAATTTAATAATATTATTTAAACTCCCGAATCAAACCGACGGAAGATAATGTAACAATTCGATTATTATTAAGGAAAATCTTTGAATACTTTTCATTTCTTTGACGCCCTGTTAACTTTTCATAATTTCTGCAATTTTCATATTTAAATTTCTAAAAAACAATAATGACTCCTTAGTTTTCCAAACAATATCCCTAGTAACTAGCGATTTTTCAATCAAATAAAGCTAATTTACTTAACAAAATTAATCCTTCTGTTTGATCTTTTTGTTTTTCTTTTTTTTTGGTTTTTTTCTCCCCACCAAAAAATTACTTTGTTAGTCACCTGAAAACTATCAAGTCAACCCCCCTCGACCTACACTTTTTAAAATAGATTGAAAAGGAACCTATTCGCTGTTTGTAACTCCCCGAAGTAAATGATTGCATGGGATCGAATTTTTTAACCTGAAATTTTGGCATTAAGAAACATTTCTATCTGGCTAACATTCCAGACAAGTTTACAGATATTTCTAGAAAGTAAACCAAGTAAAATAAATCCACAGCCATAATGAATCTCATCTAGTTGCCTTCTTTAGAGTAAGAACTTTTTTGATAGCATTTTAATATTTTTGGATTGTTTAACTATTTTTCTTACACTTCCACAGTAAAATTACTTAATTTAGCTAAACTCTTTGATAATATTTCTTGTGAGATCATATTATTCCTTCAGAGTTACTAAAACCAATAACTTCTTTTCAAGTTATTTTCTAAGAAATTTGATTTACTTTTTTCCATTCGAATTTCCTTCCATCAATAATTGTTTTCTGAGAGAAAAACATAGAAATACTATGAAATTTTTTCCTGCTAAGATTCTCTGATGCATTAATTTTACTTGATCCTTACAATAACACTCTCAATCATCAATTAGACATCGTTTTACATTCACCAATCACTCTCTCTTTTCTCTCTTTTGCTTGAAACAAAGTAGTCTGGTTTAGAAATTTTCCACAATGAACTTTCGATAATGAGATTTAGATAAATTTCTTGTGTACTATTACTAATTCAATGATAAATCAATTTTCAAAAGTAACAAAACGAGACAATACTTACAAATGATCCCAATTTACGTTTAACTAAATAAGCAAAATAGATTATTTTTTTTTTAAAAAAACGCAACGATATTGCATACTTTAAAAGAACTGAAAAGTGAGCAAGTAATCCGTAAGAACAAGATGGCAGCAAAAAAAGACTTTTAAGAGATATTTGTTTTTATTTCCTCATTGTGTACTCCTCTAAGAATATCTCTCTTTTGGGAGTTAATTAATAGAAGAACATAATATTAAAAATTAAGCTGTAATTTCTTCAATTTTTTTATTATTTTGCTGAATTAATTTTAAATTTGCTCTTTTTAATATTTTTCTTTCATATCCCAATGAATTTCTCTAAAAAAATTCGCTTATTCGGCATGTTTTAAGACGAATTCAAATAGAATCATCTATTGGAAAATTATTGTTATCAACAAAACATTCGATTGGTTTTGAGAAATTATATGAGAGTATTCATTTTCCATCTGAATTTCGATTGTGTTTATCATTTTGGGAACAAAATCTATTTAATTTGTAGTATTTCATCTTATGTCTGTCTTTTAATTACAAAATTATGTTCAAAGGCAAGTTGATTTGCTCTTATTTAATTAGGTTTTTCAAAAGTAAGTATATCACTTCCTAAAATCATTTAATTTATTACCATTTTTTTTAAAATATCCTTCATTTTTTGAGATTTTTCTTAGCATTCTATTGAATTTGTTTATATCTCAAAATAAAGAATAAAAGGCTCATTCCTAGTATGGTGTATATATTCCCCCTTTTGTACATAATCTCTTAATTTTATAACTTCTATTTCTTGAAGAGGTATTTTATCCCAATAAAACAGACAAAGAGACAACGATATTCGAATCTATAAAAAAAGAAACCTCTTGAATAGAATGAGTGAACAAGATCAACATCTTGAAATGCCTTCTTAAATGGAAGAAGGTGATCAAAACCAATCAGAAAGTTAAATACATGGATAAGGCTATGAGGATGGAGAACATGAAGGTTATGAACACCAGGAATATGAAGATGGTGAAGAACATGAAGGATATGAAGAAGGTGATGGTGAATAAGAAGATGAAGACTAAGAAGAAGAAGATGATGATGGACATTATTAAGATCACGTTGAATCTTCAATGGTTTCTCATGAAATGGACATGGACATGCATCATCCTCATCATGAACATCACGATGACAGGCTCAATTCAGAAGTAGACAAGTTACAGAGAGAGAGAGAGAAATATTGGATTTATTTGAAAAATAAAAAATATCTGAACAAAATAATCATTTTCTGTAGTGAATTGAACTATTTTGTTCTTTTTTTCTTTCTAGATGAGTGGAAACTACGAAGCTGACGATGAGACCCTTCGAAAAATCCGAAGAGACTTGCATGATAATTTAAACTTCGAAAGAAAGCATCGAGACATGCAATAGCTTTACACAGATCTCACGACGAATAATATTGCTTAATATTATGCGGAATATCTTCTGAACAACGATCACAATCAAGAATTCTATGAGAACGCGTAGATTTAAATGAAAATTTTGAATAAACACCTTTTATTTCTAAAATCACATTGAATTTCTAAAACAAACAGCAAAATCCGGTAGAATAACTTTGGAGACTGCGAACTATGCCACATCACAGCCAAATTCGAAGCTGATGAAGAAGTAACTCGGGAGTATGTTTACGATTATTTCATGGAAATCGGCTATTTATTCCTGGAATCAGATGAAGAGAAGAAAATCATCTTCAGTAAACTTTTAATCATTTAAATACCTTGACAAAACTAGGACAAAATATATTGTTTGTGTTTGATTTTCTTAGATCCTACTAACAATCACATCGGAATTGGTGTGTTTTTCGACGAAATGCAGATTGTGGTTGTACTCATTTTATCTGAAAAAGTCTTAAGTATCTCGAAAATAGCATAGCCTGAACCAACTAAAGTGGAAATCAGAGGAAAGATGCTTGATGAGAATTTCGGTATCTACGCGATTAGAATTATGAATGTGGACGATTAAAAGAAAGATGTCAAGGGTGTGGGCCCAGAATTCATAGAGTATTTCAGAAATACCTAAGAATGGGTGGCTTAGTTTGAATTAGACTCTTACCCTCAAGATATTCGAATGGCTATTGAGTATTATACAAGAGTATCGCCTGATTCTATCCCTTACAAAAAGAAGCAAAGCAAAAATGAAAAACTCACATATAAGCACTTGTAGTTGAGATTGAGAACACCATTTTAAATTTATCCCGATCCAAAGTATGCTGCAGAAGATGAGTAAGAAAGAGTCAGAAGAGAATAAGAGATTTTTGCTATTGAAGAAGAGGAAAGAAAAGCTAAAGAAGAAGCTGATGCAAAGAGACTTAAAGCTTCAAGAAAGGAATATGAAGATGATGACGAACATCATGATGATGCTGGATCTTAATCTGATGATTCCAACAAAGGAGAAAAATAAAATGAATAAGGTCAAGCTGAAAAAGATAAACAAGCACCAAGTTAAGCTCAATAAGCTCAGCAAGACACCATTTCAAATGTAAAATATTTTTTCGCTATTAGATTGTTCAAAAGAATAATAGTCTAAATCCTAATAATCCTTACTTACACTTTTTGCTTTCAAAAACGAACAAAATTTTGTCTTTTATTAGAAAGAAATCCGTCAAGAACTAGAGATGGCTATTAGTGAAGCATAGAGGTAGCACGATGAATTCATGGAGTTAAACCACAAGAGATAAGCAGAGATAAAAGCAATCAAAAGTAAAAATGACGGATTCGTTGATAGATCAAATGAGACCGCGATGAACGAGCATAAGTATCTGAATACTCTAGCACACGTGCACTAGATTAGACTTGATCTGAAACAAACCTAAACTCGATACAATCAAATGTCTTAAGAACTTTAGAAAAAATTAGAACAAAAATAAAAGAAATGCAATGAAATCAAGTACGCTTTCTTGGAATTAAAGCGTGAAGTAGCTAAAAAAGCAGCGAATTCTCGAACAGACAAACCCATTCCTGAAAAACTCATCGATGAGTGGGAATAAACGGAGTTAGATAAATCCAAGGAGCTGCAGGAGCTGAGACTTCAAATTCTAAGGCTTCGTAATGCTTATGTGAAGAATTAAAAGATTCTCAAGAAAAAGGAAGAATTAGCTGAGGGTTTGCATTTAATCGACTTTGAACAACTCAAGATAGAGAACTAGACTCTTAACGAAAAAATCGAAGAAAGAAATGAAGAATTACATAAGCTCAAGAAGAAAAATACCACTACAATTCAGATTCTCACTCATACTAGAGAGAAACTAGGGTTTGTATAAACTGACAATGGAGAGCTCAACTCGCAAAATGTTAACAAAGATCAAGAATTAGATGATATGAGAAAATAACTTACCAAACAGAAAAAAGCCAAAGATAATCTGAGATCAGTCAACCTCACACTCAAACAGCAAACAGGGTAAAGATTCATATTCAAACATCCCTTGAGTTATCCATTACCTTTTTGATCATCTTTTTATCAATTTTTTCCTTATTAAAATCAATTACAAAAATTAATTTTCCTCATTTTCCTTTGATTTTTTCAAATTCACAACTAGAATTGTCAACTCAAAAGAGCTAGGATAAGACTATAGAGACCTCCGAACTAAAGTTGTTACACTTGAACAAGAGCGCGAAAAGCTTGAAGTAACAGCTCATATTCTTATTATTTTCTCAAATAATGTAAAACATTGATATTTTTTTGTAAAATCACACAGGCTCAATTGAAAAGCATGCATGAAGTTATTGAAGCTGCGGATCATATAAAATAGCAGTAATAATAAGGGGCTACAGGTGCTTAAGTTCGTATGAGATGATGAAAACATCATATTAAAGATAGATTATTTATGTTGCATTGTTGATTTTTACATTCAAAATTGTTAATAATTGCGTGGATTAACAAATCAATTTATGAAATAATATTTGTATTTTTCCTTTCATAAATTATTAATAAAATTTTCATTTTTTCCCCCCATTTTTAATTTAAATCCAACTGAACTTGCGGTGTTTTTTTTAACAATGTATCCTTTAATTAACATGACTTAGCGCAACTTGAATCTCATTATTTTTTCTCATCTCTTTTTACTATTGGGGCGGGGAGGGGGAATTGTTTCTTTTAATTTCCCCAGATGAAGTGCATGTGTCCTGCCTTTTAATCAAGCAGTTTTTGACTATTAATGTCATTGGCTCTTTTCAAATATTTGAGCGCTTCAAATTTTAAATTTTAAATTTAGATTTATTATTGTTTGATTTTTAAATTCTCTCTATCTTTTTTTCTTTTCTTTTTTTCTTATCTTTTTAAATGCATTCTTATATCTTATAGATATGGAAAAAGGAGATCAAATCATTCAGCAGTTAATTTGTTTTAAAGTCGTTTAATATCACAGCAGCAAGCATCCAAAGGATTGAATTTGTTAATTGTTTTCATTTCGCAAACGTAGGGCCAATATCTATCTCTGCTTGCATCTCAATACGAGAAGGAGCAATTTCATGTCCCAAGCACAAGGCTGTCGGTGACTTTGTTAAGGGGATATCTAGTGAATTAAAGTTAGAGATATTTTGAGAGGTTTGAAAGGTAAGGGGTTATATCTTGAGCCATGTTAGCGGATCGGGCCGCAAAAACTGTTTCTCTATACTTAACGTCTCCACGGATTTCGTTGTTTTTGTTTCCAGAAACTGTATTAATTTTGAATGTATTTTTAATATGACTTTTCTTAACGCATTTTTCGATTTAATCAAAGAGAGAGAGAGG
>Ga0302271_10002541_pt1 | contig 16303 bp, 20 predicted proteins | sample III_Bog_N1_1_FD_198767 | JGI IMG/M metagenome (GOLD analysis project Ga0302271, IMG submission 198767) | Peat permafrost microbial communities from Stordalen Mire near Abisko, Sweden - III_Bog_N1_1 | ecosystem: Environmental > Terrestrial > Soil > Wetlands > Peat | place: Sweden: Abisko...
AATCGGAATTATGCAGAGATTACATCAAGATGATCCTACGGGACATATTCTTAATAAGAAAAAGGATAATATTTATAATATTTGCTTACCTGGTGAAATTCGTAATTATAAGAACAGAGTAAATCCACCGGAATTAGCTAAATTCTATATTGATGATTTACTTGATCCAAAACGTTTAAGTTGGAAACATTTAAATGATTTAAAATCGGATTTAGGACAGTATGGATACGCTGGACAAATAGGGCAAGACCCAACACCAGCTGGTGGAGGTATGTTTCACGTTGATAGCTTTATTTTAATTACACAACCACCTCTTTCAAAAGAAATTGTACAAACTGTCCGTTATTGGGATAAAGCGAGTTCGGAAGGAAAAGGTGCATATACTGTCGGTGTTAAAATGTGTAAATTGAAATCCGGTATATTTGTTATAATGGATGTAAAGCGTGGTCAATGGGGTTCTAATAAAAGGGAACAGATTATTAAGGATACAGCGGTTGCTGATGGAGTTAATACATATGTTTACGTGGAACAAGAACCAGGATCAGGAGGAAAAGAATCTGCAGAAGGAACCATTCGTAATTTAATAGGTTATTCCTGTTATGCCGATAAACCAACCGGAGATAAGGTTTTCAGAGCTGACCCTTATTCTGTGCAAGTAAATAATGGTTTGTTTCAAATAATGGCTGGTTTTTGGAATCACGAATATATTGAAGAACATCGGTTCTTTCCATATAGTATGTATAAGGATCAAGTGGATGCATCATCAGGTGCTTTCAATCATTTAGTAGGTCGTAAAGTTGCAGGACGAATAACTTAATATGAAATAGTATGAAAAAGTTATTAATTGTTTTCTTAGTTTTGTTTATAGCTTTATATTCTTCAGCTATTACTCGTTATGTTGCTACAACGGGAAATGATAGTAATGCTGGAACAATTACTGCTCCCTATAAAACAATACAACATGCAGCGGATGTTGTTAATCCTGGGGATATAGTAATTGTAAAAGATGGTGTATATACAAATACTATTCCAAATTACGGATCAGAACAAGCGGTAATTAAATTAACTCGATCAGGTACTGCATCTTCTTATATTACATTTCAAGCAGAACATAAATGGGGTGCAGTATTAGATGGGCAAAGTTTTGCAGCTGAATTTGGGATAATGATTAATACCGCTTCCTATATAAAGATAGATGGTTTTGAAATAAAAGATATTGGAATTTGGGCGATACCTATTTATGAAGGTAGTAATTATATAGAGATACGAAATTGTAAGATAAATTCAATAGGGGTTGTATGTACTGCAACCACAAATGGTTTATCTGCTATTGCTTTATTTTCAGCAAATCATATATTAATTGAAAAGAACTTAATCTATAATATAGGAAGATTAGCACCGGATGAAGGTTGTACAATTGCAAAATATTATCAATGGCAAGATCATGGTATTTATATTGACAACTCAAATTTTATAACTATACAAAAGAATATAATTTATGGTGTTCAAGGAGGATGGACAATTCATTTTTATAGTGGATCAGGTGGTATGAGTTCAAATAATTACATCTTAAATAATACCATAGCATTTGGTAAACGGGCATCCGGTTTAGTAATACTTTATGAGAATGTAACAAACACATATATTCAAAATAATATTTTTTATCATGGAACGGATATTTCCTACGATGTTTATGCTGGATATAATCATGGTATAGTAATTAATACTGGATACACTTATTCTAATGTACAGATAAATTATAATTTGACATATCGGGGAAGTGGATTAACCACGTCAGGAGTTGTTGTACCAGGAGTTACTTCACGTTATAATATAAACAATACAAATCCATTAATATTAAGTGAATCTAATTTTGATTTTTCTTTGCAGTTAGGAAGTTTAGCAATACATGCTGGAGTGGATGTAGGATTGACCTCTGATTATTTAGGTAATCCTGTTATAGGTAAACCAGATATAGGAGCATTGGAATATCAACCCACTGCAATTACTTATTATAATACAACGGCAACGGCAACGGCAATAAGAAATAATTGTCCTACTAATTATACTGGATCAGTGGTTACTTATATTGTACCTGCCAATAAATATTCATCTACTACGAGTCAGGCGGAAGCAGATTTACAAGCAACAAATGATCTTACTGCAAATAAACAAGCATACGCTAATACGAATGGGATTTGTACAGCTCCAATTCCGGATATTACAAAAACTATTAAAATAAGTGTGCAGGACGGAAAAATAATAATTCAAGATGTACCTTAAAAAAAGTAACTAATGAAAAGGACTATTAAACCGATTAATACAAATATGGTGATTGTTTCCCCTGCTAAGTTAGCTACTTTTGCAAGTGCTTTAGTTGGAAGAGCAAATCTTGCTTCTAAAATGGGGATGCAATCATATCAAGGTGCTCGTAATTTATATGAAGCTCTTGGTTATATAGATGATCTTCAATATCATGATTACGAAGCAAGGTATCGCAGACAAGATATAGCAAAAGCTGTAATTGATCGTCCAGCTAAAGCGACTTGGCAAGGTCCATTATTCTTACAGGAATCTACAGAAGCCGATGAAACACCATTAGAAAAAGCATGGAAAGAACTTGATAATACATTAGGTCTTAAAACAAGATTTAGTCGGGTAGATAGACTTTCCGGTATTGGCGGTTTTGGTATTCTTTTAATGGGATTGGATGATGTAAAAGAAGCTAATGATTTCCAAAAGCCTGTTTCTGATGGAGAAAGAAAATTATTATACGTTAAACCATTTGGAGAAGGTTCTGCACAAATAAGTGCCTTTGAAACGGATACTAAAAATCCAAGATATGGTATGCCTCTTATGTATCGGGTATCTATATCAGATACTGCAAGTGGTACTACGGTTACATCAGCAAAGATGGCTTCCGTTATTACGGTAGAAGTTCATTATACAAGGGTAATTCATATTATTGACGATATTTTGGAAAATGAGGTTGTAGGTCAACCACGATTAGAGGTTGTATTTAATCGTTTAATGGATTTGGAAAAAGTAATAGGGGGTGATGCTGAAATGTTTTGGAGAAGTGCCCGTCCAGGATTTCAAGGAAAGGTTGATCCGGAATATCAAATGACTCCGGAAACAAAAGAAGATTTAAAAGATCAAATTGACGAATATGAGCACAATTTAAGAAGGATGCTTGTCAATGAAGGTGTAGAATATAAAGCCTTAGAACAACAGGTAGCAGACCCAGCTAACCACGTTGATATTCAATTACAAATGATTTCTGCAGTAACAGGTATTCCTAAAAGGATTCTAACAGGTACTGAACGAGGCGAATTAAGTTCTTCTCAGGATGCAAGTGAATGGCGTTCCTATGTAGAAGGAAGAAGATTAGATCATGCCGAACCTCATATTGTAAGACCGTTTGTAAATCGTTGTATTGAATTAAAAATTCTGCCAAAACCAATAAAAGGAGAATTTGAAGTTATTTGGTCAGATTTATATGCAATGTCGGAAGCGGAAAAAGTAAAAATTGGAATGGATAGGTCAACAGCTATAAAGAATTATACAACTTCAATATTGTCTGAAGCAATTCTTTCCCCTGATGCATTCCGAGAATTATGTTTAGGTTTAACGGATAACCAAATTGTTTTACTGAAACAAATGGATTTATCGGAAATTGAAAAGGAACAAGTAATGGAAAAAGCATTTCCTGTTCCGGTTGCTCCTGTTATTCAAGACCCAACAAAATTAAAACCTGCTTTACAGAAACCATTACCTATTAAGAAAACACCTATAAATAAATAAAACCATGAGAAGAAAATTAACAGTAGCATATGGAGAATTTCCAGTAGGAACAGAATTTGAAATTTCTGGAGTATCCGCAAGTAGAGAATTTGATTTACTTGGCAATAGTTCTTTAGTAAATTTAAGTGATGTCAATGGTGATATGATGCTTCCTTATGGTAGTGTTCCTGTAATAGGGGTTATGGAAGTCGTTGCTCCTGTAGGTTACTATTTTTGGGCAATACTATGCTGGGCGGCAGATACTAAAATTGCAATCTTAAAGAAAAATGCAGCGTATGATGCTCATACGACTGATTTTTATCTTCCAGCAGGAAAGGTATTACAAACAGGACAATTTCATAGATTTATTGATAGCTCTACATTTGTTCAGGTTAAGGTTACAAAGATTACTTTAACTAATGCTACGGATAACGTACAGGCATTGCTTAAAAAATTATAAGAAATGGGAACTTTACCAGGAATAATATCAGGTATAGGCATAGGATTAGAAAAGGTTCACATATGGGCATTGTTGAACCCCTACCTACGGGATTACTACGCCCGAATTACGCTCGATCTGGGCACAATCAGAAACAAGGCATTTGCAAAATCTGTCAATACCCTGTTTGATAGTTTTGGACAACCTAAAGAGGCGTTTAAGCTGACCATTGCTCCGGAAATGGGAATGGTGGGTAATGTCATTAGTCCTACTCAAACAGGTGTAGCTAAGCTGTATAACTTGACAGCCGGTAACGATGCGGTGCAGGCTACTCAACTCAATCAGCCATCTTTAGGTGGTAGGATAGCACCAAATGAGAAGTTAAGTTTGGTTAATGGCAATGGTCAAGCTAAGTATATGACACATACACCTATTAGTTTTGGTGCTACTGATGCGTGGAGTGTGACGACGGTGTTAAACTGGGATGGAAGTGCCAATAATCAATCTTGTTTATTTGGACTCATTGGTAATTTCCCTGAATTTCGATTGCGTGATAATGGAAATTTTAATTTTAATTTTATTTCTGCAAGTGTATCAGAGTCAGTTGGCGGAGATTCAAGGAAGATATTAGGTAGGTCGTCAATTATTACATTAGTTGCAGACGGATTGGGAGGATTAATATTGTATTTGAATGGAGTGTCACATCAAGTACATAATCAATCATCAAATAGAACGATTGCCAATTTTGATACATTTTTGCGCGGAATAAGCACCGACTATAACGGCTCCCTCTCCTATCACTCCATCAAAGCCTTTGCTCTTACTGCTGAACAAGCTCTTGCTGAATCTACTCTACTTAAAGCTACATTTCCTGAGATACCATCAGTAACAATAGGTAGTCAGGTATGGGCCACAAGCAACTGTCAGATGGTATGCACACCGATGGGCACTGTAATACCGGAGGTAACCGACAACACAGCATGGGCAAACAGTCAGGTACTTTATGATAATGCTTATGCTGCAACTTCCGGAACAGACGAACAAAAGACTTATGCAGCCGTAAAAGCCACTGCTATGTGGTGTAGTTATAATAACGATGCTGCACTTGGAGTAATATACGGTAAGTTGTATAATGAATATGCCATCTTATTGATTCAGAGTGACATTGATTCTTATAATATTGGAAATCCGACATGGGGTTATCGTGTTCCTTTTAGGGCTAATATGGCTACATTGCAGATTGCGCTTGGTAGCAGTGAAATAGCTGGCGGCAAAATGAGAGTAGTAGGAAACACATACTGGACAAATATCATAGGTAGTATTGCCTCCACAAACGAGAGCGGATTTAGTGCACTTCCCGCAGGGATAAGAAATACGGATGGTTCATTTTCATTAATTAATAACCAGTCGCTGTTCCGTTCAATAGAAAAAGGATGTAATTCATATTTAGATTCTTATGGTGCATTTACAACACAAGAGGATACGCCTCCCGGATATGGTTTTTCACTTCGTTTAATTAAAGACTAATCTTATGTTTAAAGTAACAGAAAATACACAACCGATAGTATCAACCAAATACGCTGAGCTTGCAACATTAGAGGATTATCAATCTCTCAATGAAGCTATCAGCGATGCTAAGCAGTACCCCAGAGATTCAACTAACATCTACGCTCCCGAAGAAGTAGAACCCGTCAACGGGTTGTATTACATGGAAATTGGGGCACATTTGCAGGCTACATGGCCGGAAACTTTGGTTGGAATTACGTTAGTTGATCGTGTGCCGGAAGTGATAATTCAAGATCCGGTTTAGGTTCACATAGACCTGCGTTTTGAACCTTATTATATTAAATTATTTATTATAAAAATATAAAGATATGTGTGAACTTTGTACAAATAGTCTTTCTCTGAATGCAGCGTATGATCCTACAAGGACTACTACGCTGCGGAATTTATTTGTCAAAGCGATGGATAAACGTTTCGATGCTTTAACAAAAGCCATATATCAAAAAGTAGTAACGGAAGATTTCTTTGGATTAAATATTGTACAAACTAATGCTACTAATATTCCCTTTTCTTTTCCCCGTTCATCTGAAAAGGTACAGGAATTTATGGTTTGGTTAAAGCAAGAATCGGACAAAGGAATACTTACTATCAGAGAATATGAACAAATAGGAGAATCTATTGATTCCGCTTGGACAAATTTATTTATTACTGATTCCTATAAGAGAGGTATTATGAGGGCAAGATACGAATTGCAAAAGGCAGGTTACGTTGTCCCAAGTATAGAAGCAACTGGTGGTGTAGATTTAGCCATGATGGTTCCCATGCATATGGATCGTTTAGGTTTATTATATACAAGGGTATATTCCGATCTAAAGGGAATCACTGCTGCAATGGATACTCAAATAAGTAGAGTACTTACTCAAGCAATGGCAGATGGTGATGGTGCAAATTTTATTGCAAGAAAATTAATTGCAACGATTAATGGAACAGGTTTAGGTGATTTATCTTTGACAGATTCATTAGGTCGTTTTATTCCTGCTAAACGTCGTGCTATGATTCTTGCTCGCACGGAAATAGTAAGAGCACATCACCAAGCTATGATTCAAGAATATAAAAATTGGGGATTAGAGGGAATTACTGTATTAGCAGAATTTATTACGCAAGGTGATGAAAGAGTTTGTCCTGAATGTGAATCAATAGCTTTAGGAAGTCCTTATACTTTAGAAGTTGCAATGAACCTAATTCCGGTACATCCTCAATGCAGATGCATCTGTTTGCCATGGGACGTTCCATCAATATTAAAACAATAAAGATATGTTAGCAATAAATTATCTTCAGCTGAAAAATAATCAATCAATTAGCAGTTATACGGCTACTGAGAAATTCTTGGAAGGAAGGAAGCAATTAGCAGTACCCGTAACTATGATTGTGGAAGGAGTTCTTAATGGTAGCATGGGACCATTACTTCATCTTGCGGAAGATTTTGGAAAGATACCGGAATCGTGGAATGGTATACCAATTGTAATTTATCATCCTGAACAAGATGGGCATGGTATATCCGCTAATAATCCGGAAGTACTTGAAAAGAGTAAAGTTGGTTTTGTATTTTATTCACATGTAGAGGATAATAAATTAAAAGCAGAAGCTTGGTTGGATGAAGAAAAACTAAAGGTTGTTTCCAATGCTACTTTACTTGCTATTAACGCAGGAAAGACAATGGAACTAAGTGTAGGTGTATTTACAGAGAATGAAGAAATTGCCGGAGAATTTAACGGTATAAAATACAATGCTATTGCCAGAAACCACAGACCAGATCATTTGGCTCTTTTGCCCGACGGAGTTGGTGCTTGTTCTTTGGATAATGGATGTGGCATGGGTGTAAATAAAATGAAAGGAGAAAACAATGTGAACAAGGTTGAAGCTTTAAAAGTAGTAAGGGATTCCAATTATTCCGTGATTGCTATCGGAGTTAATATGGCACAAGGCTTGAAACAAAAACTGGATCAATTGTATGATTTAGTAAGGACTTTGAGAATACCTTCAGATGCTGACGGCAACGGTAGCACTTGGACGTATTTGGAAGAGGCTTACGACACTTTCCTAATTTATTCTGTAGAGGATCAAAAAGGAAGTAAGTATTTTAAATGCAATTACCAGTTCCCCGTGACCGAAGGATTACCAGAGTTTGTAGGAAATCCAATAGAGGTTGTAAGAAAGGTTGAATTTGAACCTATTATTAACAATGAGGTGGAATTAAGCCTCAATAAAGAAAAGGAGACAAAAATTATGGCAGAAAAATGCACCCCATGCGTTGAAAAGAAAGCAGGGGAACTAATTGTCAATTCCGCTACCAAATTCACGGAAATAGATCGTGAGTGGTTGCAGACATTGGAAGAAAGTGTTTTGGATAAAATGATTCCGGTGGCTGTTGCCCCTGAAATGCTTTCACTGAATGCTGAGGATCAAGCTGCTTTGGATTTAGGGAAATTAACCCTTGCCAATGAACGTGCTGCAATGGTCGCTACCATTACGGAAAACACAGAAGCCGGTTTATGGACACCGGAAGTTCTTGCTAACATGGACAAAACTATGTTGGAAAAGATTTCCAAATCTGTAGGCAAAAAGGTTGAAAAACCTGCTGATTATTCTTTGAATGGTAATTCATTTCAAAGTTACGCAAAAACAAATGAAATTGAACCTTTGTTGCCAAATGTATAATTTTTAATTAAGAAAGGAGAATAAAAAATGAGTAACACGATTATTTTAAAAAATTACCTCAATATATTTGAGGAATTCACAGCAGAAGCAGCTATCACTCCTGGTAATTTGATTGAATTGATTGCTGATGGCAAAGTTCAGAAACATGCAGGGGCAGATGGTTTTGCAATGCCAATGTTTGCTAACGTTGATGCCCTTCAGGGAAAAGGTAAAGACGATGCATACGCTGCAGGTGACAAAGTTCAGGTTTGGATACCACAAAGAGGTGATCAGGTAAATGCAATTCTTGCTAATGGTGAGACAGCAGTTATCGGTTCAAAACTCGTAAGTGCTGGTGACGGTACTTTGAAAGTATATGATGTTGTTTCCGGAACAGAGGAAATCATTGTTGCTATTGCTTTGAAAGCCGTTGATATGTCAGGTTCGAGTGCTGTTGATCCTGATGGACGTGTCCCTGTTGTTATTGTTTAATCAAGTTTAAAGGAAAGGAGAATATAAAATGAATGATTTAGCTGTAGATTTAATTAACATGAGTACGGGACAGGCATCTGGCTCTGTTGCAAATTCCATTATCAGTAATGGTCGTTTGAATTTGGGTTTGATGCGTCCTTTTATCGCACAAAACAAAGCCGGTCAGTGGGGCAATTATATCACCACCTACAAAGGTCTTGGTGATCCTAAAGCACCGGAAAACTGGATAACAAGCCAGATCGGTACAAATGCTCTGCTTCGTCGTGATGAGTGGAAACAGTTGGATGAAACCCTTATTGAAGTAGGTCGTCAAAGACTTGGTGGTATTGAGGATTTGGTTCAAAAGAACCTTATCTATAACCTGGGAAATGCAATGGGTACAACCGTACTCGAATGGCATGACGTATCTGACGGTTTTGAGGCTGTTGTTTCTATGGATGGTGTTACTCGTTCCAAGAACGATGCTGTTACCTTCCAGCACAATTACTTGCCAATCCCGATTATCCATTCGGATTACGAGATCAACGCAAGACAGTTGGCAACCTCACGTAGCATGGGAAATCCTTTGGATGTTACCGCTGCTGCAAATGCTACCCGTAAGGTTCTTCAGACCTTGGAAAATATGTTGTTTACCGATATTACTTATTCTTTCGGAGAAAAGGATGCTCGTGCCCGTAACAGCATTTATTCTTACATCAACTTCCCTGATCGTAATCAGGTTGCTTTGAAAAAGTCTTGGACTGATTCAGGTATGACACCGGAACTTATCCTCCAGGATGTTATGGATATGAAAGCGGATTTGTTAGCTTCTTTCAAATATGGACCTTACCAAATCTACATCCCTACCACTTACGAAAGTAAATTGGACGAGGATTACAGTGTAGCAGGTGGTTCTATTATGACAATCCGTGAGCGTATCATGAAACTTGCCGGAATTAGCGGAATTAAGGTAGTTGATACCTTACCTGCAGACAACGTGGTAATGGTTCAAATGACTTCTGACGTTGTTCGCCTTGTAAGAGGTATGGGACTTCAGAACGTAGAATGGGAAGTTGAAGGCAAAATGATCACCAAATACAAGGTCATGACAATTCAGGTTCCACAGATTCGTTCTGACATGAACGGCAAATCTGGTATTGCACATCTTGCATAAACTAAGTAGAGGCTAATCATGCTGATATTTAAAATCTTTTAATCATGAAAAGAACAAAAAAAGTAGTAGCAGTAGAAGAACCAACGGTTGAAAAACCAATAGTATATCCTGTTACAGTCGGAGTTTTATTTAAAAAAATAGGTGGTGGTACGATGCGTTGGAATAACCGTATTATTAAACCTGGGGAAAAGTTTGTTGCAAATCCCGATGAACTCCCAAAAGCATTCATGCCTTCTTTACAATGTTTAGAACCTGAAAAATTAAAAAACTGGTCTGCCATTGTTGAAAAAGAAACACAAACACCCGAAGTACTTTACAAGCTAAAAAAACTCAAAGACGGTACTTATAATATCGTCAACGAGCAAAAGAAAGCAATTAACGAAGAACCGTTAACATTGGAAGAGGCAGAGGAAATGCTTACAGCTTTAAACAAATAAAGTTATGAAATGGATCGTTCCAAGAATATGGGAAGGAGGCACGGCAGTTATAATAGGCGGTGGACCATCTATACTAAAACAATTCAGTATACCTGAATCGGTCATAGAAGATGTGTATTCCGGTAAATTAACACCTGATGCTTACTCCCCTTTCTTGGAACCCATTCATAAAAAGCATGTTATCGCAGTTAATGTAGCATATAAGATTGGTAATTGGATTGATGTAATGTTTTTTGGTGATCTTAGTACTTGGAATGAGCAAAAGAAAGATTTGGTTAAATTTAAGGGTTTGCGTATTACTTGTGCTTCTGGATTAACTAATGATACCCGATTAAAACATCTTGCACAAAATGAAAGGCATAGAGTAGGTATTACAACTGACCCAACAAAATTAAGTTGGAATGGAAATTCCGGAAATGCTTCTATAAATTTAGCTGTTTTATTTGGTGTCAAAAGAATAATCCTTTTAGGGTTTGATATGCAATTAAACAATGGAAATAACCAACATTGGCATAATTATTATTCAACACCTACAAAAGAAGTTCAATCCACTATGAAAAGGCATTTATCACCTTTATCTACTATGAAAAAGGAATTAGATGCTTTGGGGATAGAAGTTATTAATGCAAATCCGGACAGCAAGATTGAATGTTTTACCAAAATGAATTTTAACGAAATAAAGTTATGAAGATATTCATTATCAATTATAATAGGCTAACATATTTAAAGAACACTATCGAGTGGGCTTTGAGTAATGATTTGCAACCTATTGTTTTAGATAATGCTTCCACATATCATCCTTTATTAGATTACTACAGAACCAATCCCTGTCCGATATACAGGTTTAAAACAAATCAAGGACATAAGGTGCTTTGGAACAATCCAATTCTTTTTAAGATTTTACGTATTAAAGGACAATATCTTGTAACCGATCCTGATTTAGATTTGACTAATGTGCCTAAGGATTTTTTGAAAGTGATGGAAGCTGGATTACATCGCTATACAAAATATACTAAATGTGGATTGTCTTTAGAAATAAATGATCTTCCAAATACTGTATTAGGAAATGCTGTAAAAGAATGGGAAAGTCAATTTTGGACAAGACCTTTAGATGAAATGTATTATGAAGCTGGAGTAGATACTACTTTTGCTTTATACCGGAATCAAAACTTTAGTATTACACCAAGTTTACGATTAAACAGACCATACACGGCTAAACACCTTCCTTGGTATTATGCTGATTTATCTAAATTACCAAAAGATGAACAACATTATATAAAAACGGCAAATTCAAGTTTTAGTTGGAAAGATAAAATTATTGGAAGTTCTAATTTCATAATTGCTACTTACTTAACTACAGCAATTGATGAACAAAGAAATGTACAGCAAGTAGGTGATACTTTTAATTACATTCAAGCATGGTATAATTCAGTGATACTTTCTGGTAGTAATGGTATTATTTTACATGATAATTTATCTGATGATTTTCTAAAACTTTTTCCTAAAATAACATTTGTAAAATATCCAAGAATACCTAAAGGAATGTCGTTGTATGAATATCGTTGGCATATTGCTTATGAATTTTTACAAACCGTAGAATCCAATAATGTATTTTTTACTGATGTTTCCGATTGTACTATTATTAATAATCCTTTTGAACAAAGAGATTATAAAACGGAAACATTATATTGTGGTGATGAACCTTGTTTTATTAGGGAAAATGATTGGTTGCAAAGATGTTTATTAAATGCGCATATAAAGAATCTACCAAATATACAAGAAATATGGCAATCAAATATGCAGGTATTAAATCCTGGTATATTGGGAGGGGATACAAAAACGGTTTTAAATTTCCTGAAAGTATTTACTGAGTTTTTAACAAAATTGAAATACAGAGGGAAAGATGAAACGGTTGATATGGGGATTTTTAACTATGTTATGAATACTCAATTTGCCCCTGTTCATGGTTATCCTGTAAATAGTAAATTCAAGGCATACGAAAATAATAACAAAGTCTGGTTTAAACATAAATAGAAATGATTGTACTAATAACACCAACAGGAGGAAGATCAAGACAATTCAATTTGTGTTGTAATTGGATGCGGAAACAAACATATACCGGAAAGGTTCTTTGGATAATTGTAGATGATTGCATACCACGTACTACATTAAATATAGAACCGTTTCCTAAAAATTGGACTATCATTACAAAGTATCCTTCTCCAATTTGGAGGAATGGAGATAACACTCAAAGTAGGAATTTAAAAGTAGGTATTGATATTATAAAAAGTATTCCAAAGAAACAAGTGGAAGGTATTTTTATAATTGAGGATGATGATTATTATTCTCCTGTTTATTTGGAAAAGATGGTGGTCAAATTAGAAGGATTTACCATTGCAGGTGAAATTTATACGATGTATTATCACATAGGAGAAAAGAAATATCGGGGTGACGCTAACGTATATCATACGAGTCTATTTCAAACGGCTTTTAAGACGGAAGCAATCCCTGCTTTTGAATTAAGCTACGGGAATAAGTTTATAGATATAGAGTTCTTTAAACACGTTACAAATGTAAATCTATTTCCACGTGAAGACCTTGCAATTGGTATAAAAGGAATGAATGGAAGAGGTGGAATTGGTGGGGGTCATAGACGAACAATGTATAAAGGATTGCCTGATTATAATTTAGCAAAATTAAAGGAATTTATTGGTGAAGATTATAAATACTACAAATGAAAAAAGACTACCTAAATCAACCAATCTTAATTACGGGGATAGAACGTTCCGGCAGTACTATTATTGCAAAGGTTTTAGCAATGTGTGATGTATTTATGGGGGATACTACGGAAATGGGAGAAAACAAAGTAATAAAAAGTTTAGTAAATGATTTTTACACTTCCGTTTTAAAAGTTCCTATAAATGGTCAAAAGATTATTCCTTCTTTAGATGATTCTTGCATTCCTTCTACATGGGCATTTATTATAAATGATATTTTGGAAGAGCAAAAATATAAAGAAGATAAACCTTGGATTTATAAAAGTTCTCGTATTGCTCAAATTTGGCAACTATGGAATGAAACATATCCTGATGCTAAATGGATTATTGTAAGAAGAAGAACAGGTGATATAGTTCAGTCTTGTTTGAAAACCGGATTTATGACAGGATATTCCGATGCTGAAGGATGGTTAGGTTGGATACATAAGCATGAAGCATTATTCCTTGCTATGATCAAAGCAGGGGTAAATTATAAAGAGGTTTATCCTGAACGAATGGCACAAAATGATTTCAGCCAAATAAAAGAAGTAATTACTTGGTTAGGATTAGAATGGAATGCTGATATTCCCAAAGTTGTAAACGCATTATTAAAAAATAGTCCACAAAAAGAAAGGAATTAATAATGAAACTTCCTTGGTATTTTTCAATAGATAAATCAAAAGGTGAAAAAGGATTGACTTATGGAAAAGGTCATATCTTTATTCATTATAAAGTAAATAGGTTTTGGTTTTGTTATCAAAAATGTAAACTAATAATAAAAAGACTATGGCAGCACGTGTAACATTCGAGGAAGTTCAATCTATTATGGATGTAAAATTGGACGTTGATAAATGGAACGCATTTATTGGTACTGCCAATACTCTTATCAATTCTGTTTTTGGTACAGGGGATACTCCATTATTAAAAGAGATTGAAAAGTGGCTTACTGCTCACATGGTAGCATCTACGGTGGAACGTATGGCAAAGAAAGAAGAAGCCGGAACAGCAAAGATAGAATATGCAGGGGATTATGGAGAAGGTTTACATTCCACATCTTATGGGCAAATGGTATTAACCTTAGATACATCAGGCAGGTTAGCTACATTAATGGGACGGTCGGCAAAGATATATGCAATTAAATCCTTTACCAAATGAGCATACTTTCATTCATAAAAAAGATTTGTGTACAAAGAGTAGTGTACTGGGGGAATCCTCAACCAAATGGTAGTGGTGGATTTACTTTTTCTACTCCAGTTACTTTTGAATCTACAGATGAGTTTGGTGGTTGCCGATGGGAAGATGCTGCAAGAGTACAAACTACAAGTAAGAATGGAAAGGAATTTCATAATAAAGCTGTAGTAACGGTTGCTCAAAAACTTGACCTTGAAGGTTGGTTACATTTAGGTTCTTTAGATGATTTTGAAAGTGGTGTTGATACAGATAATCCAATAGGACTTCCGGATACTTACCAAATAATTGCAATTGATACATCACCATTATTTAGATCACAAGATAAGTTTGTATATACTATTTACTTAGGATTTGGAAACGTACAAAATTAAATATCATGCCACAAGGAATAACAAGATCAAGTATAGAAGGGTTTGATAAAGTTATTAAAGCGTTAAATGTAGAAATTCTTGCTATTAGTAATAATACACGAAAAGGTTTACGAAAATGTGCTATATTTATTCGTAATGATATGCAAAGGAATGAACCCTTTATTCCAGTAGATAAAGGAATTTTAGAAAAGACTTGGGAAACGCATTCTGAATATGATGGACCAATAGGAGCAAGAAAATATGGATTACGTATGGGATTTTCTGCAAACTATGCTCTTTGGGTTCATGAAATGTATGGTGCAGTAAATTGGACAAAAGCAGGTTCTGGTCCAGGATTCTTAATAAAGTCAATCAACCGGAATCATAATACAATATTGGAAATTATTCATGGGGAAACCCTAATACCTTAAAATATGAATGCTTGTAGTATAGATATTGTAGAATTATTGGAATCGGAAAGTGGTTTGGGATTAGTATTTGCTAAAACCTTATTTGTAAGTATAGAACCAACATCACCGCCGGATTGTGTCACGATATTTGATACAACGAGTATTCCACCACAATTAAATTTAACATCACAAGGATATGAATATCCATCCGTTCAGATAAGAGTTAGAAATAAGGATTTTCAAACAGGATGGAATTTAATAGAAACAATAAAGACATTACTGCATGGTTTAGGAAACGTAACCATTGGTGATTATCTTTATTCCGTTATCTATTGTGCTTCTGGTCCAGCTTTATTGGACTTTGACGAAAATAGTCGGGCAAGGATTATTTGTAATTTTAATTTACAGCGCAGAGCAAGCGTTTAAAAAGGAGAAATTTTATTATGGCAACAAAAGCAATTAGTGGAGTTGGCGTAGAATTTCATAGATGGAATGGGTCTCATTGGGATGCTATTTCTGAAATTACGTCAATTAAAGGTCCAGGCATGAAGAGGGAAACAATCGAAGTTACCTCTATTGATAGTGTCGGGGGATGGAAAGAGTTCATTGCTGGTTTTCGGGAAGCAGGTACATTACAACTTTCTATGAACTTTAGCAGGGGCAACCTTGATTTGTTTATGGAAGATTTTGAATCTGACGAAGAACAGTCTTATGAAATTGTTATACCCGACACATCGGTTACTACCATTGAATTCACTGGTTTGGTAACTGAATTACCGTTGAGTATTTCTGCAAAGGATGCAATTTCAAATGACGTTACAATTCAGATTACCGGAAAGCCTGTTATTAACAATGGGGCAAACAGTGGAAGTCCAAGCTAAATTGGAAATTGACTAATCAGGTCTTTTTAATATTTAAAAATAAAGCATAAATATATAAATTTAATCATTAATTAAAACCGTGTAATCATGACACAATTATTATTAGATCGTAGTTTACTATTACAAAAAGAAGAAGTTGAGATCGTTAAAGTTGATCTTGGAAAAGACGAATTTGTATATGTTCGTCAAATGTCTGGTAGGGAACGTGATA
>Ga0302271_10002542_pt1 | contig 16295 bp, 8 predicted proteins | sample III_Bog_N1_1_FD_198767 | JGI IMG/M metagenome (GOLD analysis project Ga0302271, IMG submission 198767) | Peat permafrost microbial communities from Stordalen Mire near Abisko, Sweden - III_Bog_N1_1 | ecosystem: Environmental > Terrestrial > Soil > Wetlands > Peat | place: Sweden: Abisko...
ACACCCCCCCCCCTCCCCCCCTATTTTTTCTTTTGTTTCCCATTATTACTCTATTCCAAAGTCAAAAGTGGAGATCAAATACAGGGCCTCTCTATTTGGAGAAATGTAAATCCCCTAAATGAAATCATAGGATATTGTGAAAATTCAAGAAATTGTTGAAAATCTCTTACATTTCTGAAGAAGTTGGAACTAGCTTGCAAGGACCTCTCAAGTTGTATTTTTCCGAGTTTCTCAAAATATGGAAAATCAGGGAAGTTTCTAGCTGTGTCTTTGCGGATCAGATTAATATTGGATTCGTGATTTTAATCTTCTTCTTCTTCTTTTTATTGAATGAAAGGGCAAAGTAGGTATTCATAGAGATTGTCTCTGTCAAACTGAAAGAAATCAGCGAATTCTCGTTGATTCAATAGTTTAGCTTTCCAGCAACTCCATCTTAGCGATTAAGAAGGCCCTCTTTCCAATTTATGATTGAAATCAGATTGGCTTCGGAGATAACTCTACTTGATAAATTCATTGTTAAATTCACTTCTATCCATAGAACCCGCTCGACTTCCATGTTTCTCCCATTCTTCATCTGGATTGAAGGATCTTGTTCTTGAAACTCTCCCTTCATTTTCTCCATCGATAGGTAGAAACTCACCGATCTTAAAGACTTATTCGAAACTTTGTACAATACTTGATCCTCTACTATCTTTATTAATTTTTTTAGTGCTATTCAGGTCAACTTTGACGTCTCCAGATGAGTAGTGAGCTCGTATTGCACAAAGAAAATCTGAATTACTGCAATCAGGATCAGTCCATACCCGTTCAGGTGATGATTTTGATCTCCAATTATCATTTTTTTAGAACGAACTCATGCCACAGAAGTTCTCATGTATAGATTTACTTTCTGAGCAACCCATATTTTACCACGGTTCTCGCTAAATTAAAAATTCTTGTTATTTTTTTAATATAATTTCTTCCCGATCTGTTGGATAGATTAGTTGGTAAATGCGAGAATTTAAAGAAACTATTATTACATTTGAATCGCTTTAAGAAGAACAATGTATTAAGCAAATTATTAAACACATTCATTTTTTTTTTAGCAAAGATTATTATTAGTCTACAAATTTTCTTTTTACTTTTTTGTTGTGATATTGAGCAAATACAAGCAATTTAAGTACCAACAGATACAAATCAACAGTTGAAAAGAAATGAAATATTATTTTAAACATAAAAATCAACATAGCGTAACAAATAGCCATAATGTTTGGATTTTCCTGAAGAAAAACAAATAACTTTTATATTCATTTGAAAATTTACTCTAAAACTGGTTTCTAAGGTATTTCTTGAAGATTAGTCTATTAAAAATCATGTGAAAGACGATAATGATTACTTTGCTAGTTGTCTTTCTCATCGAATATCTCACTGTACCATTCTTCTAGAAGTTACTCCAAACCTTCTTGAAAAACTGGTTTTTTAATAAAATCATCCATTCCATGATTTATCGCTCTTTGGTTATCTTCATCGGAAACATAAGCAGTGCAGGCAATAATAATCGGTTACTTTCCTGTGTATTGCTCTTCTCTTAAGAATTCTCGAATCTCTTCAGCAGCAGAATAGCCATTTTTCACAGGCATTTCAATATCCATGAAAATCAATTTAAAAATTCTGCAGCATTAATTTGTTAGAAATCTCTTCTTCACAATGTCTACAGCTTCTTGGCCGTTAAATCCTGAGTCAACTTTAAATCCATAAGTCTTAAGCTACATGGCTATTGCGTAGATGTTAAAATGATTATCATCTACAACTAAAACCTAAGGGCATTCACACTTTTATGGTGGTGTTCTCAATTCTAAAGAAGTATCGAGTTTTCGTTACTTCTTGCTACTAGACTCCTCCTCCTAATCATCATTACTCTTACTGAATTGACTATTAACTTCCTTAAGTATTGGCAAATCCCTTTCACTAGATCCGAAGAAATTTTAAAAATCTAAAGATGTTTTTGCTTATTTTTACTATTACGGCCCAGTAGTGTCTATGCTGCTTTAATTATTCACTGGTTCACTCCCTGCTTTCTTCTGTATATTCTATGATTTCGAGAGAAACTAACTAGGAGTTGTAGACTATTTTTAAGATTACTCATTTTAAGGTGGAGAGAGGAAATTGTACTAATCGGTTAAAGAAATTGGAGACGGAGAATGAGGTATTTTCTTAATCGACACATGTGTCGGAGACATATTGCTTTTTGTTTATATGCGTTTAAGAGAATTGATACTATTGTAGCTGATATACGCATCTGATTTAGCATTAGCATTGTCTTTTTGTTCTGTTGTGATTTTATGAAAAGTTTTGGTATTATATGTGATCTGTGATTTTTTTGAAGTTTAATTGAAAAATGGTTTTTTGTTATTGTGTTCAATTGAATTTCCAGAAGTTATAAAGTCCAAACGATTGTTCTATTGTTAGGGTTTATTAGGATTATTGTTTCCCTCTTCTTCACTGTCATCTTCTTGGTATTTTTGTTCAAAATAATCACTTTCCGTTTTAAATCGAGATGGATAGTTAAATACATCTACATTTCTTTATCCAAAAGGTATGGTAGGAGATAAATTCGGTATGTATTGTTAATTATGCTCTGAATCTAGAACACAGCAGGAATCACAAGATACTTATAGCTTATTAGATCTACCTGTTTTGCAAGTTTTATTTGTCATATTGCTAAAACTCAATGGGATTTACTGAGATTCCTCTAATGATTTCATCATTTAAGGGAATCCTAGATAATGTAAAGATGGCTGCTGTGAATATTGCCAATCAAGAGCTTAAGCTTGACAAAAAGGCAGAGAACCATAAGGGATACATGTCTTTTAACTTGTAGGAGAATCTAGCTAAGAATTGATTGTTTGCATTTTTTTTATTTATGCAAAATCTTCTTTTGGATTGTCGTTTTTCTGATCAATCTCTGGTTATTTGTCTTCCACAAAAATAGAAAACACAGAACCTTAACCTTTTTATGAATGTACTCGTACGCCTCCTTTGTTGAGCGGTCCTAGTCCTTTGGCTATACCTGGTTTAACAATATTACAAAAAACATGGCATTTAGATTTTAGATTTTAATTAAAGTAATTACTGTTCGAAATAGTGAGTCCTAGACCGCAACCTTAACTGTTAAGTTACTAAGCATTACCAAGGTTAACTTTGTTGAAAATAGTGAAGATTTTATCAATATCTTCTTGAGAAATACCGATTCCTTGATCTTCAACAGCTATTTCGATAATATTCTGACAGTTGTTTGTAATTTCTTCATCAACAACAGACCCCAAATCACCATGATGGAGTTCTTAGATCGAAAATTACTATGGGCGTTCCTTATAATTGAGTAGAGTTGCTGATAAAGTTATTTATCCGACTGGTGTGAACTTTAAGGAGTTAGAGAGGAAATTCAAGACAACTTATCTGATTCGATTTGGATCGGAGTTTATTATTTTTGGACATTTCTCATCGTATTTCAGAGAAAGCTCTACATTTCTGGAGTTCTACTTGCTTTAGATCCCAACCATAGAGACACAATTAGAAAGCAATTACTCTAAATCGAATTGTACAAATGTGAATTTAAATCTTCCACTGTCGATTTGCACGAAATCTAAAATATCATTGATGAGATTTAAAAGTAGATTGTTTGAATTCAAAGCAGGATCGATGTATTCTGTAATGTATTCTTTGGTTCTTTCTTCTTGTTCCTTGCAAGATGCTGAAAAGGTATTTAATTTTGTCTCTGCATTTTTTGAGTTCAGTTTTGCTTAGATTCTTTCTTTGATCGAAAGAGTGGCTGGAGTTGAGGTATCTTTTCCAATTTGTTTGAAACTATCGTTTATGATATTTTTAAGCTATTGAAGCATAGAAATCGAACAATTCAGTGGAGTACGTAGCTCATGTGAGAGTGAAGCAAACATTTTCATTCGGTAGTTATGCATATCTTGTACTTTTTTCTCATACATCTCCTACCAAATCGGATCTACTAAGATCAATGCTAATTGCTCTGCGAATCCATTTGTAACAATCTCACACATCACCATACTCAACACAAGCGTACTGTTTCGATACTCAACCTCCACCTTGATCTACAATCAAAACTTATTAATAAAATTTAACAGAAAAGAATGAATAATTTTCCAAATCTTACCATATCATCGATTTGCTAAAAGCAACCAATATTATTTTAGTTTTTCATCTACGTCAAGAAACTGCCTTGACGTTAAGGAGGTCGAGTAGCTTATTAATGACTGAGGGATTGCTGATGCTAAAAGGTTGGTTAGTTTTATTAATCAGGTTATAATGAGTAAGAGTGTTGAATTTGTGATTATTATTGTAGTGCATTTAATTTTATTTTTGTGGCAGAAGAATTAGAATTCAATGGTACGTCTGTTTATTCTTTTGAGATCTTGAATGTTTTCGCTGTCTTGGTGTCTTAATCTTAATATGCTTATCGCATGTTTTCAAAGATTGAGTAAAGAATCTCCTTAACATTGATCTCTTTCCGAGTGATTTCGGTGTTTTTAAATTTCGTTGGTCTCCTTTGTCTAACAAAATCAAATTCTTCTTCGAGCCTCTAACCAAGATTAAGGGATTTACCTGGGTCGTTCAAATAAACAGAGTCAGTGATGTTAAAGTTATTATTGTTATTGTTGTTGTTGTTATTGTCTTTGAGGAAATTATTATTATTATAAACTCCATTTCCGATATTGTAATTCTAAATGTAATTTGTAAGTGAAATCATATCAGAGAATTCATTTGTTCGTTTAGATGCAATTGTCTATGGATTGGCAGTATTCAGCTGAATTATGTTATGGCTACTTCCATTATTGTTGTAGTTGTGTCCATTGTTTGTGGAAGGATTCTATTTTTCAAGAGACACATTTTCTTCATCTTCTTCATTATCATCTGAAAACTTTTAGGGGATATTTTTCTTTTCTTCATTTTGGATGTTATTAATTTTCTTAGGATCGATCTCAATCCCTCTGAAATTCCCATTTAAAGGTAAACTTAAACGCTTTTTGATATTTTTATTCATTTACGATTCTTCCACCATCATTTCTCCCTCTTCTTTTGTTATCGAAGAAAGCTAATTTCTATGGAAAAGTGATGGTTTAGATCCAGATTTCTATCCTTTTAGATCATTTTGATTCATTGTAGAATTAGGTGGATCGATTAGTTTAGTGAGAGATTAAGGAGAATTGCTGGAAAATTAAAATTATTGAGAATTATTCAAAGAGCAATTTGCATAATTTACAGTATTATTGTTGTTTTAATTGCTATTGTAATTGAATGTCATGCCATTTGAAGGTGTTTAATACGAAGGAGCTAAGGATTAGTGCTATCTTGAGCTTTGAAAGTCTTCATTAATGTTAGTGTTGTTATTTTAAAAATTATTATTAGAGTTATTGTTGTTGTTGGAGGAAATAGGATAATTAAGAGAATGAAACGACTTTAATTATGGGGCAGAAGAATGCTATTATTGAGGTAAACTAGTTGCTTTGTGAGTTTACTTATTATCCTCATTCTACGGTTTTGTAGCTAACGTCATTAAAGTAGCAATAATTTGATTTTTTTAACAGGACAGTATATTTTATAGTGTCTTATTAGCATAAACTAATTTATTTGAAGAATTAATCAGTGCAATTCCTTCAGGAATCACGTTAAGTATATCCTAGTATACTTTTTTAATTCGTTTATTCTTATCTTTCTAATTATCTTCAGGAGAAGATGGATTTTTACTGAATAATTCATTTTATTTTTGTAAATCAGCTTAGCTATGCGTTGATTTTTCTCTAGATATTCGCTTGCATGAGATGTTATTTACATCCTCTGCATAAGATGCCATTGAAATATTGTTAGCAACACCAGCGTTCTACAGTAGAACTTGTTGATTTCGATGGAGAGCTCCTTCAAATAAAAAAGGAGACAATGCAAATATCCTCATTTTATAGAGCGAAAATACAATGGACAGATATAAAATAACCTCGATAACAATAGATTTTACATCATGATCAACTATTTTTCTAAGAAGAGAGTAAGTCAAGAGGATAGATGGGAAAAGATATGATAGGAACGTGTAAATATACGCAGAAGCAGCTAATTTGTGGACTATGAGAAGCTAAACAAATGCGAAAAACATTTAGATTACACTAGTTTCAGGTTCGTTTTACTCCAAGATTAACACAAACGAAAGGCAACCAGTAAAAATAAACATTTACTTGATCCATCGAGGCTAAAAGTAACAAGGAAATGGCATTACTCCTTGTTATGAGTTTATTAAATGGCCAGTTGAGGATCTTGTTAATCCTATTGCTGATTAACTGCTTTTCTAAGAAAGAAAACTCAAAAATGATTCAACTAATCCCACTGTAATTAACAAGCAAGCTCTCCAGAATTCCCATTAATTTTAACTCTTATTTACTTTTCCTACTTCTTCACAGGTGTCCTTACATATTTAAACCACTAAGAGACCGATTCCAAATAATATTTAAGCAATCCAATTCACCAATAGTTCACTTTTAATGACTTGTTTCTAAGTCAAAGAAAATCCTTGTGCGGCATTTTTCAAACCTTTCTTCAGTTATCTTTCTCCTCCGGGATGCATTGCGTTCATTTTTTATTTCAGCCTTTTAATTTGCTGGTTCTTGAAATTAGCGTTTTTGGTTGGTTCATTCTGGAGGAGTTATTTCTTCTAAATTTAATCGGAGATTCTACTTTCGATATTTTAGATATTTACCTTTTCAGGATATTTGCAGGCTTACTTGAAGTTACTGTTCTCCCCAGTTGGTTTTTCATCACTATTATTTTCTTTTTATGCATTATTCTTAATTCCGCTGTGATACTCTCTCCAACTAGCTCCCTATTCACTACTTATTTTATCATAAATTATCTTTTCCTAAAATTCCTTTTCTCCTCCATTTTCATCCTGCACATTATGCTGAATGTGACGCATACTTGATTTTTTTTCACTTTGCAACTTTTCTAATGATCCAATAGGGATAGAGAGATCAATCTACGGGTTTTGCAAGGACATTTGAGAATTATTGCAACTCTGATTTTCATTTGCAAGAGCAGATCGAGAAGAAACAAGAGGAAAAGTTTATTCAACACGAGGAACAGCGAAAAGTTATCCGTTTTATCCAGAACTTGAAATACCCAAAGAGGTGTTTTTCAGTTGGATGACTTTCTAACATTGTTTATCACAGCTATCAATATTCTCTTCATGATCTTCTACTACTCCTTATCCATCATCACAATCATACTTTAAATCTTCACCATTTAACTCAAGTTAATGTTCGTTATCCTCTTCTTCCTCTGGATTCTCTTCTTCATCATCACTACTATTGTAGAAATAGTCATTCAGCACTTACCTATTTGAGCTGTAGGCAAGTGTTCCTAAGTTTTTCATGCTCAAAGAGGAACTTTTTAATTATCTCAATCAAAAGAGTAAAGATTAAACAGTATTTTACAATTTTCCTTTATCATCTTTCCTTTCCAAAAAAACAAACAGCTTAATATAAGTCTAAAAAGGACTTCCTTCTCCCCAAAGTAACTGTATCATGATTGTACATCTTTAGTTTTTATTTTTAGGAGAAATGTTACTCCCACTATTTCCCTCTTTTTCATAAAAAGTTCGTCGTAATCTTTAATAATCCCTTTTTGTTTTTTTTTTCTTCACTTTGGAATTTTTATCCTGTGAGTTTTCAAGAATCATTCTAGCAGATTTTCCCCCCCCTCCTTCGAAATTCAATATTCTGAAATGCGATTTGATCCCAACAAATTTATGAGCGAATAGTTTGAAAATTGTTAAATTCTCTCAGTAATTTTTTTTAATTATTTCAAAGTGATTAAATTGAATTGTTTTTTTTTTCATTTCGAACCTCTCATCTTTTGCCAAAAGTAAATTCTTATGAAATGAAATTAAAAATACTTTTTCTTTGTTTTTCTCATTTTTAGTCTGATCTTGAGACTAAATATATTCTTTTAGATGCCATTTTTATTTTTAGAACTATTACTAAAATTACTTAAAATCAATAAAGACTGAACATCTTAATGATTTAATATTGCATTCAACAATTAGAAAATCATGATAATTATTTTTAAAATAGTTTGAGAAATAGTAATTACTGTATGAAATTTTACAAAATTTCCAAGGTTTTAGTTTGAATTAAATTATGATCAAAAAAGTGAAATGTTGTTCAGATATTGTTGTCCCCATTAAATAAGTTTTTAGTTCTTCCTAAAGATCAATTTATTTTTTCCTAAACGCATTTATCTTACTGCTTATAATTAATATCTTTGCTATTTTTGTCTATTAAAAATATCCAAACATTTTCATTTTATTCCCCCCCTTGATTCAACTTGACTGAAATTAATAGTTGGTCCTAAATAAAAAAACAAGAATTCATAAATGGCTTATCATTATTCCTTGCTAGGTTTTAAAATTAATTCAATCAATAATAATTATTTTTTTATCTTTGCAGACTGTTATTCAAAAAAAAAACTAAAAAAGGAATTAGCATAAATCTTTAAAAATGCATTTATGTTATTCTTTTCTTATGAAAATCTCTTGAATTTGAGTTCTCTAATCAAAAAAAATATCTTTTTAGAATCCTTCTTAATATTTTTATTAATATTATCAAAGAAATACAATAAAACTATGTAATTTGAAAGATTTTGAGAATAATATTAGATCTTTATTTCTTTTACTGAAAAGATGAAAATACATTCATTAAATTGTAAGGCGATAAGAGCATTATTATAATCTAGGAATCTCAAAAGGAAAAAAATAAGATATTAGCACTGGGAGGGAGATAGATTATTCTTATGGATGCATCATATTAAGATTCTCTTCTTGTGCGGAAAACAAATATTATCTGAAAATTCAATTAGTTAAAGATACTAAAGAAATGGCTTAAAATGATCCTTAAGATTCATCATAGTCAACTTTCGATGCAACTACAGCAGCTCCTTCAGCTGAGAATCCTACAGGGAAAGAAGATCTTTTCAGTTTAACCCTTCGCAAAGTTGAATCAGATGAAATCATAGAAGAAAAATAACTTCAAGGATCTAAAATAGTGTTCCTGATAATTTGCTTTACAAATATGCTAATAAATATCGATCATGGAGTGATTCCAGCAGCTACAGATGAGATTAAAGCTGATTTAAACATGACAAACTCTTAATTAGGTGTGCTTGGTTCTTTAGTTTATTTCGGTGTAGTATGCGCTAGTTTTGTAGCGGGTAAACTATATCTCAAATATACTTCAAAGTATGTCTGTATGATCGCACTTGGGTCGATGGTTGCGACACTCTTGGCATTCACGCAGCTGAAAACAATTATGGCACTCTACTTCTTCAGATTTCTCACAGGCGCTGCTCAAGTGAGAAATATTTTCATAATATAAATTTACAATATGATTTAGTTATGCTTTCTTAGCTAATATGTTCATTGATTTGTGTGTATTTAATATAGGTTTTCATGCTGGTGTATTTCCCCGTATGGGTTGATGTAAGAAGAAAGGAATACATTAACAGACAAATATGAATTTTTTATAATTTTTTGGATTTGTTAGCTTTATGGTAGTGCAAACAAAACGATTTGGATAGCACTTCTGCAGGCTGGTGTACCAATGGGTGTATTTGTAGGTTATGCTCTGACAGCTGTGGTTTCAGGGAGTCTTGGGGTAAAATATTTCTTGAATTGTTTTAAATGATCTAATGCTATTTTTTAACTCTTGACTCAAAGTGGAGATGGGCAATCTATATTCAATGCTGCTCGATGGCTCCAACATTGCTGATTTTCACATTTTGCAAAGCCTAAGACATCGAAGTAAATGCAACTAAAATTGAAGAAGCAAAGGCTCGCGCAGTTGAGAATTCTGTGTTATCTAAACCTCCCTCAAGTGATTAAAACGCAGAAATTGATTAAAATGATATGGAAGAACAATTTAGTTCTCCAACTCTCGATTCACCTTCTAGCAAAGAATAAACTTTAGTGTTTTATGATCTAATAAAGATTCTCTGGAAGTCAAAGGTAAGGAAATTATTCAATTAGTTTGACTCATGATAATTCTGATGATCTTTTGGTTTTAAAAACAGATCTACTTATTTTCATTATTTTCTGTGTCGATTCTCTATTTTATCGTGACGGGAATCCAATTTTGGATGTCTGATTACTTTAAAAATGTACTTCTAGCAGATGAATCTGAAATATACTTAACATACGCTTTAATATCCCTCACAGGGCCAACATTAGGAGTTGTTGTAGGTATAACTAATAATCATTTAATCTTTATTTTTATTGATTTTCCTTTGATGTCTTTTATTAGGAGGTATTGTGGCATAAAAGATTGGTGGATATGAGCATATTAATGCTAAAATAATGTGTTTCATTCTGTCATGTATCGCTGGAGGTGTATCATGTCCAGTACCTTTTCTCACGAGTTTCTATCTAACTGCTTTTTTAATCTGGGTGCTACTTTTCCTGGGAGGTGCAATGGTACCATCTCTGACAGGAATGATGCTTTGTTCAGTTGAACCTGAATATAGAGCATTTGCGAATAGTAATTCCTAGACAATATAGAATCTACTTGGATTCCTTCCAGCTCCCACACTGTATGGTCTGATGAGCGAATATGTCGATCCAAGAGCAGGAATGTTTATGCTAATGTATTCCACTTTATTAGGTGTGTTCCTTGCAAGTTTGATATATTTCTTCAGCAAGAGAAACATAGATTCTGCGAAAGTTACCTTAGATTCCTTGAGAGAAGGTTTGTTGTAACAGCAAGAGAGCAATGTTAGTTCGGAATATGATGACTAAAATCAAGCTACAATTGTCACATCAGAAACTATCAATAATAAGCTCAATCTTTAAATAAATATGGAATCGTCTGAAGGGGCAGAAGATTAAGAAGAAAGGCAGAAAAATGAAGGAAATCAAAGTGGAATAGTAAGTTTAAATAAACCAATTTCTCAAAGAAATATTGCTAGGAAGGAAAGCAAAATTGGAAGAGAAGAATCTGGTATTTTACCTGATGTTGTTGATAAAATAATTTGCAGCTCAACGAATAAGGCTTTTTATGAAGAATAAATGGAAAGAAATCAAAGTGAAGGAGACCCTGAGGTAGCAGAATTAGAAGTAAATTAGACAAGACAGAAGAGTAACACAGTAGGCATAAGCTAAATCCATAGATTACGTGGAGCTGGAAGAAAAGATAGACATAATAATCTGGGAGTAGTTATTGAACAAGATGAAGCTCCAAGAAGATAACGAATCAAGCGGATTAGATAAGATAGCAAAGATATTTTGTTTTCTAGACTCCCTTAGATCGGCATAGCTATTCCAATTTTTACTGACAAAACTTTCAAATGAAAGAATGGGTTTTTTTTACACAAAACAACTAATAACAAAAGAGAGAGCGAAAAATCAAAGAATAAAATTTGTTTTTTCATTTCTCATAGCTATTCATACTTTCACTAACAAAGATAAACTATTCAAAATATATATGAAAATATCATTCAAACACAAAAGTTTATAAATCTTGTTAATTTTTTAACTTTCCTTTTGTACTTTATTCAATCCTTCTAAACTCAAGCAGCAAGTTACATCTGCATAATATTATTGCTTTCCGAAAAGAGCTAGCAACATTTGTCAATTCTTTCAGAAGCGATTTGAACATCCTCTGTTTTCTTGAAGAGATTGTGTTCGGAAAGCTTTTTGAGATTCTCAAGAATCACTGGGAGTTTAGACAAAGAATACCCTGCTTTTTCTTTGATAATTGTTGCTAAATCTTTGAGTTAATGGTTTCTTTAGTAGAGTTCTCTTTGAATATCTCTGAACATGTTTTCTATTTCTCCACTACTATCTTTTATCAAATTAGCTTGGTGTTGATATCCTTCAATGGTTTGATAGCAGCACACAGCATTCTAAATATTATGAGCTAAATTACATGCATCTTTTGCAGCTTTGAGAGCTAATGATATGTCTGTTAGCTCGTTAAGTTGAGCTTCACATATTTTGGAGTAATCTAAATTTTCCAGCAAATTATCTTTAACTGTATCTGTGTAAGAAAACGCTTAAGAAGCATTCTCAGATTCAGTGAATTCAATAAATAACTTATTCAAATAGTTATCGACGTTATCTGCGATTTTAAGTTCTAATTCAAGATGCTTAGAGATCAATTTTTTAAAGTTAGCTGGAAATGCCTCGTATCCTCCTTCGTTGCTGAGTTTAACGATTTTAGAACAAAAACGAATATGCCTTTTTATTCGTCTTAGAACTACCTTCCAACATTCAAAATAAGAGAGATAAGTAAAGTTCAAGTTAGTTCTCATTATATCCAAGCAAAGTCCTTCGATTCTTGCTAGTTCATCATTGATCACAATAGTCTCTGGAATTTAATCTGACAAGCTACAGAACACAAAATTCCTAGTTTCATGAGCACTGTTTCCTAGCTTTTCTATTTGACTTTTCATCGCAGTTACAGTTTCTATGTTCATTTCAAAGATTTCAAGGAATTATTTATTTGTTTTGTTTTTTGTTTACGAAATTAACTTTTTTATTATTCAACTTTGTTTTTAAAATAGTAATGCAGATAATAATTCACAAGTCACTTTTCTATCTACAAATCTTCCCTTTTTCTTTCCTTTCTCCACTTAAAAGCAATCAAATCATCCTGATCAGGAGATTATTTAAACAAATAATTCATTCTTTCATTTTGAACAATATAAAATAGTATTGAGAGTTAATCAGATTATTTATTTAATGTTCTATTATGCTTTGAAAACATTTCCTTTCCTTAGATTAATTTCTCTTAATCCTCTAAATAGTTATTTCAGTTATTTCTTATCGTTTTATTGCTGGATGATAATCTTTATTTTCAAATATTTTGCTCTACTTATCAGTTTTGTTGTTAAAATCTTGTAAATTTCATTAATTTGTTTTCATTTTTTTGCAGACTATTTTGAGATATTCATAAAAAAAAACTTTTTTCTTTGTAAATCAATAGTTTTAACTTTTTCTTGATTTAAAAGCAAAATTATTCACAATTTTTCTCTAATTATCTGAAAATCTGTACAACGAAAAGCTGAACTCATTGAAAGTATTGCTGATGATTTATCTTGTTAAGCCTTTATAGCTCAGTTGGGAGAGCGTACGACTGAAGATCGTACGGTCCTTGGTTCAATCCCGAGTGAAGGCATTTTTTTTCTTCAATTAACTTATTTGTTGGTCAATCATTTTTTGGATCATATTCTAAAAAAAAATGCCTTCACTCGGGATTGAACCAAGGACCGTACGATCTTCAGTCGTACGCTCTCCCAACTGAGCTATAAAGGCTTAACGATTATTTAGTAGCTGATTTCGTTTCCGTTGTTGTTTGAAAGCAAGAAAATTCATATAATTCTTCCTTCTTTTGTAAATGAGATCTTCAATTCCAAAATAAAGAACCTTTCAAATTAACCCTACAAAATCTAATATTTAGATGGTAAGATTTCAAAAATTAATAATATTTTCACAGAAAGATACCACACAACAACAAAAAAGAAACTAATTTATTTAAGAAAAAATCAATTGTAATTTTTAGTATTTTCTTCTTTCAATTACGTTTTTTTCATAAATTTCATGGATAAGCTGAATAAAACCTAACATGCATTTCAAAGCAATTGTTTCCCCAAAAAGGCACATTAATCAATGCCAGAAGAAAAAAAAATTCCAAAATATTATAAACAATTAAATACCTCAAAAGAACAAAAAGATATTCCATTAATACTGATTCATTATTGATAATCTAATTTTCTATCTTATGTAAATTAGGGGGAAGATTGATGCGCAATTTGAACGACCTAACAATTTTTTAGATGGTTATTTATGGAAATGTGCTTTTAAACAAGAAATAAGGTACCTTAAAATAAGGGGTTTAATTATCCAACTTCAAACACAGACAAAGACATTTCCTTTTGGATCTAACTCATACAAATTTCCTCCCAATACAACAAAATCAGCCTGTAGTGCTTATTAAAGATTGAAGTTTACAGCAAAAAAAAAGAATTCTTTTTTTTAATTCAATAATTCAATTTTTCCTTTCCCTCATGCTGATTGCAACTCTAATCGGCTAATGGTTAGGCCCTGGATTCTTAGCTTCCTCGCGATCAACATTTGTTGGTGTGATTCTTCTTCTGATTTAGAGTTTCTATTGTATTATCCCTGCATTTTACATGGCTAAGTAGTAAACTGATCCTAAAATAACTCATGATCTTTTCTAATTTTCCTCAGATATAATTTCTTCTAACTCCTACAGACTAAGTGTTCCTCTCATTCTCATACTCTCTCTCAACGCTTGTATAATAGTTCTTGCATTTATTGATGCAGGTATGTTTATATAACACCTGAATCGACCAAGATTTCTCTGGAAAACAATTTATCTCTCCCTCTGCTGCTATGAATACATGATTTTTCTACCGTCTCTGCATATCTCTACTATTTGTCTGCCTCATCCGCTTGCTTTGATCAATCTTTGCTTTACAATCGTCATAGGTATGCTTAACAAATATGGTCTTAAAATGATAATATTATCTAATTTATTTTTAAATGTTGTTTTGCTTACTTTTCCTCTTAAAAACAGCTTATGTAAGCTTTACCTTAGATTTCGATTACTCCATCCTACCGAAGGCTAGATACAAGGATTTTCTTGCTCGTGAAAGTCTTCTTTGGCTTTCAAATCTTAAAATCATCTGTTCGATTGTCTTTATAGGATCCATTTCATTTGCCCATACTTTATTTCCTTATGCTTGTGGGATTCTATCTTCTTTAGGTATCCTTACCCACGGGATATTTAGAATACAGCAAGTTTCTGAATCTAGAATATTGAGTCTAGCATTGCAACTCATATAATTTGCAGTATCTATTACGTTGTTAGTCGAAAAAATGAGTGATAAAAGTATTCTAGCTTACTCTCTATTTATATGGGTGCCACTTGGTTGGAAAGCTTCAGTTGTACTAGAAAACTTCTCGTTTTTGCGAATCAATCCTTATTCATTAGCACTCAGAAATGAGGTTAATTAAAAAAAATCAAAGAGAGCAACTCTACTGAAGATAATAATTCATTTAATTAGAAACACAAGATTGGATTTTTCTTCGTATTCTCGACAACCACTATCATTGCTGCTAGAAGAAATCAGCTCTTTACATCTCTCATCTTGCTAAAAATACCCAAATTGTTTTTGCGCTGAAGATCAGGTAATTTATAAATATGACATATTATCAATAGATAACTGACAAGGATTGGAAACATTTTTGCAGATAAATAATCATTTTTGTACCTTTTCGAGTTGTAGAAAAATTCAAAAAGAGCAAGAAAAAAGAACATTTTAATTATTTTTTCATCTAATTTCTTACTCCACATAAATTTTTCACTGCAGATCGTAATTTTACAGAAATTATCTCCCTTTACTCATTCTTTCCCCACCAATTATCTTCTTTCTTTCTTTTAATTAAATTGTTCGTATGATTTCATATTTTTTTTGATGTCAAAGAAGGGAGAATCTTGGGAGTACTTGATTGGAGAAAAAAGAAGAAAAAACTTTCTTTTTAGTTTTATCCACGAAATCTTAGACGAAGAGCAAAATGAGACTCAAAGAAACAATGAAGAAAAAGACAAAAAATCTATGATTGAACTTGCATTTGTGCATCTTCATTTCCTCATTGAAGTCAGCAAGTCTCGTGTTCTCGCCTTAGTCAATCTTAATAAGATTGCAACTGCTTTTGGAAATCTTCCTATCCCTTCCGAAATCTACTTACACAAGGTTAAACTCCTTCTTGAAGAAGAATTCCCTCAATAATCTCTTTAAGCTGATAAACTTTGTGAGGCGATCAATTTTGATAAGGATTTAAATGCAACTTTTATCTTATATGAGGCATGTGTAAGGGAAAAGCTTGAGTTTATTTGCATGCTAAGTAGTGATTTTATTGATCTCTAGAAACTAAAATCTCTTTCAACTTCGCTACTACACAAGAAAAACAAATTGTTGTCGTAGATTCTTCGATTAGCTAGAATATCTTCTAATAATCCTGTGCTTTCTAATATTATCTACGGTTTTGGTTTGCATTTTTCAATTGTTGCAGATTAAAATACATAGAAATACGAATTCTGCAATGATGTCTTTCTGCCATCTGTGATGAAGGAGTATTTGTAAAAGTAAAAGAACGATGGATTTACTCTTCTCGCAGATGAAGCTGTGCTGGATAATTTAAGGAATTTATCAGAGAACAGCTGCAG
>Ga0302271_10002545_pt1 | contig 16284 bp, 8 predicted proteins | sample III_Bog_N1_1_FD_198767 | JGI IMG/M metagenome (GOLD analysis project Ga0302271, IMG submission 198767) | Peat permafrost microbial communities from Stordalen Mire near Abisko, Sweden - III_Bog_N1_1 | ecosystem: Environmental > Terrestrial > Soil > Wetlands > Peat | place: Sweden: Abisko...
AACCCTTTCTCACATCCAAGACAGAATTCACTGATTCCATTACTTTCTTAACAGTGAATAATTCGCTAACATTTATCTGGGCTTTATGTATTCTAACCTTATTTTTACTATTTTCCGCCACTTTTCACAACATAATATCCTTTAGAGCATCGCTTGCAAGTTTCTTAATATTATTCCTCGCAATTCTCAATAGCAATACACACTCCTTCTTTTAAAAAAAATTAGTCTAAGCACTTCACGCACTGGTTCTTATCAATTGACAATAACTCTAAGCAGTTTTCTATCTTGTAGCAATGTCTATTCTGCAAAAGTACATACCCTTCTGCGCATTGATTGCAGTATCTCCCATCAGATGTCATGCCTACGCAATGAGGGATGGTGATCTGCGTGCATCCTACGCTTTAAAATTCTGCTGGTTTTTTTTCTCTCTAGAAATATCCAGGTTCACATTGACTGCATTCCTGACGATTGTATTCTTCGAGTTCGCAGTACGCGATTCCCTGTAGCTAGCAGGTGTTTTCCTACAAATCACATCAAAAGGAATTTAAATAGATAAATTCTCTGAATTTTTTAGTAGTTATTTTTTTTACTTTAAAAATGCTCTTGAAGTATCCTTCTTTGCATTTCAAGCATTATGGTGAATGAGGATCAGGAATCAAGCAGTTTTAGGTACTGCAATAGGAGGGCCAGATACTTTGAGGGAGATTAACTCCATTACTACAAACTCTGCAACTATCTACGATTCCATCGGATTCTATGCAATCAGGATCGGATATCAACATGCAAAAGTATTCATTTAAGTAGTATAAGTTTTAGCATTTCAGGCAATAGTTGTCTGCCATAACTAAACAAAAGGGTATGCTAAAATCCTCTGGAAGCTAGCAGATTGAGAGACTTCTACTACCACTACTACTTGAGGTCTCTTTGAGGATATATCCTTTCTTGCATAACTGACAACTGTCAGTTTTGGTGTCACTCGCTAAGCAGTTCGGACTGCTCACTGGCTGGCAAATACCATTTGAATCTGGATAATACAGATTCTCACAAATTTCACATAAAAGCTTACCATTTGTTTCTTTTAATTAATAGCATTTCCTAGCTATTTCAGGATCAACTTAGTTGATCTTATAGCACTATGTACTAGAATTTAGCCCTTCCGACCCATCTTCTAGATAGCATTTCCTGCAAGCATCCAGAATCTAATTCGTTTCGCAATCTAATTTTTATGAAATCTGCGGAATCCCCTGTTTATCAATGTAACTACTCGTCGCCGATCCTTTATAGCACCAATCATTAATTCCATCACTCAGATTACACTCCAAGTATGCCTCGCAGTTTCCAATCTTCAACTAAAACCCTGGCATACATTCAAGACATGTGTTTTTCATAGGATGCGGATAATAGCAAAATTAATAGTATTTAAAGGAATGTTTGATACAAAACGAACTAGTCTCAGAGATTCTGTAATAATCTCTCCTAAGGCATGCTCCATTTTAAAATTCTACCTTTTGACTGCAAATAATATTGTTATTGTATTCGTCCTTCAAGTGACCACGGATACATGTAGTACACTGATTATGCACGCCATCAGAAGCATAGCATTATTGATCGGTGATTCTCACACAATCTGTGTCAGTCTTCAGAAAATACAGATTATGGCATTTCCCACATTTTCTTTCTTTGCCGAGAGTAAAAAGACAATGCTCAATCTACACTAAAGTGCAGATTTTGTCTTTATTGAGGTAGAAAGACGACCTGCATGTCTCACAACTGTCGAAGAGACCAGAACTAGCAAGACAAACCTAGTAATCGCTGATTGAGATGCATTTCTAAGCTTTTTTATTGAAGTACATTAAAGATACGCACTTCAGACACTCTCCGTTTTCATTTGGGATCAGACAATTAATGTCTGTCTATTGCTGGCAGTTCCCTTGAGAGTCTATGATCATTCCCTTTTTACAAGAAACGCAGGTAGTTGCATTAGTGAAGTATTCACAAAAAGCTTTTGTGATTTATTATTGTTCTGAAGTGCCCAACCCTAGTTGATCTTCTTCTTCATCTTCCATATTTTCATCAATGTTGCATCCTTGGAAGGTTTGAATTAAGCCTTTTGCACAGACATTACATCTTGGTGAATCGTTGAATCTTTATAAGCATCGTTCAGTGGGGTCGATAATCCAGCGAGGAAGGCATTCAGGATATGGGTCATTTGTATTAAGATAAAAATGATCGTTTTCCAAGCACTCCTCGCAGATATTCGGATCAGAATCAGATACCCTTGCACACGAATCAAAAGGAGGCTTTATACACTTTGTTTTATCTGTGTTAAGGATCTTTCCTTGCTCACATTGTTCACAAAACAATGATTCACTGCCTAACTCTGCATATTGCTTCTTGCAGAAGGAGATTTGAAAATACACTCCGTATGGAGTAGGCACTAAGAGAATCGATCGACTTTGAATATCTCCATCTTCAGAATAATAGCTCAAGTATTCATTAACGAGTTTATGTGGAGCCTTTGTGCATTTGTTATCTGAGTTAAATTTGAACCCTGAATGGCACCGAACGCATTTTTCTTCTGATATATCAACATAAATAAGATGAAAGAAAAAAGTTAATAAAAATACTTAAAATTTTTCCCTGGATGAAAATTTATTTAATCTTCATCTGATATTAAGCAAGTGCTAAGATATTTACTTGAAATATTCCAGATTTCGCAGCGGGAGCCTCTTGAAAATTCCACAAAAGATCTTTCCACTGATTCTTCGAAAAGAGTGAAATCTTGCTTCGGTCTGACGCAAGTCGAATCACCTTTAAATATCTCACATCCAGTAATATTAAGCGGAGTTGGTATGCAGATACTTTTTTCAAGCTAAAGAGAATATCCGCATTCACACTGCATACATTCACCTAATACAGAGAGCTTTATGCAATTCACGAATCTCAGCTCAGCTTCAATGCAAGAAGACCCATCTGAAATCAGAATAAACCCCCTTTCACATTGTGCACAAGAAAAATAAATAGGAGTGTTGCTGCTGATTTGGTGGTATCGCAGACAATGTTGTACTTCGATTGCAGAATAGAGGCTAAAAAAGGAAAATAATGTTGTAAAAGTGAGGAAATTCTTTTGTGGCATTCGATTCAATTGTTTTGAGGGAAAAGAATCAAGAGAATGAAAAGATTTAATCATCGTTTGTTAGAAATAAAAATCCTCAAAATTCAAGATAGATGCATCAAGAATTAATTATTAATAAGATAATTAAACAAATTCACTAGGAAACTACAGATGCCGAACAGTAAATGTCAAATATAATTCTTTTGAAAATAAAGCAATTCGTTGAGTTTTTATAACTAATCTATTTTTTTATTTTTAATGAGAAAGAGCGTATTCAAATTATAAATAGAGACTCAACAAACTGTTATTTTTTTCATTAATATTTTTACTGTGCAACACAATTTACTTAAACTGTATTTACACAAGTAGTTGAATAAGCAGCAGGAATTTACTTAAGATTTAGAGAGAAAAAAATAATAAACAAATAACAAATAACTTTTATTAATTTTATTGCATAATTTATTTGGTGTATGGCATACAGTAAAAGAATTTAGAATGTGTGAAAATAAAATTATTGTTTGTTTTTTCATCATAAATTGAAAAAGAATTTACAGAAATTTGAGTAACTAAACGAGTCCGTCTGTTATCGATCGGACTACTAAATATCACTTGCTTGTCGTGTTTTAACTAGCATAAAGCGTTTTTACAAGTAAGTAAGAGCCATTTTGAGTCATCTTTTTCAAATCAGAGAACTTGAAAAAAAAAATATGAACGAGTGTGAATAAAATAAAATGCAAAGTACAAAAAAATACTTTTGTTAAGTAAATAAACAATCAAATCTCAATTTCAAGAGCTGAGTTACTCTCATTGGCTTTGTCTCCTCCTTGAACAGTTGATTCTCCTTGATTTTAAATAAAATTATCATTATTTTTTTTATCTCCTTAAGCTAGATTGATTTGCAGCAACAGCCTTTGATTTTACCTGAATTATCTCACAATAACAAGGAACAGCTTCATAACCACAAAGAGCACTACTATGACGACGAAAATACGCACAAACCAAGTCTCCATTATCTGAAGAATTGTAGTTTCATCAGCAATTTAATCTATCTTTGCTTACTCTTCTTCTTGAGTATTATTCCGGTTATTATTATTCCCTTGAATTTATGAATCGAGCATAAGTGAACATCTGAATTCTCCATTGACTTGATAATTGCTCTCACATTTCTCACATATCATAGCTTCTGTGGTTGATTTCTCTTAATAGTTTTCGCAATTAGGGACTGAGCATGAAGAGTTATTAATCTTCACACAATCTCCGCTGCTCGTCAACAAATACCCTGGCCTGCACTCTAAGCATTCGTTTAATAGGTTTCCTATCTTGCAATTATTTTCATCGAATAATCTAAATAAGCATTCTGCTTTGCTTTCAGAGAGATAAAAGTTGTCCTTGCATTCTAAGCATATTTAATAGGAGCCTCCTTCCGTATTTACGACAGCTGATTTGCAGTGAAGAATCTAACTTTCAATGCATCCTCCGCTTGCTATGTCGACAGTGTATCTTTACAAAAAATTCAAATATAAAATTTTAAATAAAGTTATTTATCATTGGAAAGCACTCAAAATATCCTCATTATTTACCCGTTGTTGCAGTGTGCGCATCTGTTTCGATGTGTTTCATGTATCCTGCAATTGGAATGAGAAAAATTAGCACACAAATGTGGTTCTTTTAAGAAAAACATCTGCTCACAGATTTCACAAGTATCAGCCAAGAGAGCACTATATTTCTAACAATTGCTAATCGTCACATGCTTAATGCAAGTTTTATCTCTAATGAAATAGCCATTCTGACAGTCAATGCACTCCCCCCCCTTATTACTATCTTAGATTTAACCATAAATCTTACATCCTTCGATATAATCCTCCAGGCAAATACTCTTATCTAACGTATCGAACCTCCTGCAGAATCTATGCAGCACATCTTCACAGATATTCTCTTTTTCATTGAGAACATACTCTACAACATGTTATTCCAACCCCTTAACGCATTTCACACATCGGTTCGTGTTTGGATAATATTCCCAGCAATTCTCAACTCTTTCGCTGACTTCCAATCTCATACATATTATCTTCATCAAATCATGCTCTCTGATTGTCTTTAGCCTGTATCCGGTATTACATTCCAGACATTCATCTTTCTTTAAGTCAAATATCTTGCATTTCTAGGATAACCTCTTGTGCTCGCAAAATGTATCCAATCTAAGAAAGAAGTTCTCATAGCATCTGACGCAGATATTATAGTAATTGAAGATTTCACATCCATAATTCACGAGCTTCGCACTTCGCTTGCCTTGATGACATATGTAAGCCTTAGACTACTAGGATGTCCTCAGGAGATACCCTGAGTAACAGACTGAACAGTGATCGGAGATACCCTTTGAAAATGCACATTCAACTTGCTTCTCTAAGTGCATCTAAATGCAAGATTGAAAAACCTTTCCACCAGGGTAGAAAAGATTCGGACAGCGGATGCAGCCTTAGGTTTCAGGCGAGGAGATAGCTGGTGAGAAAGGAAGACTTAATACCTCGTTTTCCTCTAAAGGCGTTTCTTGAATTAGACTTCTTATTCTATTAAACGAACTGATGCTAAAATTCTCCTCAATATAATCATCTTATCTAGCTATCTCGTGAATCTCAGCTTATCTGGTTTTGTCATAGGAATAATACAGCTCACAGTTGAAGATCTGTATTTCTATTTAAATGCATGTACCTATGGAGCTAACAATGTGATATTCCTCACAAACAACACACCAGTCTAGCCCATTTGATATCTAGCAGCGATCAATCACCTAGCAGGTTCCTTCTTCAGCGAGCTTGAATCCTCGGAAAGAACACTAAATGCAGTGATCGGTGATGCCATTCGATTTTTAGCAATTATTCGAGCCTTCAAATTCACTTATCCTTAAACATTTCCCATCTTAAAGATAGAAGAGATTCTTGCATATCAGACAAAGATAATCATCACTGAATTCTTCACAATTCCAAAACTCTTGCAGGTAGCTATTTCTAACACAAATTTAATTCCTCAGTTAAAACCCTCTTTCGCATTTCTAGCAATACCTGCTAATCCCATCGCTGTCATTGCAGTGAACCAGTTTCACACATTGATTCAAGTCAACAGCAATATTCTTCTAGCCAAAGTAAAAATCTCTTTTTGAGCTGCTCATTTCCCCTTCTACTTCTCCTTCATCCTAATTTTTATCCACCAGAAAATACCCTGGAGAGCATTTTAAACAAACTTCTTTACTTTGCTGTTCACAATTCCTTAATTTCACACATGACCCTTCAAATAAGAAAGATTTCTCAGAGCATTTCAAGCAAACCTCGCTGAATTCCAAGCAATTCCCCATTTTGACACATTTTTTTCTTTAAGTAAGTTAGTATCCATCTCTGCATTGACTGCATTCCTAATTCATTCCCTTGAGGGCTATGCAGTTATCTATGTCGATTTTGAGGCATTTCATGTACGTGAGATCATAATGTAAATAATAGCCGTCTGAGCATTCGATACACTTCCATGTCGTCAAAGAAAATTTCTTACAATTCAACTGGGAAAGCCACCAAATGTCAAACTAAAAAAATAAACCAAAAAAGCAATAAGGAATAATCATCTTTTCTCTAAAATCACTATTGTCTCTTACTACTGTAAGTGAACCCCCATTCTGCTTGAGGCTCTTTTCCCTAATTGCCAAAATGTCTGTAATACTGGTTTCATTGTTTAGCTCATCTATTACAGAGGGAAAATCCTCATTTATTTTCAAAAACTTCTTCAAATAAGAACATGAAACATTGATCAAATTATTCAGAAACCAAGGTTTTATTGCCCTCCCATTTGTGCATTTCAGGCAACTGTTAGCAATCCCATCAGATTCTTCGCAATCGGGATCGTGAATAGGCATACACAGCTGCAGAAAAGTGATGTAATAAAGGTTCTTGCATTTGATGCAGATTTAATAATTCGATATTTCACAGAATAATAAGGTTTTCTCAGATTGAACTTCACAAAGCTTGGATTAGATGTTAATCTAGTAGTTTTTCATGCAAAGAGTGCATTCATTTGATCTGCCGCTGCTTACCTCGCAGTTAATGTCCAGAATCGGAGTACATGCTCCATTTTCGTTAGGATAATAGAGATTTTCACATAGATCACAGAAGTATAAATCTTATTATTCATTGAATTGTAAATGGTAGCAGTATTCTAAGCTTTATGATTAGCTATGGTCGTGGATATCTAGCATAAAGTAATCAACGCATTCCTCAGAGGATAAAGAGTTCTCAGCTTAATATCTCTTTTTTTCCCTAATTATTTCTAAGAACTTCCCTTAATATCCATTGCCAATATCACAATTTATGCATTTTTCTTCAATTCCATTGGTCTGACAATTCTTCATTAGTTTTTCAACCCTTCCATATCCATTAATGAAGCTATCATTGTAACTAGCTTTATTGCACCAATCATGTATTCCATCTGAATATTTGCAGTTCTAAACAGGAAAACACTAACCTGATTGCACGAAATAACCGGACATGCATTCAAGGCACGTGCTTCCATTAACCACAAAACTAAAGCAGAACTGCTTATTTACTAACTCGTGCTCTCTGCAACTCTTCGTTTTCACATCAAAATAATAACTTTAGTCAATGCAAAACCCACTTTCTGATATGCTGATTTGAGGGATACATAACCCAGTTGACTCATCTAAACTGTAGTTTCTCTTGCATATTACACATCTGTCAACCAGCCCATCAGATATTAAACAGTGGTGGATCTCTGTGATTGCACTACATTGCCTTGGAGAATACAGGAAATAGAGATTCACGCATAATTCGCAGTCTTTTTATGATTCGGAGAGTCTTATGCAGTTTATTATAGGAATCTTGTCACAGAAACCCTGAACTGTCAGATAGTAGCCCATAACGCATTGACTGCATGAATTGGAGAGACCTGAACTGTGAGTACAATAATGCGGGCCAGTGATGAAATCGCAGGCATGCTGGGTTTCTATATAGTACATCAGAGAAATGCACTTGGAGCAGCCACCTTGATTTCTCGGAACCAAGCAATGCATGATGGAATTAATCTAGCAATATCCTTTGTTGTTAATAGCCATATTCCAGGTGCACTATCCGCATATTCCATCACTTATCCAGAAAATACAATTCAAATCAGAGAATTTCGATGCTTCTAAAAATAATTTATTAGTTTTTATTTCATCAATTTCCTAGCTTTTCCTTGTAATTCCTTTCTTTTCTTCTTCGAGACTGCAACCTTACGTGGTCTGCACTAATCCTAGTTAGCATTGCTTGCAGAGCCAAGAATTTATAGAAAAAAGAAGACATCTAGTTGTTGGGTCGACTTGTTATCTAGGCAAGCAAATCTACTCCTGAAGGTAACTGCTTCCCATGTAGAAATAGTCGCTATCCACGCACTCTTCACAATACGAATGATCGAAATCAGAGACGACTCTGCATAGATCGAAAGGCTGTCTCATGCATTCAGTTTTGCTTTTCGTTAAAGCTCTTCCAGCAGAGCACTCTTAGCAAAGCAAGATTTCAGAATCTTATGCTGTCTGCGGCATGTAAGCCATGCAATTAGCTATTTTTGGGTATACACCAAAGGACGTAGCAATAAACTACAAATAGCGGCTCTGCAGTTTCCCTTCTGAAGAGAAGTAGCTGAAAAATTCATTGAAAATTCGTGGATTTGTTGAGAATCGTTGACATTTATTTTCAGGCGTGAGGCGATATCCAGAATGACATTATGAGCACTCCCCAACTGGAAAATTCAAAGGAAAACAAGGGTTTGTTATGAAAATCTAATAATACTTCACAATAGAGTTGAAAAAGCATTTGTTTTTGCATTCAATTATTTCATTTTAAATGAAGAATTATCAATATTTTTACTCATCAGATCGAATATTTCACAGTGAGTGCCTCTCGCATATTGAATAGACACTGCTTGATCACGGGGTCTTCCTCCTTTCAGCAGAAGATACTCAGCTTTCGGTCTTGTGCAGATATTCTCATCCTTAAAGGTTTCGCATCCAATGAGGTTGTTAACCTAATTAGCAATCACACAACTATGGAATAATTCTTGAAGTGCATACCCGCAACCACACCGGATACACTCGTTATTGAACGAAATCTAAATGCAGTTTGAGAGTTTGTTTGCTTCTTCTTCAGATATTTGCTGTTGCTTTTCACAAGATGTTTAGATCTGATTCAGCAAAAAGCCTTTCTCGCAGATGTTGCAGGAACTTTAGTGGATTTCTTCGTATATCAAACAATGGCGTATTTCCAAAGAAGAAATCCTCAAAACCATTGTAGAAAACAATAAGAATGAGCATTAGATAATGGAGATGGAGTAATCTATCATATTGATTTGGAGCCAAAACACAATTCTTCTCTTCAGTGAAAGAGAAAACTAATTAGTGGCGATTAAATTATCAAAAATCCTCTTCTTTCTCTTTTAGAATCTTTCGAATTAGCATCATAGAAGTAAAGAATCTCGGATTGGTTAAAAAGATCTCAAGATTAATTGCGTTAAGTTCAAACGTTGTCAAAAAGGATTATCTAGGGTAAAGCCTATTCCTCGAAATAAATTTTGATTCTTAGGTTTGTCTTTTGGATTTAATTATGTGTTTTTAAGCTTTATTGGTTTCAAATTTTGTGTAAGTTTAAACTAATGGATTAGGCTATTAGGTTGCTGCTGTTTTTAGATTAAAAACTGATTATAAAAATATATGAATTCTTAAACTGTTGAAGTAAATTTTTGTTTAAGACACTCTGATTTTATTAATATTCTATTCATTTATTTTTATGTATAAACAATTACTTTAGGTTTTCCAATAATCAAATAATATTGGTTTCTCATTTATGACTAACAATAAATATCCTCTCTTTTTCATTAAATATCCTCTCTTTTTTATTAAATCCCTTTGGTCTCTAATCATTCCTTTTGGGGTAGAAATTAATTTGATTGCAAAACAATTAACAAGTTCAAATGATATTATCCTTGATAATCTTATTTTTTAACCTTATTCTAGCCCTTCTACAAGGATTAGTACTCTCAGCAGCCAATGAATCCATCCTGCACTGTGTAATCTACGATGAAAACCCCACCCTAGAAGTTATCTGCTTGAAATGCTAAAAGAATTATGTCCTCAACTAATTCTCAACTTTTTGCGAGCTTCAAGAGAACTTTGCATCATCCTTACACTGCATTTAAATCTCAAGTTTTGGTGAATGTATGCGATGCGATTGCGGTTATGCAGTACAAGAATCTCTTGGAAGTTGTGTCCTTACTACGAATTCACTAATTGGATGCGAGAAATTCATTGAGAAGGAGAATAATCTTTGTACAAGACCAAAAAGAGACTACCTCTTGTTCAAAGGAAGCCAAGGAGAAATCACAGTTTAATTTGCTCGAGGCAGTCATTGCGAAATATTCGATAGTTTAAGTAAAAATATGCAAATTTCACATGCGTATTCATATTCTTTACTCTGTAATTTGCTAAACCCTAGGTAACCGTTGCATTCAGTGCCATGCAGGATATCTCGTCTCCTAAGATTATCACTGTATTAGATATCCACATAGAATCTTCAATGAATATTTCAGTTTCTTTTCCTCCGATGGAGAGCTACAAAGTCGATCTCTTCTATTTATAGCTCAATCCGATGGAGTCTACCTCAAGATCAACAATTGCTTAGTATATAAAAAGAAACTAAATGAATTCTCCCTTGAATGTGAATTATGCGGATCTGGGAAAGTTCTAAACTAAAACAAAACTGAGTGCCTTAGATAAATTGTTGATTTCTGCAAGATCATCGAGGAAACAAGGGAATCTAGTGGGTAGAAGGTCTGCTCAGAGTGCTTCGATAACGATCGTTTTTACCTAAGCGGCAGCGATCCTAAGCAATAGCTTTGCCTGCCAAGATAATAAAGACTTGATCCCACAATTCGATGCTTAGTGTAATTTGATAATCTCCCAGGTTGCTAAATTTGTGCTGTGGGGTTATTTCCAACATCTACAGGGTGCAGTCTAGAAAACCCAAGGCTCTTATCATCTGAAGAATCACATTACTAACCCTGGTAAATCCAAGAAAGCCAATTGTTCTATGAAAGTTGCGAGTATTGGATCGACGAAAATATCTGTGGATCATGCAAAAAAATGATGATCCCAAACGACAAAGGGACTTGCATGTTTAGATCCGATGCCAACTGCCTCCTAGCGATGGAAAATGGTTCCTGTGCCTAATGCATTTCTTTAATGTATTACAGTTAAAAACATCGAAAATGTGTTTTCATTGGAAGGTACTTGTCTTGCAGGCTTAGTCTCGGCAGGTCTAACTCATGTGAAATCTGTGTTTGGAACTTCTACCCTAATAAAAATGGCATTTGTAAGCCAATTTAAATCAACAGCTGCTCCATATCGCTAGGAAAATAACAGAAATGCGAGATCTGTAACAATCTGTACTTTCTAGAAGAAGATTTCTTCTGCAGCTAGATCACCTCTTATAAAAATTGCCTGCTTTCCGATGGGATCGTTAACGCTTGCTTTAAATGCGTTAGAGGCTATATATCTGATGAAACAGGCATCTGCATTCCCAGAATAGCTGTCGAAGGTAATGTTTGTGTGAGTCCTCTGTTTTTCTTAGAAGAACAAGAAGAGGGGGGTAATATTAGTAATTCTCGTTGTGTGGAATACAGTTTTCAAAATTCCTTTCGATGTGAGAGGTTTCATCAAACTAAAAATGAATGCTAAGAATGCGCGTCTGAGTACTTTCTTATCAGCGGGAATTGCTTTTTCATAAATCATTGTATTTCTTCAGATGGAATCAACAATCACTGCTATTAGTACAGTTTTGAGGCTTAGTTCTTGGATAAACATGAGAAAATCAATACACTTACAAAAACTTGCGATATGAAGAAGTTAGATACAATGTGTGCTTCTTGCTTTCTTGACGGCAACACTGAAGGCATCTTAATAGAGTATGAGCAGATACCAGCCTCACCATCCTAGCAACCATCTCAATCAGTGAGTGTTTGCACTCCCTTCAAAGAAGTTTCCTCCTTGGAAGTATTTCGCAACTGTCTTCATTTGGCTGTTTCAGACAATTCCTATAAATGCATATTATGCATAAATTTACACTATCTCACTGAGAACGGAGCTTGCAAGGCCTTCCCGAAAGATTCTAAATGCGATGTATCAGATGGTAAATCTCTAAAATGTATTCATTGCAAAAAGAACCATAATGTTAATCTCGATAACAATGATTCCTGTGAGATCTATTCAACCGAAAAACTCAACGCGATCCCGTTCTGTGAAATCTAACAAGGAATCGAATGCAAAAAATGCAGAAATCTCTACTTTGTCGTTAATAGCCTATGCTAGCCGATTTTTGATCCAGATTGTGAGAGTTCTAACGGTGTGAGTTTAGTATGTGAGCTATGCAAAAATGGATAGATCTTCAAAGAATTGCTCTACCTAGGAAGTATCTGCAATTCTAATTTGTGTACCTAGGTGGACCCTACAACAGGCCAATGTTAGAAATGCCTCAATGGATACGTACTTATTAAAATAACTGAGAAAGAGCAAGGAGAAGACTTCATGGTAATACATGAAATTCATTAAGAAACATGATGAATTAACCTCTCTTTTTGTGTTTTATAATTTCAATTTGCAGTGCATCGAGAAGGCACACGTATGCTTGGAATCAGATTAGTTTGTTCGATGTCTTCACTGTGAGGAGGGATATTATTTAGATCAGCTTAAAAATCGCAAGACAATGTGTATGAGGATTCCGATTGAGAATTGCATTATCTTCGATTAGAAAAACCACGTATGCTAGAAATGCAAGGAAGGATATGATATTTTGCAAAGCGGATTGTGCTTTCAACTCACGAGATGCTTGGAATACCACAACGGCTGCTTGAAATGCTTTAAGGAGTTTTTTTTGAAAGATGGGGTTTGCATCAAAATCCGTAATTGCATTGACCAGTTGTCTCATTAATGCTAGATGTGTGCTCCTGGGTACTGGGTGAGGAATGATTCAAGGAACATTCAGAGAATCATTGGATATTCTCTTATTTTTTAAGATATTTGTTAGAAAATCCCACATTGTGTGAGGAGTGATAGGATTACTGAATCCTGCATTGTGTGTGAAAGTGGCTTTTATCTTCAAAATGAGCTTTGCATTCAAGAGAATTCATCAAAACTGACACATTGCTTGATTTTCGATGAATCCAATGGTTAATGCTTGTAATGTAAGAATCTGTTTTTCATTACAAGTGGCAGGTGCTTTTAGATCAGAGAACTTACTAATTGCTAACGAAACAATGGAATCAGGGATATTTGCCAACTCTGCTCGCTTAATGGGTTTAAACTTGAAGATAATACTTGCCTAAAGATTGAGAACTGTATTGTCTCAAACGGAGTTGATTTGTGCGTTATCTGCGAAGAGAACTATATCGTGAATATTATCGATGGAGGATGCGATAAGATAAACGTGTAGATTGCTAACTGCTAGATTGTCTCATATGAAAGAATTTTTTATCGATCAGACAATTGTGAGGAGGTTGATGAAAAAAGCATAGAATTAAGGAATATTCAGGATGAATCAATTAATGGTATTCCCAGCAGTAATCATATCTGCAGCAAATACGAATCTAAGTCGAATCAAGACTAGTTAAATATAATCTAACTCTGCTCTCAATGCGATAACTTTTACTATTTACAAAACAACTAGCAAGAATGTCTTAGAATGCCTGCGGAGCTCACTATCAATTGCAGTGTCTCCAATGGCTAATCATAATACTGCTCAGTGTGCTAATAAGGATATATTTTAATGGAATAAAACTACCAGTAAGCTTCTTGCTAAAGTCAAAAGAAGATGCTCTATAAAAGAACGAATCAGGGATGCTAGTTATTTAATCATATCGAAACGATTGAGTGCTTCAAGTGCTAGGTAGGGTTTTTTATGGAGGGGAAGTTTGCTCAATGCAAGCATAGAAATGAGCAAGATACCAAATGTCTGCGATTCTCACCAAGAAAAGATGAATGTGAAATATGCAGAAGTGGGTATAAAAAGAAGGAAGTGATTAGGAAAGGAATTGCAATGAGTTTCTGCATGAAGCTGGAAGCTAGTGAATCAGTTAGAAATTGCTAAGAATACTAACCAGGCACAGATAAATGCATTAAATGCTAGAAGAACATTATTTCATTTGATGTTGTGGAGTATGTTCTTGATGAAGAAAAGAATATTTGCGAAGATGTATTGCATCTAATGTGCAAAACAATCGATATTGCTGCGAAATAATGTGTAGAATTCTATATCCCCAACTGTCAGAGAGCTGTTGGGTCTAAATGTGACATCTGTAAGAATGGATTTTACTTGACTGATAGCTAAAAGTCGTAATAATATTCCACAGAGTATTCTTGTTTGAAGCATAAAGTAATAAGAAACTGTTTGATTTACAGCTAACATCACTAGGATAGCTGCGAAATATGTGAAGATTACTATGAATTGCTTAAAGAAAGCAAAGGAAAAGTATGCTCTCAGATACAATAAAGGAATTGTAAAAAAACCAATGGTTCTACGTGTGTTGAATGCTCAAATGATAAGTAAAAAGGGAATATTTAGTTTAAAATGTTGAAAACAGATCATTTTAGGGATAAAATAAAACAATAGGGAAATATTATAAAAATGTAATTACATTTCTTTATGAAAAATACTAACAGGTTTGCGATCGATGTGACCAGCGGGACATGCTTGGTTAGCTAAATCTCAAAGTGTTTGGAACTGAAAATACAGCAGAAGTTACCTTAGAATCTCTAAGTTTGCTTGAAATGCTCGAATAATTACATCCTTTCAGAAAACAAATTAGAGTGCATCTGGAGACTACCAGATCTTAATTGTCTAAAAAGTGATTAGTTTAGAAATTGTTTGGAGTGCTAAGAAGGGTATTTTTTAACTCAAAAGGGAGATTGCATAAGGATACATTCACCTTGCAGCTTGCTAAATTGCTTGAAATACAGTGATATCTCTGAATCTGAATAAATAGTATGCGAACAATGCTCAAGTAGCTATGAGTTAGACAAGAATCAGCGATGTTAACTGTTAGATCCATATTCAAGTAAAATTATAAATACAACTGATTCGGAAAGTTACAATGATAGTTATATCAAAAGAGAGTAATAATGGTAGCTATGGATTATTCTTTTATTGAGCATGACAGTGGTTATTGCGCTTAGCATACTTATCAGCTGTGTGATTAAGGTTTTGAGGATTAAAAGAGAGAATAAAGATCAAAGGGATAAGCAAAGTAAGTCTAGATTAAGTGTAGATATAGAAATTCCTATGGATTAATCTATGGGAATGAATTCGAAGATTGAGATCGGAAACAGAGACAAAGGGATTGAAGTTGCTGTTGCTGATGATATTTGTTATATTTAATTTAATAGTATTAACGAATGAGTATATTAAATGGATATATACAATGAATTTTAACTTGTAAAATAACTAACCAATTATGTTGTTTTGATTGCTATGGTAAGTTGAGGGAAAGAAATTCATTGATTAAAAGATATTTTAGTACTGAAATTGGAAAAAGTGCCTATGAGGAGCAGCCAGCTTAGTTTTTACACCATTCCTCTCAAGGCAGTTGATTTCATCGAAGTTGTTACGTATTCAATTCTTAATGGTTTTTCTTGCTTCTTTTTTCAAAGGCCTTTTTTTCTTTTTTAGAATCGAATTTTTGGAAAGCTACCTTTGCTTTCCTTATTCTTAATTTGATAAATTCATGGATAAGCTCTGGTTTTTCTTACTCTCGTTCTTGAAGACTGTTTCCTAATCTGCTTTTTCTTTTTACAACTTTTCTTTCCATTACTTGTCAAATTCATTTGATGAGTTTTGGAATCTTTAAGTTGTTGATGTGTTTCCACTTAAGGTTAGCTTTAGGGTTTTTCATCTCTAGACTTACCTTTGAGTTTTCTTTAATTCGAGATTTTTTTTTAGCTAGTAAACTTTTTTTATTTTATTTATTATCAAATTACGAATACTTAATCCAGAGGGCAAACCTCAGGGCGGAACACTAAGCATTTCTGTTGTTGTTGCATTAAGACAACAAACTAATCTGGCAAATCTTTCTTCACTGGTTTCTTGTTGAAG
>Ga0302271_10002546_pt1 | contig 16276 bp, 18 predicted proteins | sample III_Bog_N1_1_FD_198767 | JGI IMG/M metagenome (GOLD analysis project Ga0302271, IMG submission 198767) | Peat permafrost microbial communities from Stordalen Mire near Abisko, Sweden - III_Bog_N1_1 | ecosystem: Environmental > Terrestrial > Soil > Wetlands > Peat | place: Sweden: Abisko...
ATAACCCCCCCCCCCCCCCCGTTTATGTGATATTTTGTTTAAAAAGTTTTAATGACATATTGTTCATATTTCGCTTGGAACTAATTCCTGATTGCAACAAAGGAATTCGGTCCAAATGCTACCATCCTCAACACTGGATTATGGAAACCAATGTTCGGTGAGATAATTCTCATTTCCGTTTGTCCTATGCCATGGTTTAGATACTACAAAATATCATTCTTCATTGAATTCTACTAGGTGGAAGTATTCCATTATCTGAATGACATTTTACTTCTTGTGATGATGCTCCGATTCATAATGATCGTTAAGATCTTCCTAATACATACCAACTGGTACAACGATCGCACCAATCGAGTAGCGTAAATAACATACAAAGAAAAACAATACAATGTTGAGTATTTCTCTTAATCTCTTTGTTTGGATTTTTTCCTATTTAAGTAATCTCTATGCTACGAAGATGAAACTACTTCTGATAGCTAAGATCAACATGAGGAGCAATCCTATGAAGGTATTCTGGTTCTGCTATGCTTTGACTCTCTTTCTTCTTAGCTACTCAATAAGAATCTGTGAAAGACCATTATCTAGGTTAGATTCCGATGTTGGTGCTTTTAATTTCAGCTACTACCCCACAGCTCTCTGGATGCTTATCATATCTATTCCTAGTGTTGGATATGGTGATAAATACCCTGTAACACCGCATGGTCGTGTTCTTGCAGCGATATCCTTCATCTGTGGTACATTCTTGTTCTCAATTCTCTGTAACTCGTTAGCTACCGTTCTTAATATCTCCCCTCTGGAATAGAAAGCTCAATTAGTCATGATGAAGCTGCATACTCGCAAGAGAATCCTACTGATAGCAACGAGAATGTTTTCGTTTGTAGCGAAAATCACGAGACGAAATAGGAGAAATCTCCCGAAAGATCCGAATCTTCACGAAAACCTTCGAAATGAAGCCAAAGCATTTAAAGCGATAAATAGATATCTCCGATCATTATAAGATGAGTCCGATCTCATGGAATAGATCACGAAGTAGTTCGGATACATGAAAGATGAACTTTAAGATGTCGGGTAGAAGCTAGCCAGTGCATAGAATCTACAGAAGGAGATACACGAATAGCTGACTCTTTAAGCGAGTAATATGTAAAATATCCTTGCGAGCTCGAAAGCGAAGAAAAGAACATCGATTTAGATTTTCTAAGTGAAACGATTTAATCTTTAAGAATCCAAGGAACCAGAGGAATTCACACTGAAATCAGCGGAATCTAATAAGAAATTGTCGTAGTAAAAGCTTAGCAGCAGGAGGAGTTTGTAGAAGACATAAACAGATGAAGATTCTATTGAATACTACACTGAAGATATGGAAGTTTCTATTAAGTAAAAACCGTATAGTTTTAGGTTCAATAAGTTTATAGTGGATAATGAGTCCTCGAATTAAGAATGAAAGAGAAGGAGGGGAAGAAGAAGAAGGAAAAGATGGAGGAGAAGGAAATGCAAGATGTAATATATTTACATATTACTCTGAAGGCAAGGATATTTAAGAGTTTAGTTGTCTTGGAATTATTAAGATTATCTATTAGTGTAAACAAGGATTAAAGAAGATTCAGTGAATTATGTCTTTGACTTTTATTGAATGCAAAGCATAAGACAAGCCAATTATCTAAGGTTTCAGAGATAATCCATATTCATGTGTGTTTTCAAGTTTTATAAATATTATTTTTCAATGCTACTTAAGACACACACTTTTGCAAACACACACACACTCACAAAAACTCTCTCTTTCTTCAACAAAAATCTCTATACATAATGGAAGTAAACGGTGGAAAGATAATTAACTGCTTTAATTTAGGCGTTGATCGTTGAAAGCGGGGTGGTAGATTTTAATTATTTAATTCTAAAGGCGTTGTTAGTCTTTTGAAAAGATGAAATTAATAATAACTCCCCCCAGAGCTAAAGAGATAGGTAAGTCAAATCGATGACAGAAAAAGGTAGGAGACTTCTAACGATGAAAAAAATAATTGGATTTGAAATGAGTTTTGAAGTATAATCTATTGGTTTATTTCTTTCGGTGAAAGAGGAATCAGAAATGAGACCAAATCAAATGAAAAGAGAGAAAGGGTGGAGAACTAGAGAACTATTGATAAATGTATTTGAATGTGTGTGTATCATTCATTCATTGGATTGATATAAATGGAAATGGAAAATCAAAGGTAGTAAGAATGAAATAAAATATCTAAAAAAATAGATTATTTTTTTTTGACTTCAACAGTAAATTCTATTCAAATATCGAAGTATTTAATTATTTTTTTTTTAATTTCTTCTGAGATTGGTTCAATAAGTGTAATGGCCGTGTACAAGTCAGAAGAGAGAGTGAGAGAGGGTGAATAAAAGAAAACACAAAAACAAAAAGGAAAAGAAAAGTAAAAGTAAATGCTGTTGCTACCAATTCTAAAATATGCTTCCTAGTTAGGATTGAATTGTAACATATTATTGCAATGCATATCAGTGGGATAAGAGAAATACCTGTGAGGGGGAGAAGGAGGGATTAAAGGGAAAAAAAGAGAAACAGAAGCAGAATTCAGAGATTGATTGATAAGAATAAGAAAAAGAGTGTGAATAAACATATATTAATTTTCATATAAATTGCAAGTGATAATAATAAAAAGAAGAGGATAATAATCACAAAAGAAACTATTGGGAAATAGCATTCGCTGTATTGCTGTTGCTTTTTTTATTGTTTTTTTGAAATCCATTTCTTGGAACCCATTTACATTATCCACCACTACTGCTAGATTCACTCATTGGATAGCATAACAACCTAGAGATACTACAAGAGAAGAAGACAAACAGCTGCAATTGCTGAATATTAATTGACACATATTTGACATTTGACATCTCTGAGAAGATACAAATATGGCTTCCCTGCCACCTGATTTGCAGTTACTCTAAGAGGTAGAAATTCTACTCAGTGCATGACATAACAGCATTATGGAACTGAATTTTATTGTAATTTATTTATTTTTTAATTGCTTTTTGTTATTATTTTTGTAGGCTCGCCCTGAGACATCTAAATGTTCTCGAGCAACGAATGCAACTAAGTTCAATAAGACGCAAGCTGGGTTCTTTAATGAGAATGCTAATAACAATAACTGCAGTAACAGCAGTAATAGTAGTAGTAATGCCCATGGAAAGAGCTCAGATAGTAACAATGAAATTACTTCTTCTTCACAGCGAGCAATTATGAACTCCACTGGATTTAACTTTGGATAGCAGCAATAATAACAATAGTAGAGATAGCAAGTTGCTGAAACAGTTAGTAGTAACAGCAATAAGTCGGGGAAAGATGGCATAGAGAAACCAACCAAAGGAGGAGGTAGCTAGTAACAGTAATAAGCTAATTCGTTTGCTGCAGCACCATAGCAGAAATCGAACAATAATAGCAATAATACTACGAATGCACCTGGTTCTTCTCGTCGATAGAATTCGTTATTTTCAAGTGGAATGACATTGGATTAATATTTCCAGCAACCAACAGAACAGCTAGATTCAGAAGGGATGTCTCGATTGTTTGTTGGTGGCAATGAAGGTAATAAGAATAACTAGTCGTAGTAATAGCAGCAACAACAACAATAGCAGTTGCAATCTTAATAGTAATAATAACAATAATTATCATCATAATCATATGATTTGAGTGAAATGATGGTAGTTGAAGAAGAATTCCCTGATGAATAGCAGTAACAACAGATCTATCGGAGAAATGGAAATGAATTTGAAATCCACGAGGCGAGCGATGAAGAAGAGGAAGAGGAAGAAGACTATGCTGGTACACATCATCATAGAAGAATTAGAAAATCAACGTAATAATAGTAACAACAATAAAGGTAGCACTCCTTGTCTCACTAGTAGCCTGTTCAATACGATGAACAAAGTAAAGAGAACATTAAATCTAATGCAATCGTGATTACTCCAGGGAATAAACCAAAGACTAAATTAACCTCAGCGAATACTAATAAACACACTGGGAATACACCTATTACTCCTGTTCTTGGTGATGCTACTAAATCTGACACTACTGATTAGCTCAAAAAACGCAAGAAAAGTTCAAATCTCCATCGAAGAGAGTAATCTCTATGTACTCCTGATAGTTAAACTCAAAGCGTGAGGAGACCCACCTAACAAGACGACGATGAGAATGAAAATAATGGTGCTGAGGATCCTACTGAGAGCCTAGCTGGAGAGGAGGAGCTGTAATTGCAGAAGAAAATTAGAGATAAATATTACAAAAAGACGATAATCATTCACAAGTAGTTCATAGCTACGCAGAATACAAATAGCAAGAATGTCTAACCATTGTCTTCGATTCTCAACAGCGCTAATGCTGGCAATAACAGTAGGCTATAAGAACATCCAACATCTGGTGCAGCTGCTGGTGCTAAACCATCGTAGACGTCTCATAGCTTCTACGCTAACAACAACATAAATATTCCTTCTTAACAGTCTACTTCATAGTACCCAGAGGATCAGTAGTCATCAGTTAATAGTAGCTAGTAATATGCATATTCTAACAATTCAAATAACATGAGTGTATCTCGGAAAAGCAATAGGAGTTAGAGTCCTATGATGCAATCATTCAAAAGGTAGTAATAATAGTAGCAGCAATAGACTAGCAATAACATGAATGCAGGTAATAATAATCACTCTTCAACACGTAGATAAGATCAGTCTTAGCAATAGCAATATGTTAACCATTCACCTGATGACATGATGAGGAGAACCTTCAACAATACATCCAGGAATAAAAATGGATTTTAATAGCAACAAACGAATTACTTGAATAGCAATTAATATATACAATAGCAGCAGTAGTAATATTCATATGAAAATAATAGCAATAACAATGCAGCTTTTAGAACTAGTTTCTATTCGAAACCACCTCCCAGTGGGAATGCTAACATCCAGAAATAACAATAATAACAACAATAACAGCAGCAATAACAACGATTGACAGTGAATGACTTTTATAAAAGTGGATATAATAACAACAACACAAGTAATGCTCACGGGAAGCAATAACAATAATACCAATAACTAGACGGATATGATAATCTCAGATTCTAATAGCAGCAATGCATGAATACTAGCAGTAATAACTTCAATGTTACCCTCAATAATGGATTTGGTAACTCCCTCTACAATAACAACAACTAATAACAATATTCGATGCATCATAGCAATAACAACAACTATAACTATAATTAATACCCATAAGGTGCTGAGTGTTCTTAGCAGTACATCGCTGATGTGATGATGATGAGACGAACAGCAAAGGAAAATAAGTTCCTCAATTAAAAAGATAAAATACAAGAAGTAGCACGAGAAGATACTAACTATATCACTAAACATGCAGCGAGATTCAATCTCAATCCTGCGGAACGTAAAAAGAAATTAAAAAGAAACGAGATTATTTTGAAATATTCTTTAACTTATTTTTTTATTGATTTTGCTTGAATAGTTGTGCAGATACGATCGAAGAACTGAGAGGGTAATGCTAGGCTTCATTCTAAGAGGTGATACTTTAGCTATGGGTGTTACTTCTATTTCTCAAGAATTCATCGGAGGTGATCATCCGTTGTATTCTAGCTTATTAGTGGTATTTTCTTTTTTGATTCTATTATATTTTTTTCCTTTCTATCTAATTCGCTAACACAAATGCTCTGTAAACCTGCAAATATATTAAAATATATATATCTCTACATTGTAAATAAACCATTGAACTGCTGCTTGCTGTCTCTCTCTCTTCACTGATTAACAATACAGTTTCCCAAGTTTGAAAAATTTCAAAAAGTTATGAAACAGAAATAAAGGTAAAATCTTAACAATCTCAATTAATTCAATTCAGTTTTTGATCTTATGTTTTTAGTCCATATGTAGATGTAAATTGGGGGGAATGAGGGGATTTGGATGACTTGGCGGAGATTATTAAGATTTTGTAAATGGATTTTAAAAAAAACAGCAACAACAAAAAACGATGTCTTTCTAAGAAAAAACTCATTCGGAAACACAATAGTCCATCTTAACCGACGGGCTCATCAGAAGCACAAAGAGGCCAACAGGTAAAGAAAGAGAGAATGAATCAAAAAGCATAACTTATTTCTTTTAGATTCTCAATTAGTTTGTTAGTTAGTGTATGCTTATCTCTTTAGATGTGTTTATTCTGATCCCAATTAGGTTTCATCTAGGAAGTATAATCATTATTTGCAGATACCCAATCGAATCTCTAGCATCTCTCTGGGAGTGTAGATCTTGCTGAGAATGAAACCACCATCAATGAGACAGAAGCACTTCTAACAAAAGCGAAAAAGATATTGCAAGAGTAAGAGGAATTGAGGGTGAAAAGATTAGAAAAAACAAAAAAGAAAGAGAGATATATTTGAAGAAGCAAATAGCTATATAGATTGACATTGATAGATAGATGATTTGAGATAAATGGCAGTAGACTTACATGCAAGTACCCTTGAATCCAGCTAATTGATACTTTATTTGAATTTGTTAAAAAAGCGAAGTTTAACGTGATAAGAAGAACTAAAATAAAGGAGTGATTCTTCAATGTGAAAAGCAGCTGTAGTCACTGAGTAAGAGACTCAAAGCTGCTAAACTAAAGCTAATAGATCACAGACAACAAATGAATGACGAAGTTGATAAGCAGTATGTATAATAAGATGAAGAGGATGGTTCGTTAATTGGGTCATCGCAGTAGTAACAGCAGATATTAGCAGACACTGATTCGATTGTAAACGAGATATTTTAGATCTATCGATGACATTTAAGCTTGAATATTCAATTATTTATGTATTTGCTTTTTAGCTCTATGAGGAGACATTACAAGCACGAAGACAACGAGTAGAGAATGCTAACAGATAAATGAGAGCTGTAATACAATGGATTTAGATTCATAGCAACACACAATATTATTAGATTTGTGAGGGATGGGGGGGGATATGGTTAGATTTTTCTTTTTAAATAGTAAAACTAATCCGTTTTGTGAATTGATTTAATCTAATAATCTGATAGGTGCACTCAATATACAAATAAATAGACAGCATGACAAGTGGACAGAGTGATCAGCTAAGAGTAATAGATGGACATATCGAAGAAACATTGTTCTCAGCGAAGTAAATTAGCTATTTGTGTGAAAGTGAAGAAAACATATTATTTTGTGTTTTTTTAGAGAAACAACTAAGGAATTGATAGGTGCAAAGACATAATTGGAGAAGAAATCATAAACTAATTGGATGTTGCTATTGGTGGTTATGGCTGCTCTAGCTGTTTCATTAATATTTATTGCTTATGAGTGAAAAATATGTAATTTAAAAATCAGTAATGTTAATCAAAGGTTCAACAAGGAGAAAAATGAAGAAAAAGATAAGAAAAAGAGAATAAAAATAGTTAATTCAAAGAACGATTTATTTGTATCTGTATTGTTAGTAGAAATATTGAGTGGAAGTAAGTTAGAATGAAAATAGAGTAACTTCATTAAGATGTCACTTTTCTTTAGAAAAATAGAAGGAATTACTTTAACTTTTGTGTAACAACAGCGCCTTTTTTCTTCTTTGATTTTATAATTTAGAAGCAATTTTGTTTGTTCTAGAATTTCCTTAATGTTTCTCTATTGTAATTTTGGAATTAACTCATTTTCCCTCCCCCTCCCTCCAGAAGGAGCACTGTTTCCTGACGGAGGGAGAGGGGAAGAGCTCCAATCAGACAGCGGATAATTATTTGCTGGAGAAAGAAACAACAAACAAAATAACAAAGGTAGAGACTAATATTGAAAGTGAGAGAATAGAACACTTAAAGAATAGGGAAAATATTAAGGACATAGTTTGAGATGAAGGCTTCGGTGTAGCAGGCTGATTCGAATTATTGCTTTTAAGAATGCAAGAGATAGATGTTCTGGGACAATCACATGAAGAATAGAAAAAGAGTTTTACAAGAGACTAGAGAACGACATGGATGCGGATGTTTAAGAGATTTAGAAAAATAGCAGGAATAATGGTAGAATACAGCGAAAGATAATGATTAGAATAAGTTATCGTGCTGGGAGCATTCACAGTGGTAGGACAGATAAGATGATGGTGAAAAGCAAAGTAAATTGGAAGAAAATAGTACAATATTGAATGAAGGAACACTGGAAAATAACATAATTAAGAGGTTTGAGATGATCAACTTTGTAGGTAGTCCTTAATCTTCTGAAGGAAAAAGTTTGAAGGATGAATAGGATAATTAGATATATTGTGATGGTGATGGTATGGAAGTGGAAGGAGCTGCAGTTGAGGAAAGAAGAGGATTGTAGAGTTTTGAGAGGAAAGGTGCTGGTCCATAGGGTTAGAATGAAGGTGAAGAATAAATTGGAGATTTTGAGGAGAAGGAGGTTTCTTAAGGAGCTGGGGCGATGAATTGTGCTACAAATATGGATTGTAATGATTATGATGATGATAATGATAGTAAGATTCTCATTGCTACACCGAATAAAAGGCAGTAGGTGTTGTTGTCATCTTGTTTGTAGTTAAGTCCAGAGTGGGTGATGGATATTCCTTTGAATCTCTAAGGGACTAAGCCCGAAGGGATGAAGGGAAAACAACAATAGAGGTGTTTACGATTCTTAGTATTGACGAAGATTGGGAGGAATAATATGGATATTTTGAATTGTTCTAAATAACCAAATAACATAGAAAACGATGAAAACGGAGATGATAACTACTGGATATTGGACTGCTGGATGTAAGAATCTAAGGGAGTTTGTGTGATCAGTGATGTATTGAAGATCAATGGCGACAAAGATGAGTATCTTATTAATGAAAATGATGAGAGATTACAGTGGATTAAATCACACTAGTAATCTGCTAAGTAATTAGATGCTAAGGAGTGTCTTAGCAAAGTGACATTCAAAGTTGTTCCTGAATTACAGCGGTTCTTACAAGCAACTAATGAGGCTATTAGAATCAGTGTAACAGCGAAATTTCCTTAAGAAAATATGTAAGTCCCAAGATTATTGGCGATTATGAATAAAAGGAATATTCAGAATAAAGGTAGTTTCAGTGATAGTGACAATAACAATGAAGAATCTGGAGAGGATAATCATAGAGATAAGGAAAATCAATGTGATGACGAAGAGGATCTTAAAGGATTGTTAGAGAATGGGAAAGATGCTGAGAGGGATTGCTGGATAGAACAAGAGTGATGGGTTTTGGTTATTTTAAAAGAATCAAAGAATGTTGAGATTGTTAGATATTTTTGTGATATATTCTTCCGAGGAAAAACTTTATGAATGTATGTATTTCATGGGTTGTTACTACTTTACTATTGTATGCTTCATAAAATTAAGTTTAAATAATAATAACATATTAGGCTTGAGTAGAATATTATTGTATTTTATAAAACTTTCCTCGTTAGTTCCAGTGAAATTAAGCAATTCTATGTGCTGCTTAAAATGGTTAACAAAGATAAATACAAAGGAGTTAGTTCCTCTTTTGTTTTGTTTTGTTTTGTTTTGTTTTGTTTTGTTTTGTTTTGATTAAGCAGTTCGCATTGAGAAAACTTGACTTTTTGTGGCTAGCTTGAAGGGAAATAACAACAACAAGTAACAACTTCTAAGAAGCTAACCTAAATTTAATTAGTTTATTGTTGCTATTATTTGTTATGTCATCATCAAGTGATCTTATTTTGAGTAGCTTGTTGTTCTTTGAATTGAAGTGAATTGAATGCGTCTTTCCTTGATGCCTTTGTCTAATCGATTAAATCAGCGAATAGTAGAAATAAAGTAATAATTCAATTTGTTAATTAAACCAAAGAGAAAAATAGCTATCAGTGAAAGCAAAAAACAACAAAAGAAATAATAATAATAATAATTTAGATAACCTCACTAATGATGAACTTGTAGCTGTTTGTTGTGTGCTTCCTGGTGTTGATTCTCACACAATAGAAGCCAACTTTAGCATTCCTTACTTCTCCTGATTCACAAGAACCTCAAGTATTCTTACATTTATCAAACATATTATAAAATTGCTTGACTCTTCATTTGTTCTTATTCTCAGATCCACGAGGAATTCTCATTGCTTAAGCTAGAGTTTAATGAGCTAACTTCGGTTGTTGCGCAAGTACCATAAGATCCTAATATCCTTCCAATCTGCTAACAGAATACCAACAGCGAAGGAGCACTCTAGCAAGGACGAGAAGCATATGGCGATCATCTCTTACAGCAAAGCCATACATTATCAGGATTCGAAGTAATAACACTTAATATGATATGCAATTTTACAAAACAAATAAACAAACAAGCAAAGGTTAATTAATGCAATGCATTGATAATATTAACCTTACATTTTAAGGCTGAATTGAAAGTCAAGAAGAATTACAGATTTGAATGCAGTAGAAGTTATTCCAGGAATGAAATAAAACATCTTTAATCTCTTATCGATTAGCAATATCGCATTAACATGTAATAACAACACAACAATAAAAACACACAATATATAGATTATTTCCAATTGCTTCACTACCATTACACATTGTTTTCCAGCAACTATGATGGTCTCGCAATCATGGAAGATGCCAAAACAATAGGACTCAGCATAGGTACCAAAGAGGTAGTTTCAAATATTCATAATTATTGATTAAGCTCCTTTTTAACCATATTCTTGTTCTTTGCCATTTCATCCTATTAACTAACTCTCTCTTTCCCTCCCTCTAGGGCTCTCATTACATCCTCAACAACTTCTTGTACATCTTACTGGACGTATTCGAAACTGATCAACAAACTCTCAATCCAACATTTCGAGTTAGCGGTTTGAGTGGACATCCATTAAGCGTAGAAAGTGGAAACATCACCGAATCAGCTGATTTCCTGAAAGATATCTTAAATATGAATCACAAATAATACATTGAAGCAACGAAGAATGCCAATAAGAACGATGGAAGTCTTGAGGAGGAAAGAGAAGATGAGAATCTTAGTACTGAGATAGTGTTTTACTATTAAATCCATGTGAATTTATTGAACAGCACTAACTCTAAAAATAATAACAATCCACCTAGTAACATCTCTAATTCTAGCAATCGAATCAACAACTTGTCCCTCTCTCATGTTCATTCTCTTGAGCTTCTCCTTATCTAAATAATATTAGCTCCAGTTGTACTCCTTCTGATCTCTGGAATTATCCTTGATTTATCATATAAATCTTATTCAAAATAATCCCATAACACATCCCAAAGAAACTATGAATAAATCACAACAAGTGAAGATTAAATATCCAAATAACCATAGTCTTAATCTCTCCCTCAACCTTCCTATCCAATGATTCTCGCGATTCTAATTGGTTTTGGTGTATCTACAGGGATAGTCTTAATAAGTATTTCAATTCTGTCCTTAGTATTGCAAATTCCATATTCGGATGCTTTCCTTGCAATTATTGTCACCATTCATGCAATTCTAGCTAGCTTAATTGGACATAATCACTATCAAGCTTATGCAGTAATCAAACAGATTGTCATAATAATTCTTTTTATTCTTTTTTTTTAAATTTCTGAATAGGGTAAGTTCTTATGGAAATTCGCAGTGATATCTCCATTATGCTTGACTACTCTAGCAGCTCTTCCTTTAGCGATCTTAGAGTTTATCCTGCATAATTAGATTGGATTTGAGAATGGCGAAGAGTTACATTTGAAATTAGCTTTAGGGGTTGGGATTTATTTGATCTCTACTATGCTAGGTAGCATGACTGTGCTATGTAAAACAGGTAATTCGGAATAATAACAAGAATTAGATGAAGAAGGAACTACCAAAATAGGGATAGAAATGAAATAGATTGCAAGAGATAGATCTCAACTAACATCATCAGTGTAGTTGATCTCTCCATTAGGAAATACTTTACTAACGATTAAGAGATCGTTACTTGGGTCGTTGATCATATTAATGTAAGTTTGATGATTTATTTGAACTTTCTGAGTGATCATTTTATGTATTTCTTTCTCTTTAGTTGTTTCAGCCGACCTGCTTATTTGATCCTCCACAATATCATCCACTATCATATGGTAGCTATATCTCCAAACATATTGTTAGCTCTTGGAGTCCTTCTTGTAGCTTCCACGTCAATTCTCACAGCAGCGTTCACTTTCAGAGACTTCAACGGGTAACAAAACAGCATTTTTGAGTTTTCAAATAATTTGCCTTAAATCATCTATTTGTAGATAATTTTCCCTTATTATTTTTATTTGATCTACACAGTCCATCACTGCAGTTTGATTGGAAGAGCTTTTGGATTGGTGGATCATCTTCAGGGATAGCTCTCTATCTTGCAACATTGTTTTAAATGCTAGTTATTGAAAAAGAAGTGAATACTCTGGGCATGTTGTACCTTTAAAAATACATAATCCTAATAGCATTTGCTATTTTTGTTGTCTGCGGTGGATGTGCAGCTTCGTTTTCTCATTTCTTAGTTAAGAGACAATGGAAACAAAGGGATTTACTGAATAATGATAATAACAATGGTTAACATTCTGTTTCAATAGCTTAGTTGCAAAAGGAACAAGAAGAACTGAGGAATGATATTAGTGTAGTAGATTATGATGAAGGATTATGAATAAATCAAGAAAAGCAAAGGAAATTTGTATTTGTACTTGTACTTGCTTGTCCTTGTAATATTAAGAAGATTGATATTAAGATAATTGTGATCTCTATTGTTTTATTTGAAGAATGCGATTTTACTGGTTACTTTTTAAGTTTGTTAGATGTTCTTTGTAAAAATGATAACATTTGGGCATGTATCGAGAGAAGAAAAGAAAAATAAGAAATCAAATAAAAAAACTTAATTAAATGATTGTTTTGTGAAATCCAGTTACTCATAGTCGCTTATCAATTCATCAGCTTTTATTTGCAGAAGTAATCGTGAATTAGTAGAGTCAGATAGAATGAAAGTGAAGGAGAGATATTCAATTTCAGGCAATTACGGTTTTAGATTTATCTCTCTTGAAGTTGTACAAAAAACTTACAAGTCCCATTGTATTCAATTCACAATGCTTTGAGAAGAATTGCAGAAGGGAAAAAATAATAAAACTACTAATTTATTCATTCTAATTATGGGATTCACTTAATTGAATCACATATCTGAGAATAAAGTGAAAAACTATTAGAAATCAAGAGAGAGAGAAACATAAAGAAAATATTAGCATTCCCTTATTTTTTTTGGAGAGAAAAAACGTACATATCTTGAGAATGCAGACATAGACATCATCTTTTCAGTAATCACCTTCACAACAGCACTAGCAGTCTCTCGCGTCTTAGCAGATAGGTCTTAAAACAGAGCCAAGCAGTTCGACGATGCGTGGCACTCGTGGTAAGCTTGAAAGAGGTGGTTCAGTGTTCTTGAACACAACATAAAGTTCGCTCATATGGACAGAGAGGATCAAAATAAAGGAAAAATCCATTGAGAATCTCAAAACCTACAATAGAAATGGATTCCCTAGTATCAAGGAAATAATTTAATAGCCGCATGAGAATCTCGAAATCTAATAAATCGCAAAGAAGAGTATTGAAGAGAAGCTCCTGAGTAATGACTAAAATGACATAGATTTCTATAAAATACCACATTATGACAGAAAACGAGCGAAACAGAGAAATAGCACGAATTTTAGAACATAACATTAAATCAGTGATAAGGCATTGCTAGGTGAGACAAAGTTATTCACTGAGTCTAAGCTCTCGCATTATGAGAAATAAGTCAGATCTACGATCAAAAAAGAAGATCCTTAGAGATAACTACTGCTAAGTGAGATGTAAGATGATTCAAATGTATGTGTTTTCTCATTAGAATTGTTAGAAAACAGTTCTAACAAATTTTGTATTATGATTACTTATCTCCAAAAGTTACAAGAAACTTGAAGATCCCTTAGATGACAATGGTGAAGGTACTTCTAATTCCTTGAATGATCGTTATTAGCAGTAGAATGATGTGAAACTAGTTGAAAACTTAGATAATTGGATCAGACACTAGAAAATGATTTTAAAAGAAAAAGAAAAAGCTAAAATGAACCTATCGAATAAAGCATCAGCAGCAGCAATGCAGGCATAGTCTTAGTAGCCTAGAGAAACTGCATTTATGCGTAAAGAAACCATCAAACGAATGTCTGTGACTCTACCAAGTATTCAAAGAAGCAGTAACTCCGTTATGAATACTGCTTCGACTGAACCGCAGAAATTCCCGTAACTTGTTGGGATGCTTCGGAGTGATACCAGGAAATTCACTGCGACGTTGAATACGAATGCTACGTTAAACACAGAGATTGCACCGTCTGATGTGCTGGAGAATGTGAAGACATTAAGTGCACCTGAGAATGAGAATATGATCAATAATTAAACTAAAATTAGGTTCTTCGATGCTCTGTAAGAAGCAGTTAAAACTATTCATGACAATGAAAGGGAGAAAACGAATGAAACATCAAGCATGGCAATGTTCGACAATCAGGATCGAGGTCTAAGGAAATCTATCAAGAATTATATGAAAAAAGGTATTCAGAAATTACTTATTTTTTTGTTATTGAATTCCTGAATCTGTCTGCAATAGTTCCTGACGTTTCGGAGCAATACTCAAAGATGAAAGGGGAACAAGTAACAAACTAAGAATTCACGCATGAAGGCATGCGCGAGACAATCAATGATCTTTTCAAAGTCGATGATGAAGAAGGCGTCATAGGGATCATCGATTAAGCTAGGTATTTTGAGAAGCAAGCTGGTTTAATAGAAACCTAATTGATTTTAAAACTGCGAGACACTGTGTAACTCATCAATAATAAGGTCAACACAGCGAGGTTACTACGATTGGAGAACTATTAATTGCTAAGGAAAGTAAATTAGCTGAAAGTATTACTAAAACAACTTGGTGAAGAGTTAATCGATCAGCAGAATAAAGCGAGTAAAGGATAGAAATATGATACCTAGGCGTTTTTTGATAATTCCTAAAGTGCAAGTTAAGTATTAAATAATAATTCGGGATTTCAACAATCGTCTTCTGGATCACAGCAGTAAGATCGAAAGAAGAAGTATTCGTAACTAGAAACTGGTGGTGTTCTATCAAGTGGCGCTCCAAGTCCTTAGCCGGTGGCAACTGGAACAAGGTAGAATCTAATTGACAATCTTATGAATAATGTGTAGAAAGTGAATGATTTAGAGAATGAGATCAACACAATTAAGAAGACTTAGCTTAGTTAAGAGTAGAAAATCAAGGATAATGATAAATAGATCATTGCAATCGAGGAGGGGATTAATTTAAAGAAGAAGGAACTCAAAGCGTTATCTAAAGGGAAGAAATTGTTTCTTCTAGAGCTGCTGAAAAATGGAAAAGATGCGAGATCAGAAGGGCTTACTTGGATAATTAGAAGTATTTGGAATGGACAAGAGAAAGTGTTTGACTCGTATTTGCCTGATTTTTTAGATCAAAAAGCGAAAGAGTATCTGCTTACAGTAAGAAAAAATATATTTTATTGAGGGAGAGAGAAGGTGGGTTGATGGGTGAATTATAACTATTGAGATGCCTTTTTTATTTACTTTTCTTTTTGTATTAATTGTTTTTTTCTTCTTCTTCTTAGAGATCTCAAAAGGAAGAGGAGTTGTAGAACATGATATCGTTGCTGAATATGCAATTAGAGCTGTATAAAGCTAACATTATGATTAAAGATCACATGAAAGGGATTGAAGGGCTCTAACTTGATGAGAATAATCAAATATAAGAGTAGATTAAACCAACACTTGCTTTGAATTCTCCAGGATCAGGTTAATCTTCAAATGATAACCAATCGATAATGTTCTAGCAGCCATCAGGTATAGATAACATATGATTGAGAGTTGTGAGATTAGAAAAGGAAATTGAGTTTAAATTGAAGAGAGGGAAGATTATTTCTAGGTGAAAATTCCAGATATTTATGAAATGATGATGATTTAATATATTGTAATATTTATGAAAAAAAGGAAATTTAGTTCCGAATCTGAGCAAGATAGACGTGAAAAAGATAAAAAACGAGGAAAGCACAATGAAGAAATATCAGAGATAAGAAAATATTAAGGAACTGATTGCTGGTGTCGATCAAACACAGCAAAATATCATTCACAAGACTCTCAGCGAGCTCAATACCACCAAACAGACATCTAATGATATCATTTACAATTAAGTAACAAAAATAAATCTAAAATTGCATGTAAACTAAACTTGAATTTTGTTTAATAGACATAAAAAAA
>Ga0302271_10002547_pt1 | contig 16267 bp, 6 predicted proteins | sample III_Bog_N1_1_FD_198767 | JGI IMG/M metagenome (GOLD analysis project Ga0302271, IMG submission 198767) | Peat permafrost microbial communities from Stordalen Mire near Abisko, Sweden - III_Bog_N1_1 | ecosystem: Environmental > Terrestrial > Soil > Wetlands > Peat | place: Sweden: Abisko...
ACAGCTGATCTACTTGTCAAAACCTTAGATCTTATTTCAACTAAGATCAGCGAATATTTGCTGATCAACCAAACCCCTTACTAGTACTCTGGAAAATACATAGATTTAATTATCCAAAAAGTCTCTGATTAGAAACTCTGCAATTACGTCGTCTGTACCGGCAGCAGCTTTTCCAACTCGAAAGCCTCTGAACTCACTCAAACCTATGATTTTGCTAGATTCACCTACAAACGCAATCCATTTCTAAACCAACCAACCTTTGCAAACTACACTGCAAATCTTTTAAAACAACTCAACACAACAAGCATAACTGCCATTTCCTCTTATCCAGTCATTGATCCTATTGTCTCTCTTACAAATAAATCCGCAATTTCTCTAATTGTTCCTGTTTTGTTAACCTATCCAGCACAACCCCAGACTAATACAAGTGAATTGGTATGTTTTTCTCAGAACCCTTCTTCGAAACAATGGAGCCAAAAAGGATGTACCCTTCAATACAATAAATCTTCCTAGCAATATTCTTGCTTTTGTGAGTCTCCTTCAGCTACCACTATCCTCGAAGATTTAGAAAAGCTAATCCTTTACAATAAAAACCTTCAAGATGCCTTCAGCAGTCAGGGTATTTTGAATATTTCAAATTGGACTAACTTCTACTGCTTCCTTGTTTTTTGGATACTTATCATGACTACAGTTTCTCTACCATTCATGTGCTGTTATGGCAAAAAAATGGACTAATTAAGTATGTCTAAATATGGAAAACAGCACTTAAAACTCAAAATCTCAAGAGGGCATCAAGTCAAAGAACATGCAGAAGAAGAAAAGAGCAAGCCTGATATTGAAACATAAATAGGTACTAAGTTTCCCCCCAATTTTAATCAAGTAAAAGATGAAGAACTTCATTAGGAGGTTCCAAAACCTAAGTAACATTCTTAATTCTCACAATCCCAACAAGTGTAATCCCCAATGAGTTAAGAATTCTAATTATTCTCAAATCCTGACACTAAACAGACAACCAAAAACCTCAACGAAGACTATCCTTAATCAGAAAAAACATCCAACCTAAGAAATAGTGAATTATTTTATCTAAAGATATCTGATAATAATATTGGCTCTGAAATTACTAAACAGAATGAATAACCTCTTCTGATTCATTTTACTGAAGAATCTTCTCAAAACATCCAAACATAAGTTGATTTCAACAATACTAAAGAAGTTTAAAAAGAACAGCAAGAATAACAGCTAGACACTTAAGGGAAAATGGATGAAACCGATGAAATTATTCAGAATCATGAAAGAAAATTAGAACCCTAATAAACCTTAAAAATCTAGAAAACTATCAAATAATAGGACAATGAAACCAGCAAAGAGAATACAAATGCAGATAAAAAATTAGATTTCTTGTAATAGCAGCAGGGGGAAGCTCTTAATGACGAAAATGCTGATTTCACAGCAAAATAGGAGCTTAATTAGAAATAACTGAATGATAAGATTTAGAAGCTTATCGATTTGAAATCAAAGACTAGAGTTGAAGAATAAATCAAAGCAAGGGAGGAAGACAAAAATTAGATTTAATCCACTCGAACATAACAAAATATTGAAGAATCAAGGAAGATGATACTAGAAGAAAAATATAAATGTTAAATTGATCATTAGATTGAAACGGGATAAAATTAATTCCTGCAAACAATAAGGGTTTATGATGATGAAATTGACTAGAAATCCATAGGAATTAGCTGCAGTGGTAACAACAACACTGAGAAAGACCATAATGGTGTTTCGGAACCTTCATTCACGTATCAAAAGCCATAGCTAGAGAAATAATAGAAAATAGCGGATGAACGAGCAGTAAATAAATTAAACAAGATTTAAAATAAATTACCACTGATTAAAGCGGTTGCGCTGAAAGACGGTAAAACAGAAAGAAAAATTCATGAGTTCAAGAGGGTCCTCACTATTAAACTTGACCATTATAATCGGCTGAAGGAAATGCCATTTTGGAGATCAGTTCTGTTGTTCCACAATTTCTTTAATATTTTCTTAGTTTATAATGCAGACGCACCTCGAAGTTTTAGATTTGGGGTATTCTACGTGAGAACAATTCATTCCTTGGCTGTTTCTGTTATTTTCAATTAAATCAACACATCATTCTAAATATTCGCACTGACAGTGTTGAATAGTTTAGTGTTAATACTTGCATTATTAGTCCTTGATTTACTAAAAGGCATCCCGAAAGTAGGCAAACCAATTTAATCAATTGTCTTGATTATTTTATTAGCTTTTTATTATTATCTGATTCTTACATCGGTCAGCGATTAGACCCCGTCAGATTCTAATTTGCAAACTGGCAAATTCTTCCTACTATTTTTCATTGATTTGCTTGTTTCTTCAGTCATTTTAGCGATGATTTTTAGATACTTAGCACTTTTCATTCTCAGAAGAAACGGACAAGTAACATGTGCTCATAAGTTATTTGATATCCTTTAACTTAATTTCATCATACTTTTGCTTGTAGGATGAATTAAAAAAAAATGAAAGGAGAATAAAATAATTTCTCTTTATCTATCTTTATTTTTATGTTTGTGCGTTGCATCTTCATTGCTCATATCAACTCTTTCGTTAATTTTTTATCTAAAACAACCTTTGATGAAAAAGCAACTTCGTGTAGAGTTATGTGATCAGAGTGATCTTAATTAATAATCCTCACAATTGATTTCCTCTTCCCCAACTAATAATAAATCTTAGAGATTTTTAATAATGCTTTTAGGAGTTTTTTACCTAAGTGGGAAGGAATTTACTTGACAGTCTTTCAATATCAATCATAATTACCCCCTACTCTATTTTTTAAAGAGAAAAAAACTAACTCGCTTCTTAACATTAATCAATTAAGATCTTTGAGTTACTTACATAATTATTTTAAAGTAGCGAATTTTATTCATTTACAATGCAACTATTAATTTAAGAAATCACCAAAAATAAACCAAAACCAACACTAATTTTAGAAATTTTGTAATATTTTCTGCTAACTCCTCTTCACCGGACACCTTTGATACTTTCAAGAAAGAGCAGCACATGACATCACTCAGCGATTCCCTAAAAATCATAGATTTGTTAGGTGCTTAGCAGGAAGTGATTTATCAATCTTAAGCAACAGTTGATCTCCTTATCACAACTTTAGAGCTCATTTCAGCTAAAATCAACTAATATTTGCTAATCAACCAAACACCTTTCGCATATTCTGGAAAAGACATTGATTTAATTATCCAGAAAGTCTCAGATCAAAAATTATGTGATTACGTAGCTTGTAACGGTAGCAGTAGCTTCTCTAACGAAACCCCCTCTTTGGACTCGCTTAAATATACGATTTTGCAAAGATCACCTATTCACGAAATCCATTTATTAATGAACCTACCTTTTTAGACTACACAGCTAGTCTCCAAAAAGAACTCCACTCAACTATCTTGTCTTCTTATCCCGTCATCATTCCGATTGTCTCTCACCCTGATAAATCTGAAGTTTTTGCTAAAATGCCTATCTTGCTAACTTTTCCGAAGCAACCCAAGACAAATACTACTGCTTTATCTTGTTTTTCAAAGAATCCAAAGAAAAAGTAATGGAGCCAAAAAGGCTGTACCCTTCAATTTTCTAAATCTTCCTAGGAATATTTTTGCTTATGCGATTCCCCTTCAGCTGCCACTATCCTCGAAGATCTAGATTAACTAATCTTTCGAAATAAAAACCTTCAAGACGCCTTCAGCGGACAAAGTATTTTGAATATTTCGAATTGGACAAACTTTTACTGTTTCCTTGTCTTTTGGATCCTTCTCATCGCGACAATTACAATGTCAGTGTTATGCTACTACGGCAAGAAACTGGATCAATTAAGCAAGAATAAATTTGGAAAATAGCATTTACAACTGAAATTCACATCAAACTAGCAACCACAGGACAACCCAACCAAAGTCTCCAACAGACTAGATATCGAAACCGAAGTTGGAAATAAGGATGCGCCCATTATCGATCAGTAAACAGAAGAGGAAGTTGAACCTCAAGCTCAAAGAATTCCATAGGCTCAGCAATACATATTATTCCCAGGATCCCAATTTATTCAAGAATTCCATGGCTAAAGCTATTAAAACGCTGATTCCAAGTTGATTAACTGCAATCACAGTGAAGATAATTCCTAGAAAGCCAAAGCAGAAACTCACACACCAAGGCAGCTACTTCATAATAAAATCGATTGGGAAACCCCTGTTGACATAGGCAAAGTCGATGAATCACCTAAGGTTATGGCTTTTCCTAGCGAGTCCAAATAACATACAGAACGCGAAGAGTTTTCTAACAATAATGAAGTGATAAAGCATCTAGAACTATTGGGTAATAATGGAAGATTGCCAAATCCGATTAAAAAAATGTCATATTTCAGCTAAAAATCAGAGAAATTTAATGAACAATTAGATGAAGAAAAAGAGCCAGTCAAATAGTCTGAAAAGTAAAATTAAAAAATAGTTTTCTTGCAGCAGAATCAAGGTGAAATAAGCCATAATAGCCATCTGACTTTTAACTGGGTGTGAGATTGAAATGGAAAAAAAGTAATGTGAGAAAATAGATAAATCTGAAGGAGTTAACATTGATATTCATGAAAATAGAGAGACTGAAAATGATAATAAGATCATGTATGATGATTAAGTAAGGAATCAGAGAAACGATACGCAATCAAATATTACGGGCAATGCATCAGCAAGCAAAACAATTAGGAATCATTTTTAATTGCCTCTTATGAGAGCAGGAACTCTGTAGGACAAGAAAAACTGTAAAAAAGAATCACAAATTCGTGAATTCAAGAAAACTGTTACTCTTAAGTAGGACCATTACAATCGGCTGAAGTAAATGCCATTCAGAAAATCAGTTATGCTGTTCCATAATTTCTTTAAAATTTTCTTAGTTTTGAATCCAGATGCACCACGAGCAAAAAGATTTGCTTTTTTCTAGGTGAGAACCATCTATTCCTTAGCTGAGTGTGTTATTTTTAATGAAATCAACACAATTGTCTAGGTTATTGCTCTGACTGTGATAAACAGCGCAGCATTAATACATGCAACATTAATCTTAGATATTGTTCGAGGTATCTCATAAATAGGCAAAGCAATCTATGCGTTCATTTTGATTGTTTTAATAGCATTTTACTATTATCTGATTCTCTCAACAGTCAGTTCTTAGACTCCTTCAGATTCTAATACCCAAATCGGTAAGTTCTTCCTGTTATTTTTTTCAGATTTGCTAGTTACTTTAGTCATTCTCGCAGTGATCTTTAGATTCTTAGCACTATATTTTCTCAGCAGAGAAGGTAAAATAGCCTGCGCACAAAGGCTCGTTGATATCCTTCAGCTCAATTTCATTATGCTTTTGCTTGTCAGATGAAATAATCACACAAATATTGTTTCATTCTCCTTGTTGATTTGTCAATTGTTGCAAATTACTGTTCAATTGAAATAAACCCATTTTGGTTCATTTGCTTCTTCAAATGCTTATTCAGCATGTTTTTTTCTTGACAAATATTGAGAGTTGTTGAGAAGAATAAATAACAAAAAATAAAAATATCTCAAAACAATTACCCTGATGCTGAACAACTAATAAAAAAATGTATTGATTTTGATAAGTTAAGCTTAATTTAATCATTAATAAGGAAATTATAAAAGTGCTTAAGGACTAAGTTGGGCGATTAAAATGCTTTATGCCTATTAAATAATAGACTGATAGAGCTAGTGATCGATTTTGTGCAATTTCCAGGTTGCGTTAAGGTAAATACTCACCTCATAGCTCATCTCAGTGCTACACAACAACAAAAAAAAGGTGGCTAGGGTCACTGCGAAAGTACCTAAATAATATGAATCACAGGTACCTCAAGAATCAAATCACCAATAATTTCCTTAATTATACCAGCTAATCCATCGATTTCTAATATCGAATAGCTTCACTTCAAGTCAATTTGTCAATAACAAAGGTACTCCTTCTTGACATAATCAGAACAAAAAAGCAATTAGAAAATAAAGACACAAGTTACTGACAAACTACCAAAAACACAATAAGCAGCCGCTAAATTTTCGATTCTAGAAGGAATGGCAAAGACCAATCAAGCAATTATTAAGAGAACGTGTGTACAAATGAAATTCATAGAATAAATCTAAAGGAAAGAATTTCACTTTTCGACATTTTAAATCAGAAATGATGCCCAAATCGACTTTTAAAAAGATAAAAATTTATTTATTAAAATTGTATTTTCTTTTGATGGACTTTCAAAAATGCAATTAGCTTTAAAAAAAATCTCCTTTCTTCATTTATCCATCTTATTATTGAACGATCTGACTTTAAGCACTTCTACGATTCTTACTTAATCTTTTTTCCAATAAATGGTAATACCAAAATAGTACTTCATTCCTTCTTTAATTCTAGAGATGTCGTCAAGCTCAACCACAGAAGAGTAATCGGGAAGATTTGCAGCCCGTAGATACCTTGATGCAAGATGAATTCGGAATTCAAGGAATCTCTTTGCCTTAGATTCTTTATTAGAGAAAAGTTGTGGGCCTTTTACGATCTTGTCTATTCCGTATCCTCCAGTACATTCACAATAAGCCATATGAGAGTCATCAACAAATTCGTCTTACTTTAAGGAGTCTTCGATTAATCCAACTGAAAATCCAGGATTCTTTGAATCTTCCATATTATTATGAATAATTTCAAGCCTAATTATATATTTCTCGTTCATTTGCAGTTCCATATCTACGTAATATTGCTTGATGGTGCTGGTTAAGTTCGTGATAACCATGGAGCCAGTTGATTCTTTTATGATTTACAAATTACTTGTAGAGGAGCTGATTATCTCAACAGATGGCAAAACGTTAAACGGAATAATAGACCCTGTGTCTTCAAAAATATTTATCTTCTGGATTGTTTCTGTAAGCTGTTTTAAGATACCTTGAAGAGCCGATTAATTGCAAGCATCTATGAGATTTTTGAATGGCTTTAAGGTCTCAGTGATGCGTTGGGTGTTAACTGAAGATTAATAGTAGAGGTTGGCAATATAATCATGGAGGATTTGATCATCATTCTTCTTATTGTTGTCAATGATAATATTTTTAAACTCTTCGATTTTTAATACATCCTGATATGAGCTAATCATTTCGAAATGCAAGCCAGATAACTTAGCTAGTGAGCTCTTTGCTCGAGATCTTGCAATTTCTAATGCAGAATTCAATTATTGTTTTAGCTCAGAAAAGTATTCATCAGTCTGCTTGATGATTTTATCAACAGATTTGTTTGCACTCTCTATTTAGCGAATTAAACCTGGATCTGTCAGCACAGGAAAAGTCGAGAAGAATGTATTTGAATCTGCATTAATCAGTTCTTCAAAAAATAAAACATCAGTCAGTGGTATCTTATCCATTTAGGCGCATTTTACACATATTTAATGTTTTGTTGACGAGCTATTCAAAAGAAGTAAGTCGCATCTCTGATTTTTATGAATGGAACACTTCTTGGAGAAAAGTCTTTCTTTCTTTGAAGCACTTTATTCAAGATTCTCTGCAGTTTATCTACTTTCACTCTTCATAGTAGCGTCCATCACTCTTTTGGAATAATAAAATATTTACCTGTTTTCGATTTATCTTTTTTTTATTGATAATTTTTTCTTTTTTCTCTAGGGTATCTTCAGATATAAACAAAATAGAAGAAACAAAAATGAGTTATTGGATTTTTGATATTATTAGAAAAAAGGGAATTCTCTCTCTCAGCTCTCAAGGAATCAAATCATTTTTGATGCTTGTGAAATCTTAATGTAATAATTATTATCAATATTTATGATTTTCTTTCGCTTTTAATTAATAAAATAAATTAAAAAAAAATCATTTTTAAACACCTTCAAAATATCATGAAAAAGTAGTCTCATTTTTTAGTGAGCACCCTTTAGGAGGATAACCAGAAAATGACTCTTGTCTCTGTCTCGCTTTCACTGGGCACACCAGTATTTTTAGCATTTATTTTTTTTGTAGTTTGTTTTGAAAGACTATCAAAAATAAAATGAGCTAAGAAAAAGTCTCCTTTCCTCATTTATCCATCTTATTATCGAATGATCTGGCTTTAAGCACTTCTACAATTCTTACTTAATCTTTTTTCCAATAAATGGTAATACCAAAATAGTACTTCATTCCTTCTTTAATTCTAGAGATGTCGTCAAGCTCAACCACAGAAGAGTAATCAGGAAGATTTGCAGCCCGTATGTACCTTGATGCAAGATGAATTCGAAATTCAAGGAATCTCTTTGCCTTAGATTCTTTATTAGAGAAAAGTTGTGGGCCTTTTACGATCTTGTCTATTCCTTATCCTCCAGTACATTCGCAATAAGCCATATGACAGTCATCAACATATTCGTCTTGTTTTAAGGAATCTTCGATTAATCCAACTGAAAATCCAGGATCCTTTGAATCTGCCATATTATTATGAATAATTTCAACCCTAATAATATATTTCTCGTTCATTTGTAGTTCCATATCTATGTAACATTGCATGATGAGGCTGGATAAGTTATTGGTAATCATGAAGCCAGTTGATTCTTTTATGATTTGCAATTTTGTAGAAGAGCTGCGTATCCCAACAGATGGCAAAACGTTAAACGGAATAGGCCCTATGTCCTCAAAAAGATTTATATTCTGGATTCTTTCTGTAAGCTGTTTTAAGATACCTTGAAGAGCAAATTAATTGAAAGAAGCTGCTAGATTTTTGAATGACTTTAAGGTATCATTGATGCGTTGTGTGTTAACTGAATACTTCTAATAGAGATTGGAAATGTAGTCATGGAGAATCTGATCATCATTCCTCTTATTGTTATCAATGATAATATTTTTAAACTCTTCGATTTTTAATACATCCTGATATGAGCTAATCATTTCGAAATGCAAGCCAGATAACTTAGCTAGTGAGCTCTTTGCTCGAGATTTTGCAATTTCTACTGCATTATTCAATTGTTGCTTCAGCTCAGAGAAGTACTCATCAGTATGCTTGATGATATCTTCAACAGTTTGATTTGCACTCTCTATTTAGCGAATTAAACCTGGATCTATCAGATCAGGAAAAGTGGAGAAGAATATATTTGAGTTTGCATTAATCAGATCATCAAAGAATAAAACTTCAGATAGTAATATCTTATCCTTTTGGGCACATTTTACACATATTTAATGTTTCGTTGAAGAGCTGTTAAAAAGAAGTAAGTCGCATCTCTGATTATCATGAATGGAGCATTTCTTGGAGAAAAGTGTTTCTTTCGTTGAAGCTCTTTATTCAAGATTTTCTACAGTTTATCTGCTACCTTCGCTCTGCTTAATAGCATCCATCACTCTTTATGAATATTAAAATATGTGCCTATTTTTGATTTATCTTTTTTATTGATTATTCATTCTTTTTTTCTTGGGTATGTTCAGACACAAAAAAATAACAAAATAGAAGAAACAAAATGAATTATTTGTTGCTTTGATCAGAAAGAAGAGGGGGTACTCTCTCAACTCTTAAGGAATCAGATCATTTTTTATGCTTGAGAAATCCTAATGTAATAATTAATATTAACCCTTAATTTGTGTGCTCAAATAATATTTTTTAATTTGACAGTAGATAATTCTTCCATTTAAAAATATTGAGAAAAGCAATAATCAAATGTATTGTTCTTGGTATTTCTTGGATTATTTTTATTTTGTTTTGGGTAACCTCATTCTGACAATCTTAGCTGGTACGCAGAGTCGTATTCACAACTTAGAAGATAAAAACTGCTGTTTTAATTGAATTTTTGATAAGAAGGTATTTTTGTTATTCTGTATTTTCTTTTGATCGACTGCATTAACTTTAAGAAAAAGTCTCCTTTCTCCTCATTTATCCATTTTATTATCAAATGATCTGACTTTGAGCACTTCTACGATTCTTACTTGATCTCTTATCCAAGAAATATAGATGCCAAAATAGTACTTCATTCCTTCTTTAATTCTAGTGATGTCGTTAAGCTCAACCACAGAAGAGTAATCCGGAAGATTTGCAGCCCGCAGATACCTTGAAGCCAGATGAATTCGAAATTCAAGGAATCTCTTTGCCTTAGATTGCTTATTAGAGAAAAGTTGTGGACCTTTTACGATCTTGTCTATTCCGTATCCTCCACTAAATTCGCAATAAGCCATATGAGAGTCATAAACTTATTACTTGTGTTTTAAGGAGTCTTCGATTAATCCAACTGAAAATCCAGGATCCTTTGAATCTACCATATTATTATGAATAATTTCAAGCCTAATTATATATTTCTCATTCTTTTATAGTTCCGTATCTAAGTAACATTGCTTGGTGAAGTTGGATATGTTAGTTATAATCAAGGAGCGTGTTGATTCTTTTCTGATTTTTAAATTTTTAAAGGGGGTATTTAATCCAACAGATGGTAAAACGTTAAACAGAATAATAGACCCTGTGTCATCAAAAATATTTATGTTTTGGATTGTTTCTGTAAGCTGTTTTAAGACACCTTGAAGAGCAGATTAATTGTAAGCATCTATGAGCTTTTTGAATGGCTTTAAGGTTTCAGTGATTCGTTTGGTGTTAACTGAAGATTACTAATAGAGGTTGGAAATGTAGTCATGGAGGATCTGGTCATCATTCCTCTTATTGTTGTCAATGATAATTTTTTTAAACTCTTCGATTTTTAATACATCCTGATATGAGCTAAACAATTCAAAATGCAACCCAGATAACTTAGCCAGTGAGCTCTTTGCTCGAGATCTTGCAATTTCTAATTCAGAATTAAATTGCTATTTCATTTCAGAGAAGTATTCGTCAGTCTGCTTGATGATATCTTCAACAATTTTATTTGCACTCTCTATTTAGCGAATTAAACCTGGATCTGTCAGCACAGGAAAAGTCGAAAAGAATGTATTTGAGTCTGCATTAATCAGATCTTCAAAGAATAAAACTTCAGATAGTGGTATCTTATCCATTTAGGCGCATTTTACACAGATTTAATGCTTTGTTGACGAGCTGTTCGTAAGAAGTAAATCGCATCTCTGATCTTCATGAATAGAGCATTTCTTGGAGAAAAGTTTTTCTTTCTTTGAAGCTCTTTATTCAAGATTCTCTGAAGTTTATCGGCTACCTTCGCTCTGCATCGTTACATCCATCGCTCTTTAAGAATAAGAAAATATCTGTTTGTTTTTAATATAATTTATCTTTTTTAATTGATGATTGTGTATTTTTGCTCTTAAACGCTTTTCTCCACAAATTAGAAGAAACAAAATAAATTATTGAAAAGTTGCGCTTTAATCAGAAAGAAGAGAATTCTCTCTCAACTCTCAAGGAATCAATTCATATTTTAGATGCTGGTGAAATCTTAAAGTTATGACTTTTACATACAAACACACACATTCATATCTCTATGAGGCTTATTACAGCCCTCATCAGGAAAAGGATTAAGTGTATGTAATCGGTTTATATCAATATTTTTGTTTCTTTTTCATTTCATTTGATAATGAAGGATTTATCTTGAGGTCCTTTAACACATTGTCTTTAATGTCTCTATTCAAAGCTAGTTACAGATCTATTCATCATCTGCTTTTAGTTTTGTTTCATTGCAGGTTTTTAGTGTTATTATTGGTAGTTGAGGGTTTTTGAAGCATTATTTTGGTTCATCCTTTCTCTCTTCCTCTCTCCAATTCAGTGCCTTACCCCATATTAAACAACAGTTAGATGCAGGCAAGAACAAGAAATTGTGTAAAGAAGCTGCTGAGGAATTCAGAGAAGAGAAGTAGCCTTAGCCAGAGAACGAAGTTGCCGTAACGCGTCTCTGTAAGGTATATCCTTACACCTAAAGCAATTAACTGCTGTTATTAGGGTTGAAGTTTTTAGGGTTATTATGAGAGCTGAGCGTTGTTAATAATTAGCTTTGATCCCCTCCCCCTCCTTCACACGCCCTCCCCCTCCTTCACACCCCCCTTTGCTTTCTCTTGCCACCCAGGTGTCTCATCTTCACTGAATGATCTCTTATACAGGCAAGAATAAAGAACTTTTACAAGCTAAAATCTGAGGAGCTCGGAGAGAGAGAAGCCACAATCTAGAAAAACGTGGAAAAAATGCGTTACTGCTAGGTATCAAGTACTCCTTTCTCCTAATGTAAGGGCTGATGGTTATTACTTGTTGTTAAGGATTGTTATTATTTTTTGTTAAGGAAATTGATTTTATTTTTCTCTTCTTTCTAGCTTTCTCTCGCCATACAGGGGATGGAACAAAGGACTTCTGCCCACCAGGATCTGAGGAATTCTGAAGAAAAAAATAACCTTAACCATTAGATTAACTTGATAATGTCTCATTACAGCTAAGCATCAAGTAATCCAAGAAACTGAAATCAATAAAATATCTGTATTACTATTTTTTTATTATTTATTATAAAAGAAGAAATAAGCTGAATTGAGGAGATAAATTTTATTTTTCAAATATTAAAGAGCAAAAATAGGGAAAAATAACTGAATTACTATGAAAAGAAAAACAGTGATTTATCTTCTTCCCTTCATAAATGTGATCAAGATATTTTCATCCTAAATCATTTAAGTAAAAGAAATTAATATGGGAAAATGAAAATTCGAGGCATTTGATTTCTTTGAATAATAAAGAAGTCTCATTTCTCTTCGGGAGACGTATATTGCTAGCAGAAATTTGTCACCTAAAAGTGACATAGGCTTCAAAAAATATCTGAATTAATTATTTAAAATTTTCATTACTTTTTTTGGGTCAATTAACTGCCTTCCCCCACCCCATCTTCATTTTAAAATGTTTTTTTCTTGGAAAATTTTGAGTTATTTTTTATTTTATTTTAGGTAATCTCTCTCATTCTCACAATCTCAGATGCCATGCAGAGTCGCATTCACATCTTAGAAGTAAAAAACTGCTGTATTAATTGAAAATATGATAAGAATGTATTTTTTATATCTGTAGTTTCTTTTGATTGACTACATTAGCTGTTAAAAAGTCTCCTTTCCTCATTCATCCATCTTATTATCGAATGATCTGACTTTAAGCACTTCTACTTTTCTTACTTGATCTTTTTCCCAATAAATGGTGATGCCAAAATAGTACTTCTTTCCTTCTTTAATTCTAGAGATGTCGTCTAGCTCAACCACAGAAGAGTAATTAGGAAGATTTGCAGCCCGTATGTACTTTGATGCAAGATGAATTCGGAATTCAAGGAATCTTTTTGCTTTAGATTTTTTATTAGAAAAAAGTTATGGGCCCTTTACGATCTTGTCTATTCCGTGTTCTCCAATACATTCGCAATAAGACATATGAGAAAAATAAACTTATTAGTTGTGCTTTAAGGAGTCTTCGATTAAGCCAACTGAAAATCCAGGGTTCTTTGAACGTTCCCCAATATTATGAATAATTTCAAGCCTAATAATATATTTCTCATTCAATTGCAGTTCCATATCTAAGTAACATTGCTTGATGGGGCCAGTTAAGCTCGTGATAATCATGGAACCAGTGGGTTCTTTTATGATTTTCAAAAATTTAAGGCTTTTGAATCCAACAGATGGCTAAACGTTAAACGGAATAGGCCCTGTGTCATAAAAAATATTTATGTTTTGGATTGTTTCTGTAAGCTGTTTTAAGACACCTTGAAGGGCAGATTAATTGTAAGTTGCTGTGAGATTTTCGAATGGCTTTAAGGTCTCAGTGATGCGTTAGGTGTTAACTGAAGATTACTAATAGAGATTGGAGATATAATCATGGAGGATCTGATCATCATTCCTCTTATTGTTGTCAATGATAATTTTTATAAAACTCTTCGATTTTTAATACATCCTGATATGAGCTAATCATATCGAAATGCTACCCAGATAACCTAGCCAGTGAGTGTTTTGCTCGAGATTTTGCAGTTTCTACTGCAGTATTCAATTGGTGTATCAGCTCAGAGAAGTATTCATCAGTCTGCTTGATGATATCTTTAACAATTTTATTTGCACTCTCTATTTAGCGAATTAAACCTGGATCTGCCAGCACAGGAAAATTCGAGAAGAATGTGTTTGAGTCTGCATTCATCAGATCGTCAAAGATTAAAATTTCAGTTAATGGTATCTTATCCTGATGGGCACATTCATTACATATTTAATGTTTTGTTGACGAGCTGTTCAAAAGAAGTAAGCCGCATCTCTGATTTTCATGAATGGGGCATTTCTTGAAGAAAAGTCTTTCTTTCTTTAAAGCTTTTTATTTTAGATTCTCTGCAGTTGATCGACTAACTTCATTCTGCATAATAGCGTCCATCACTCTTTATTAATATTAAAATATTTGCCTATTTTCGATTTATCTTTTTTTTTTTGATAATTTTTTCTTTTTTCTCTTGGGCATTATCAGACACAACAAAATAATAACACAGAAGAAACAAAACGATTTATTTGATTTTTGCTTTGATCAGAAAGAAGGGTATTCTCTCTCAACTCTCAAGGAATCAAATCATTTTTTATGCTTGTGAAATCTTAATGTAATTATTAATTATTTGCATAACTAAACTAGTTAATCTTATTCTCATAGCCCAAACATTGATCTCTACTAATAACTGAATACTTATTTAATAAATTGCAAATTCTTTATCCAAATTGCTGGTTATTTTTAAATCGCGGGTTTACATAATGATTCAAAATTCGTTCGATAACCCTTCCAAAACTCTCTTCATCTTCACAAATTCACGAATCAAAATGTTCTAGCGAACTTATAAATCATGCTATAATACACCTAGTGTAGGTAATAATCTCTTTTTATTTGTTTTTGTGACTTGATTTTAATAGATGAAATTCATTATTATTTCAAATTTCATTCTTTTTTGATTAAATCCAATTTTTGGATGCCTATTTTTCTCTTGTAAAAAGACAATTAGCAGATAATCAATTTATTTTTTTCCTAATAAAAATGAATTGAATTTTAATATCTTCATGAGTCATTTAAAAGTACGGAATTCAATAATCTTTTGGAATTCAGATATTCAAATATTTTTTAATTGAAATTACCCGCTAAAATCATGGGTCAAAAAATTCGAAAACTGCTAGAAGTTAACCAAGGATATTTAGAAAAACATAGTACAAAAATCAAATACTTTTTTATGTAAAAGTAATTTGGCATTAACATGAGCTTTATTTATTATTACGCAGACATTTTCATCAACTTTAGTATAAAGCTTGATTTTTCCTGCTGAAGTATAGCGGACAATAGTATTATTGTTTTCCTTAGTTAATTTTGAATTGAAAATTATTTCTAAATTGAATGTAACATTTAGTTTATTTTTTTCAAATAAATTACCAAATTAAAAAGGATATTTATTGAACCCAAAGAAGCCAAAGATAAATAATTCAAAAAGTGTTTTGGGAGGGAATTTCAAAAAAAAAGACAATAAAATAAAATTCCTTCCTTTTAAAATCAAAATAATTTAAATTCCCACTAAAAAATAATAAAATTTAATTCAAAAGGAAAAACTGCGAACCTGCAGTAGTCCCACTCAATTTAGTATTTTCCTCTCTGAACTCAGTGCCTTCAACTGCGAGACCGTGGACTCGTTTGAAGGATTGCTAGTTTTTAATCCCCTGCGTAGTAGTTTACCCGATTATTTCATTCAAAATGTCCCTGAGTTTCAGAGCTCGCAATGCTAATATTGAAATAGCAAACTGAAACTAATGACACTGATCACCTCAAAAGAAGAAAGAGAAACCTGAAAGAGTTACTAATCTATCTATTACCTCCGTTTGACTGTTTCGAAATTCACCTACTATCATCTGTTATCGCCTACCATTCTCTGATTGATTGATTGATTGCCTGCTCCTGCAAAGGTTTCTTGAAAAATATTTTTTTCATGTATGTATTAACTATTGTTTTTTTGTAAGGAAAGCTTGATGGAAGTTGTTTTACTTTAAAACAACCCGTCGCTCCTATATTGAATATGAATATGAATATGAACATCAATATGAATATGAACATCAATATGAATATGAATATGAGAATAACTCAATAAAAAGAATGAAAGAAGAATTTGAAATGTTTTGCTGAAATTAAAAAAAAGAATAAAAAAGAAAAAAGATTTAAAATTATCTAATTTAATTAAAAAAAATCAAATAATAAAAAAAAAAATAATAAATAAATAAATAAAAAAAAAACCAATAAAAATCAAATAAAACATAAAAAAATAATCTCTATTTGAAGAGATTCCATATTCATG
>Ga0302271_10002548_pt1 | contig 16264 bp, 6 predicted proteins | sample III_Bog_N1_1_FD_198767 | JGI IMG/M metagenome (GOLD analysis project Ga0302271, IMG submission 198767) | Peat permafrost microbial communities from Stordalen Mire near Abisko, Sweden - III_Bog_N1_1 | ecosystem: Environmental > Terrestrial > Soil > Wetlands > Peat | place: Sweden: Abisko...
CAATTCAACATTCTTCTCCCTTTCAATAAATGTTCTTTTAAAGACTTATTGCTATCTCACTAAATCAATCCAATCATAATAATAAATAAGAATAATAATTTAACTGGTAATCAAGGAGGTTAGATTATCTGAAATATCAAGGAAATTATTAAGTATTTTGTTGAATAGTTTCAATCACATTTACTAAAAGTTTCTTCATAGTTTCTTGGATACTTAATTCTCTCAAAATGGTTCTATTGGAGAGAAATATACTCAAAATTTTTTTATATTTACAGTGTGTCTTTAAAAATATAGAAATGATTATTTTTCAAAAAAGTAGAAAGTAACTAAACAAAGTTGCAACATATTATTATCATTCAACAAGGTAATTAGAAATGCTCTTGACATGCTGTTTAAGAGATGAAATAATAAACAGTCAGTTGAGCAAATAATAATAGAACACTTCATTTGTAATTGTATCTGCAGTTTCTTTTTAAACATGCTTTAGGAGGATAAAAACAAGATCATTCTTCGTCTTAGTTTGTTATTAAATATTAGTCTTAAAGTAACTCTATTTGTGGTTTTAAATCACATTCTCCACTTTCGTTTCTTTTCTTGTAACTACAACATCCTTCACTACTTTGATTCTAGTTATTCTTCTTTACTATCTACTATTGTACCTTCATTATTTTTGACTAAACCCTCATTGTTTATTTATTAATTATCTTCATTTTCTTATTTCTTTTATTGTTCTCCTTCTTCCACAATAGCATTATCTTTTCCCGCATCTTCTTAAGGCATAATCTATTCCTCTGCTTTTTAGTCTTAGAATTTCTCTCCATAAATTGGTGCTTCTTCGTATCCAGCCCAGATTGCAAAATGATGGAAAATAATCGAAGCAGCGCATGCAACATTCAGACTTGCAGTTTTATTAGTGTACTGAGGAATATATACAAAATGATCACATATTTTCTTGTGCGCATCTACTAATCCTTATCCCTCATTGCCTAGCAAGAACACTGTATCTCCTCTGAATGGATGCGTTATCACAGATTGACTTGTAGGTGTGATTTCGACTCCGCAGACAAAAATATTATTTTCCACGAAATATTTTTTGGCTTCCGTTATTGATCGAAAAGCGTCGAATTCCATTTATTGCTAGGTGCCTTAATTCCCGAACATCTAGAATTCCTTGACAACTTGTCGGATTGCTCGTTTTTTCTTGATCACATCGCCTTCGATTCCTTCAGAAAATACATTGTCTTGCTTGCTGATTAAGAACACTTTCTCAAAGTTGAAAGCAGATGCACTTCGAATCACTGTTCCCATGTTATGCTTCTTTCCGATATTGTGGAGCATTAAGAAACCTCTTGGCATGGTTTTTTCACTCATTTACGTACTACTATTGACTTAAAAAAAGGTTAAATAAATCTAAATTATTCCTTATTTTCTTTTAATTTTATCCCAATAAATCAAATTTATCAATGCACAAATCCTAAAGAATCTCCATTAAACCAATGCTGCAAAAATGCTTAATCAGATTAAAACTATGGTCATCCCTTAGAAATAATTCTAAGATATCATCGGATTAATTTCAAAACCCCGAAAAACTACCTAACCAACCACGTAGTTTTTATTTTTCATAGAAATGTTCTCTTTGCACTAGAAATCGATGAATTTAATTAAACTCAACATGACAGCTTGAAATGACTTAAATTACCAGTGACGTAAGCCATAAAAGCCTGGTGTTAGATGGTCAGGAGGGGGGCTAAAAATCAAAATCTCTTGAAAATTGCATCATTATTTTGTGTGATTGTTTTTAAATCGATCATTCCATTTGAAAAAAAGTATAATTTCCCATCATAAAGTGCAATAAGTTAAGAGAGAGAGAGAGATGATTTTGTAAATAATTAAAATAAGAAAAACTAAATTATTAATAGCTTATCTTACCTCACTTAAAGTCTCACTTTATTCGAACTCAAAACTATGGAACTGGATACACTAACTGAATACAAATAGATCTTGGTTGACAACCTAGAAGAATGGAAAAATACAACTGACTTGAGACTCATTGAGCTAAAGAAATGCACTGGTCTCACAAATGCGACATACAGAGCTATTAACACAAGTCATACAGTCACTGGACCTCACAAGACTGTTGTAATTCGCATTTTTGGTACCGTCGAAGGCTTAGTTGATAAAAAAAAAGAACATTTAATTTTCTGTGAACTCGGAAACAAAGGTCAAGGTCCTAAATGTCTTGCTTATGGTGGATCTTGGAGAATTGAAGAATTCATTCATTAAGGCTCCCATCCAGATTTAGCTGTGATGCGGAACAAAACTTACAGGAGACTTATTGCAAAATATTTAAGTTAATTCCACAAAGTGTAACTGAGTGGTATCACTCGTGAAGAAGCTGTTATCGCGAAATATGTCCACAATAAAACAGAAACATTTAAGCCATTCAATGAAAAGATTTCAAACAAAAGTCTCTTCACTGAGGAAGAGCAGGAGATTCTCAAGGAATTTGAAGTCATCGGAAATGAGAAAGAAATCGAGTACCTTGAATCGATTCTCCCTAAATCGGAGACAGTCCTATGCCACAATGATCTAAACAATCTAAATGTGTTTTACTCCGAAAAAGAAACAGCTTCCAACCGATTGAAATTCATTGATTTCGAGTACTCCGCTTACAATTACTATCCATTTGACATTGCTAATTTCATGAATGAGTCGCATTTCAACTACACAGTCACGTCTGATCCTTATTATTCAATCGTTCAGGAAAATATTTTCAAGATTTCAGATATTGAAGATTTCGTGTAGCATTACATTGCAGCGAGAGCTATTTCTGATTCAGAAATCTTGAATCAATTTGAAGATGATATTGTCACAAACCCTGCAGATACAGAAGTCCCCTTGAAATATGCAGTTAAGTACATGACAGAGGAATCTTTCAATAATCAGTGCGATCAGTTAATCGAAGAGATTTTAGCATGCTAGATTCTCTCTAATTGGTACTGGGTGATTTGGTCAGTGATCACTGCTAAAGCACCTGGTATGCTCTTCAATCACATTCACTATGGAAAAGCTAGATTTGAAATTTTCAAGAATCTCAAGGTCTAACTGAATGAATTCAAAACGAAAAAAGCAGATGCATAATAGGAATTATCATAATGATCCAATCACAAAGTGAAATAATTTCCCTTTCTCCCCCTCCCATTATCTCTAGAGTTATTATATTTCTCATATTTCCTTCATCCAAAAAAGCCTTTCCCTCATTTGTTCTCATATGTATCATTATTCTTGCTTTTTGTGGTTTCTAAATTATACTTATGTATTTCTTTTATTTTACATTCATAATAAATAGACTTTATCATTTAAATGCTGTATCTCATTTTTTAAATTTTGTATTTCATTTTTTAAATTTTTTTCTATTATAAAAATATCCCTTTTTTTTAGCTGTGAATTTGAATACAAAAAACAACACAAATTCACACTTAAAAAAAGTACATGCTAACATCAAGTAGCATTCTTTTTTTGTGTTTTTTTGTTTTGTGTTTTTAATGTTTGTAATGTTTAGATTTGATTTTTCATATTTAATTTAAATTTTTTTTTCTTTTTTCTTCATTTAATTCTTTCAAATTTTCATTCATTCCAAAGTTTATTGAATTCTAATGCTTTCATTAAGCATAGATATTCATTGTATTACATTGTATTTTTCGAAGATTTATATAGAGTATTTTTGAAAGACACAAGCAAAGTTGGATGTTTTTCTTCATAATTAAAGTTATTGCTGAAAGATGTCGTCTGTTAAAGGCTGCTGATGATAGCAAGGAATTTAATTGCGCTAAACACATTTTTTCCCTAAAAAGGGGTTCAATTATCATTCCTCTTAAGCTACCTTCAGCTGCTCATTAACAGTGGTCAAAAACCCTCGATCAATACAACAAATTTAACTATTTGAAGAGCTCCACTTCACTGAATAACTATGGCATTGCCTGAGATATAGATTAGGCTATAGAAAGCAGTCTAAGAATTAACTGAGCTAAGTAAGAAAGACTTCTAGGCGAGAAACATTTTTAGAGTTAGAAATTCAGATTAGTTCATTCTGTTTACCCAAGATATTCTTATTTTAGATTCTTTTAGGACATGAAGTAGGTCATGAGGCTGAGAAGACTAAGATCTAAGTAATCCAAAGAGAAGAGCAGGCAAGATAGTAAGTTTTCAATTTGCAATCGAATGTACCAAAACAATAAATATTTAAGATCATAAAAGATAAAGATGTTTTACTAAAATAAAAGATTTACCTTAAATGAAGATTTTAGAAGGCAAAGTGTAAGTATTATTATCATAGCAGCTGAATAGGTAGAGTGAGGATGCATTAATTCTTATTATCTGTTTTCTTAGGTGGATATTGCGATTCCTAGAGGCTTGAATACATTTAGCAGAACTCAACAGACAATGGAATGGGTATGCGCTGTTTATTAGTGAGAAATGTGACAGAACTAAAGAGAGGAGTAAACAACTTTAAAAGACAATATAAAGATTGGATACTCTGCCTTTCTTGCAGCTCGGGCTTTTTTAAAAACTTTTTTTTCTTCAGAGAGGCCTCATCTTTAGTCTGTTTTATTTTTTTGCTCCTTAAAATAACCCAATCCATTGAGCCGTGTGCCACCAAAAGACTCAATCAACTAGAAGTTTTTCCATTTTTTGTGAATGTATCCCAGCAGGTTGTGTTAAGTTATCCAACGAAGATGGTGTTCTCTTGATATGCTCGACTTTAGAAGAGTTATTAAGTAGGGAAGCTGGTTTATGTATTAATTACTAGTTCTTTCTCTTTTATTTACTTGATTTGCTATTGTTTTAACTCAAAAGACGGTTTGATAGGATGTAATTTCGTAAATTGAAAATCTGAAATGAAGTTCTAACTGAAATTCTTTGAAATTTGAGTTTTCTCCCCACTTTCAAATTCAATTAAATTGAATTAATTTCTCAATTTAATTTGATTAAAAAAATCAAATTATTTTCATATTTAATTCCTTGATTTTTATTATTTTGAAAAATTTCATTCATTTCCTTTGCTAAAACTGCTTTTCCTAGCAGCCATTGCTGCTTTTTAGTGCAGTCTTTTTTTTTTGCATTCAAAAATAAATGTAAATCTTTTCCTTTTTGAAAAAAGTTTAAAGATTATTATGTATTCAAATATTTAAATTTTGTTGAATGAATATCTGAATTCCTTTTATTTGCCATTGAAATTTAAATAAAAATGTAAAATCCAATGAATTGAAGACTAAAATAAATTTTAAAAGTGATTCATATCTGCCATTGTAAATAGAATGGAATCCATATTTTGATTAGTTTCCTTTTAGTTCCTAAAGCATTCACTTTTCTTAGTCTTTTTTTTGTCGACCTTTAAGCTCAAAACGAAACGGGAATGTTGGGAGATATTATGAGGAGCTTGCAAAGGAATAAAATAAAACTTCAAAAGGAGAAAGAAAATCAAAAATCAAATTGTAATAAATCCTCTCTCATTGTTGGAAAAGAACAGAGACTATTTTTAGAAGAAAATGAGTACACAGTTGAACTACGAAATCACTTATGCCAATCCAAAGATTGTCTTCGTTAGTGGTATGAAAAACTGCTTTATTTTAGTGTTTTATTGTTTTTATCTCTCTGCGAAAATGCAAATCACATACTCAACAAATCAAAAATAGGTGGGCCTGGATCTGGAAAAGGAACTCAATGCGAAAGATTAGTCAGAGATTACCACTTCGATCATATTTCAGTTGGAGATGTTGTCCGTGATGAAATTCATAGGTAAAATAATTCAGAAAACTAAATTGTAGATTATTCTATGAAGAAATGGATATTATTTATCATTTTTTTTCTTAAAAATAAACCACAGGGGAACTCCTGAAGGTGAAAAATTCAAGGAACTTGCAGCAAGAGGCGATTTAGTCCCAGACAACTTGGTTGTATAGCTCATCATCAAGACTATTAAGAACAGGAGATCTTATGTAATTTAACAAAAATATCACTTTTTGGATTCAAAAACGAATATAAATGATTAGATGTTGATACAATAATTCTTGTCTTTTTTTAGAAATATCTCATTGATGGTTTCCCAAGAGGAGTTGAACAAGCAAAACTCTTTGAGAAAAAATACAAGGAAATCGATTACATCTTGAACTTTGAAGTCCCTGATTAAATCCTCATTGATAGGCTTATGGGAAGGGGTAAGAGAAAATAATCAGAGAAGATATTTTCTTTTAATTCTCACTTTGCTGAACATTTTTGCACTTTTTTGAAGGCCTAACAAGCGGAAGAGCTGATGACAATGAAGAAGCTATTGCAAATCGTCTGAATGTGTTCCATTCTAAAACTCAACCAGTGCTAGATTTCTACAATCATTTTGGAAAAGTCAAAACAATCGATGGAACTTTATCAGTTGACGAAGTCTACAAGCGAGTGCAAGATCAAATCAAGCCAAATGTGATTTTCATGTATGGAGCTCCAGGTGTTGGAAAGACAGAATGTGCTAGGAGATTATCTGAGAAAATCAAATACCATTTCGTTCACTTAGAAGTATTTGATAAGTAATACGGTGTGAAGAACGAAACTGATCGAATCAACAAGCTCATTGATTATCTACAAACTGTCCCTCACAATAACTTTATCATAGATGATTTCTTCTCCACCAAAGCCGATGCAGAAATATTCCTTCACCACTTCGCGTAAGAAAATAGATCATTTCAATTGTCTCTTTTTCAGCAAAATTTAGCCCTTTTTTTGAGTTTATTTGAGAGAAATATTTTACTCCTAAATCAGAAAGTAATAATAATTATCAATCTAAAATATTTTGTGGTTTTTCTGTGAATTAGATTACCATACAAGGTGTTCTATTTGGATTCCCCAAAGGACGAAGTTATGCATAATATTGCTACATACTACGATTCAGAAAGTGAGAGGAAAGCAAAAAAAGAAAAGTATGAGGTTTTCATCAAGCAAAGATAGTCGATTCTGAGCTTGATTCAGAATGGATCTTATTTTGTTAAGCTCAATGCTGCTGATACTATCCCCAATATTATCAAGAACATCATTAAAGTCATTAAGCCATTAGTTATATCTGCCTTCACTTATAACAACATGGATCTTGGATTGGAATACTGCGACTAGCTTGAAAAGAAACGAAACTTCATTTTCCTTGACATGGTGGAACATTGCCAGAATGAAATCGATAGAGGTACCAATCTCGGAGCAAAAATGAACGCTTTTGAGCAAACTGGACAGGAAATTCCTCCAAAATTCCAAGTTGAGCTTCTCTAGAAAGTGCTCTTTGCTAACCCACAATAAAGGCGCTTTGTCCTGACTAAATTCCCTGAAAGACTTAACCAGTAAAAGCAAATTACTTGTTTAAAAATTTGAATCGTGAATATTTTTAAACTGTAGAATATTCTCAATTATTTAAATATTATTTCTTGCATAGATTTGAGCATTTCGAGAGGGAACTTTTCGCAGTGGATTACTTGATTACATTCTACCATCCTCAGCAGGAAGTTAAGTATTACCATGAGATGTCTCCACTTTTGTAGTATTTCTCTAAAGGCAGATATATCCATATCGATCGTGATGCCTTAGATATCGTTGATGCTTACATTACTGATAGATCTAATTATGGTTTCGTTCTTGGACCTTAAGCATCCGGGAAAACTTCCATTGCTAAATACATTGCAACTAAATTCTCCTACACTCTAGTAGAATGGGAACCAACTATTGAGTTACTCAAGACGAAACTAGGAGGTGAAGATGGACCTCTTGAGGAGATCAGCTATGCATAAATCGAGAAATACTTCGCCGATATCCTTGACCCCTCGAAATCACCTAACAAAACAGTGTTCGATGGATGGCCTGCAACATACACTTTAGCTTAATTCTAATAATTCACAGGAAAGATCGGTCTCCCAAGTTTCGTAGTTGATCTTCAAGTTGCCAAGAATATTTACATCAAGCGATACAAAGTGAAGAATGAGCAAGATCCTGAGGGAGAAACATCCGAGGAAGACTAGCTGAAAATCGATGAACTCCTCAATGTCGGTAAGGACAAACAAAAGTTGATTTTAGGTATTATAAAATATTTACTTTTTCATTAATTTCAAAGCTGGAACATACACAACTGCGATAAGTAGCCAAGCAGAGAATAACTTCGGCTTATCTTTATACAAACTTGATGTGAATGGCAGTCTGGAATAAGCTACTCGTTATCTCAACAACGTTTTCTTCAAGAGAGTCTATGTTATCAATGACTATGTGAACTCCTAAGAGGAAGATAAAAGTGAGGACCAGAGATTAGTCTTCTTGAACTTCTGTGCTCGAACAAACACAACATTTGTCGATGTCAACAAGATCCTCAAGACGATATTCTGGTAGAGCAAGTATTCTCTCCATGAAAATGTGAACAGTGAATATGCTATGAGATGGACTCAATAAAAACCTGAATTTGCATCAAACTATTCCCCTAAAGTCATCATTTAAGCCATTTCTAACTATCTCAAGACACTCAAGATACAAACAAGGTAGCCATTGAGATTTTTAAAGTTTAAATCAAGGTGATTTTACAAATAATTTTAATATTTTTTTTCAATTATTTTCCCAGGGACGTTCTCTTGTATGGTTACCCAGCTGGCGATACTCCAGCTGAACGATAGAGCAATGAGCGATTCTATCCTAGAGCTTCAGATGAATTATAGATGATCGAGAAGGAAATCGGACCAGTTCGAATCGTTTGTGTTGTAACTGAAAATCGAGTACCTTGGTAAATTCACGATGAACAGCTAGTGCTTGAGAAACCACCTGAGAAGCCTAAAAAGAAAGAAGGAGAGGAAGAAGAAGAACAACCACCTGCCGAAGAAGAGGAAGAAGGAAAACCTAAGTTCAACATCTATGACTATCAATGGACAACTTCCAATGGACTCCCTAAGTCTCTCCCATAATGGTACAATCAACTCAAAAAAACTTAAAAGGTACTTATTTTTTTCAATTTCAATAAATATTTATCATTTATTTCAACAAAATTACATTATTTTCATGTAATATCCTTTACAATATGATGTTGATTTGTTAAATAAATTAGAAACACTACTCAATTAAGTACAACGGATCTTAGAATGCTTACGAGAAATTCTTGGAATACCTCCGAATCGTCAGCGAGGAAAACCCCGAGAATAAAGCTGATCTGGAGTATAGAAAGGTGAATCTCTTCGTTCAGATGAGATACGATGATGTCCCTGAACATGAAGAGGAAGAAGTCGATCCACCTCGTGAACCATACAAGCACATAGTACCCGAAGAACCAAAACTTGTGTTACCGGATAAAGATGCACCTGAAGAAGATCCCAAACCAGTTGAAGAACACGGTGAAGAGCAAGAAGAAGAATAATGATTTTAAAGATCATAAATAAAAGTTTGTTTTGCTTACTCTTTTGATTTTACATACTCAAAAATACGAAATAATAATAGGATTTTTATCTTCTATTTCATTTGCTCAGCTAAAATTGTGTTGACTATTTCGGGAAGTAAATTAATAATTTAGGATTTTAATTCTTAAGGTAAACAGCCTTCCCAATAAAAGCTGATAGAAGGGTTATTCAAAATAAAACTAGCATACTTGAAAAAGAATTGTACTTTGCTTACTATTTAAGAAGTAATAATTCAAAATTGTTCATTATTAACATCAAAGCAGCACCAATTTTATGCTCTCAACTTTTCTAAATGATCTAAACAGCTTATTTGGCTTCGAGTTCAGTATGAAACGAATTATTTACAAATGAGACTAATATATTTGCTTCTATGTTTTGTATATTATCTAATATTTAAAATAGACTCTGGAAATTAATTAATTTCGTCAAGGAGGTAAGCAGAAACATGCTTAAATTCTCAGTGATTCTACTTTAATTATTTGTAAAATTACTCCCAACAACAAAAAAATAATAATATCTATCAATGAAAGGAATCGTTTGTCTGTTGATTCTAACAGAGTTAGTTTTCGCAAGCAACTAACTCAGAGCATAATTCTCAGCAACTGAATTCGTTGCGAGCTTACAAATCAAGGATAATTGGGAAGAAATAGCTTCATTTCTTGATAACGGACCAATGGTAGGGACTTTTAAATGCAAATAATTATTTTTTATCATGAAAACATATTGATTTTTTGTTGATTTACAAATCTTTCACTACTATTTTGTGAGTAGAACTCATACTTCACATATGAAGCAGCTGTTGCTATCTACAACTAGACTGCGATTGCAATGCCACATATCATGAAAAAACCCATCATAATAGGGAAATCTTTCCTTGGAAATAATATCTATGCTTCTGCTCTCACTTGTAACACAAAAGACTTCAAATTTGTTAAAAGATAATAAATAATTTAAATCTCCAAAATTGATTTTTTATTCCAGTAACAAAAGAAGATTTAAACCACGCTTAAGGCATTCTGATCGACAGTTTGCATCATGGAAGGGAAATGCTATCCTTGACAATGCAATTATACACTTTTGCAAAGCTTATATCAGATTATGTTAATTCGGATGCTCAAACTATCAATTTATTAACAAACACTGTCATTTGGTAAGGAAAATTTCAAAAGCCATCCAAAATAAGTAAGTTCTTTGATTCTTTAAAGGCTGATCCCAGCAGTAAACGTCGACGGGATAATCAAATTGAAGGATGTCATTAATGATCCTGAAATGAAGTATTCTGTTAGGAAAAATTACAATAGAACTACTTGTCCTGATTCTACCGTGGCAGGTGTTGATCTCAATAGGAACTATGATGATCATTTTGGACTAGATTCCTATGGCAGCAGTCCAGATCCTTGTGAAGAGTAATACAGAGGAGTTGCTGCATTTTCTGAGCTAGAAACATAAGCCATCAGAGATTTTATTGAATAGCGACCGAACATAAAAATTGCATTTAATCTGCATACGTAAACAATTCACAAACACACTTTCAATTCATTCTTTTGAAAACAAAAACAAATACAACTTTCTTTTTATTTTGGAAGATTTGGAAACATGTGGATAAGACCAATGAATTTCGATACTGGTAAGGAGAATTCTTTGCTGAAAAGCATGCACAGAGAGTACAACATATTCAAGGAGTTCGATCAAGAAGCCAAATTCTCTCGTGATGCAATGTTAGCATAGCAAAAAATGGATAAGATTGTTAAAAATAATATTAATAAATTAATGATTTCTTTACAAATAGGAAAGGGAATACGATGCAAACACTAGGGAAAAACATGTCTGCCTACTCTTCGAATGGGGATGCTTCAGATTGGATGTTGCTCAAAAAGAGTACAGCTTTTTGGGAATAATTATTCTTTAAATAGTGTTTTGTGTTTTTAATAGATATTATTGCGATGAGCCCTGAAATCGGTAGTGAACAAACTGACTTTTTCCCATAGAAGCATTAAATCATGCCTGCAATGAAAGAAAATTTCCCTCCAATTCAGCACATGATGTTTAAAATACTCTTTGATCCACAGTAAAAAATATGGAATTCTTAAATATGACAAAAGGGAGCTTTCAAAAGTGGATTTTTTGTAGTCTTTCACATTTTTTCAAAATTATTTTGCTAACTTTTTAACTTGTTTTCTCGGTTGTTATGATGAAAAGGCTTGTTTAAATCAAGACAGTAAATGAATCTATATAAAGACTGATTTAAATGACATACAATCTAACAGAAAACAACGCCATGAGCAACTCCTCCTAGCATATTATCTCTATTGAAATATTTAATAAAGGGATTGGAGATTTCAATTCAGCAAATGATGATTCATGGATTGAGCTAGCGATCATAGAAGAAGACAGGAAATAAAAATATATTAAAAATGATAATAGCAGTAATAATAGCATCCTTGAAGTTAAGAAAGTTTTAAGTACTATTTACAGTGAAGATCTTCGTAGCACGAAGCTTTAAAACGAATCATTAGATTAGTTCTCTCAAGAAATCGCAAGGAATTAACTAATCGAAGTGGAATTCACAAAATTATTATCACAAAACAACCAAAATATAACCAACTAGGATACCTAAAAAACTGAGGAACGCACTCTCTGGAAGATTAAGCTCCCTAAATAACTGTTAGGGAGGTCTTACATGAGATATTTCATTGCTTGTAATCAATTATCACTATTTACAATCAAAACCATTGCTGTGGAAATCAATTTAAATATCAGATTGGAACAGGAACTTACCAGAAAAATCTATTCTTTGGAAAAGACTCCAAGTTTGGATTTAGTAGTAAATAAAGAAGAATATCTACAACAACAGTAACTTGATCTAAAAGGAAAAGAGAGTAATAATTAAGATATATCAATAACCTGGCTGTGTTCAGTAGCTATTTCAGCTGCGATAATTATTGTAATAGCTATTAAGAAATGCCAAAAATTCAGGTAAAAAAGTGTTCATCAATTTGTTGAGGAACCATCAGATAGCAATATAATCGAGATCAATTGAGCTTTAGCTAAAGATTCTTAAAATTTACAAAGTATTTTTAAAAGAGCAAGTTTTCTGATTTGTAATAAAATGTTCTTAGATATATAATGTCACAGATTTCGAATTTGATTGTAAAATCAACTATTTTAGCTAATTCAATATAGTGTTTTTTAAGGGTAGAATCATTTATTGGAGCATTTAAGAAAGAAAAAACAATAATTTTTAGAGCATATTTTGGTAAATAAACATTTAAAAACAAAAATTATGTCGAAATTTAAAGACATTAAAGGGGAGAGTTTTCACACGAACATAATTTGGGAATATCTTTCGCTCTTTCTCTCTCTCTCTCTCTGTTGATATGATATCTCCGAAAAAGGTAAAAAAAAATAATTAAAAATAAAACAAGAATCATTTGAATATTAAAATCTAAGAATTAAAAAATAAAATCCACAGAAAGATGTCCTCAGAATAGTAAGAAGTGCAACAATAATAAGAACAACTCATCCAGTAGCAGGAATCAGAAAAGCAAGATGATTCATCTGCGAAATAACCATAATAATAGTAAGTTCCAGTGGAGTTGAAATACGACATTGAATTAGAAAAGGACACTCGTGACAAGGGAAATCTCAAGAAAGTTGTGATCAGAGGAGGTGCTGGCAAGGAAAACAGTTTCAACTTATTCAACACCAAGAAGGGAAGAGATCTTGTCTTTACCTACATTCTAGAAGCTCTCAAGAGTAAAAACGAAAGCACGAACAAACAGATCTAACTCAGTGCTTGCTCATCCGCTATTTATATTCTTCTTCATGCCATCACGGAGCTTCAGCATGAAAAGAAAATCACTGTTCTTAGCACAGAAAATCTCACTAACTCTGATATCCAACAAGTTCTAGCCACAATTACTGTCCTATGAGGATAAACATGCAAGTTTCTAAAGTTTCGGTCGGGTAGATTTATATGTGTGAAATGCTTGTTACAATCATTTTTGAATTAATGAGTTTTCTAACAAAAAAAATCATTTTTATCTCTTTAATTGTATTGTATCTGTGTCCTTTCCTCTTCTTTTGAAAATCGTTTTTTGAAGTATTTCACTCTCGATTCTTCTTTTTCTTTTTCGAGTTGATTTTTAGATTTTATTTTTACAACTGAAATTGGATATTATGAGTTTTTGGCTGTCTCATCAACTTCAGAAGAAGCGCATTTATTAAATAATAAAAATGGTTTTTTTGAGCATTTAATTCTCATCATTTTCCAAGTATTTTAGTTATCAAAAACTGTGGAAAAAATGGATATTTTAAATAAAGGTAAACAAACAAAAAGAAAGAGGATATGCCATCAATATCTTCATCAATAATTTCTTCTTTTATTTCTATCTCATTCTGTATTAAAGGCCTTTTGGTTGATTTGCTAAAAATTCAATAAAAAATAATAAATTTTCCCTCTTTTATCCGCAAAAAAGATTTAAAAATCCTAAAGAAGTTAATGATTCCTTTATTGCGTCTCCTTAGAAATCCAAATAATATCAAAATTAATAGGAATTTGAAAAAAATATCTTTATTCTTATTTAAGATTCCTAGTGGGGGATGCAGGATTAAGCCGATGGAACGACCAACGAACGACTCGAATATTTGTTTTTTTGGAAAAAAGGTTTGAAATCAAATTTGTAAAGATAAATAAAAATTCAGGAAAGAAAAAAAATAAATAATAGTATTTCCTGTCTTTTTATCTCTCCCTTAATCAACAACATCCACCTTATCCCCACATTCAATTATTAATTGCGCAGAATATATAAATTATTCCAATTTTGCTCCCGCCTTTTCCTCAATACTCAATGTCACAATAAACTACAGAGTGCAAGAGCATAATAAAGCCAGCTCTTAATCACAGCAGCATCTAGCAAGATAGCAAACATCTTTCGGGTAATCACCTTCACCGTTCCATCAGTGGCAGCAACACGAATTCCCTAAGATCGATCCCATCAATCGTCACTCCTGCAGTAATGTTTGATTTCAAAATAAAAAGAGTGTTTTCGTGCAATTTGATTTTTTTAAATTTCTTAATATATTTTTGATTTTACAAACATTTTAGCATGTTTTTTACATGAATTTTACCAGTAAAATTTGCTTTTTTTAGTAAAATGTTATTGTAAAGCCTGTTTTTAAAAGAATAAATCTAATATTTTTGAATTTATCAGAAAATTTCATGATAAAATCACCTTTTTTCTATTAATAAATATTACCTCTAAAGTATGCTCAAAATGCTTAATAAAAAACACTCATTTATCTCAACTATTTTTTTCTTCTTTTTCTGTTAGGCTTTAGACAAAGATGGATTGAAAATTAGATTGTCAAGAAATAATAGCAGTTCAGAAATAAGAGTTACCAAGCTATCACTCTCAGAACAAGAAATTCAATCAACCTCCATGCAGAAATCATGCAGTGACAATGATTTTCCTGAAGAATCAAATATCTTTGCTAAAAAGCCAAACACGACTTCCCCTTCTTCTTCACTGTTTCCCTCTAAATCCACATAATCAAATGGAGGTATAAACCCCCCCACCTAAAAGAATCAAGGATTCAGACAGTATTCTAAAATTACAAACAATAATGTTTTGATTACCTCCACGGCAGTTGCTGCTGGGACTCCTCCCACACCTTCCCCAGTGCATAAAGTAGAATTTTTAAATTCTTTGGATTATTGAATAGTTTTTGATATTTTTTTTCTTGATTTTAAATCTAGAAATCAGATGGTCTGATTGATCTATTCCTTGAAATAGCTTCAGAAGGTGTGTAGATTTTAAAATCAAACACATTATCAGCTCATGGGTAGAATGCATCATCAAGCCCTTCTTGCTCTAAGACAAATAAATACAATTCAGATGAAGGAAAGAAAAGAAAATATAAAATTTCATTGGATGTTGATGGAGAAGAGAGTATTTCTAAGAAACTAAAATTGAATAGCAGTGACAGTAAAGTAGCCAGCGATTTAAAGAAATATTAGAATTCTTAGAAGAAATCTGGAAAGAAAGAATCCTTAAAAAAGGAAGAAGAAAAGTTAGATCAAAGATAAAGATATTTATAATAATCGCAGTTTTAAACTCCGAATAAAGGAGATCGTATTGAATCGGTGGTCAAAGAAGGGAAGGAACTTATCCTGCATCTTACAAATAATAGTTCACCGTTGTTTTCTCTCCAAAGAAGAAGTACTATTCAATAAATAATCTCATTAATGAAGATATTTTAAACGCTATTTTGATTAACCTAATTGGTTATTTTTTGTAAATTCAAATTAAAAGTTGAGAAGTTCAGCTTTGTAAAGGAGGTAGAGGATAAATCAGTGACAAAGTTAGAGCTAGGGAGACTTAAAAGATCAATAATATTCAACTCTTTGGACACATTTCAAGATAAAATAGATGATGAAGATAAAGATATCGTAGGGGATTATTCTTAAGACAGAGGAAATAACACTACCATCAAGAAAGCATCCTTTTCAAGAGAAGAAAATGCAGAGATTTCTAGGGAAGTTTCAGCATTCGATAAGACCTATGAGCAAAGTACAGAAAAGAAAAACTCCAATGGAAATGAAGTTGATAAATCAAAGAGTGTGCTGGAAAAATTCTCAGAACTACGAGATAGATTCAGAGTTATTAAGTCGACCTTCAAGTCCTCTATTCTACTCGAATGAAGGAACAGGCTAAAAAATAAAAGCTAATTAAAAAATAATATCTGAAATCCGGGAAATATTTAGAACTTGAGAGATGTATAACATTATTATTATTATTATTATT
>Ga0302271_10002552_pt1 | contig 16251 bp, 11 predicted proteins | sample III_Bog_N1_1_FD_198767 | JGI IMG/M metagenome (GOLD analysis project Ga0302271, IMG submission 198767) | Peat permafrost microbial communities from Stordalen Mire near Abisko, Sweden - III_Bog_N1_1 | ecosystem: Environmental > Terrestrial > Soil > Wetlands > Peat | place: Sweden: Abisko...
ATTAAGAATTTCTAAATATTTTCCAGTCGATCCTCAGGAGGATTTTTTAGAAGAAGCTTGGGGAAAATCAGAAAATGACTCTTTTTAAGATAATAATAGCTCTTAGCTTGATAAAAAAACAATTAATTTCTTGTTTCTTCGTTCTATTATTTTAATGAGGAAACATGGAATAGTATTTATGTGAAATATTCCCCCCCCACGAAATCTATTGCAAATATGATAATAATATGCTTACCACAAGAATATTCTAACTATTTGTTAGCTATTGAGCAGAGAACGACTTTGCAAAAAATGAAACTAAGAGTACTAAAAAACTAATATTGTTGTTGTTGTTGTTGTTTTAGATAGCATCGATTACTGATGAAGAGTAAGCTATTTGAAATAATTTGTCCAAATGCAAATAGACTTCTAAATCAGCTTTTGTCATGTATTTTACAGAGGAATGACAAGGCAAACGTGGCTCATACGACTAGTACATTAATTCATAAAGCATCACAGGAATTATTGAAGAATTAATTAGTAAAGTAACTAAATATAAAAGGAAATGAATATTCTAAGCAAGATATAGGATACAAATCGATAAAGAAGGGGATAATTATTATTTTGTGTAAGTTCTTAGGAATGGGAGAATAATAAAAAGGATTAAGAGTGGAGGAAAGAAAGTTTTAATCATGAAATTCGTCAGTGCACGATTGGTGTGTTAAGCCAGAAATACGGACTAAGCGGTAATTAGGCGATGGAATCGGCTGGTCGAAAACAAAAGATTGTTTAGTTAATGAGAAGAAGAAGGAGATTTACCTAATAAACAAAAATACCGCCCAATAAACTTATCTCTAGATTTTGCTTATGAACCGCAAGATTTCGACTCCAAATTTCGTCAAGAAAATACTCTTCAAGCCTGGAGAACTTCCTCGAGCTTCTTCACTATCCACGCAGCAAAGCAATTCAGCAAAAGAATCTGCTACTACGACTATCACAGTAGCTTCTCCAACTCCACAACAACAATAATAGCATAAACTCAACAATCCTCCACTGATTAGTGCGTTGTCTGCTGCTATTTTTTGCTAGAATCGAATAGTCTACAATAAGAACGCGCATGAGGAGTTAGAAGTTGCTTCTCTAACGAAAGTTATGACTTTTTACTGCGCGTTGAAGATGGCTGGTAAATATGATTTTGACACTGATAAAGTATTTGTGCGTGTCCCGAAATACGCTGCGTTTATTTGCGGTACATCAGCTTGTCTCAGAAACGCCGAATACATAAGGCTCACTGATCTATTCTACGCTCTTATGTTGCCTTCAGGGAACGATGCAGCTTGCACCCTTGCCAATTTCTTTGGGTATTTGGATCTACGAAGGAACACTAGCCCTTCAGCGTTCTTCAGCGAAGTGGAAAACAAAGAATTGATGGAATTATATGACCTCTCAAGTGAAGGAGATATTAGATTTCAGCATCCTCAGGGAGATGTCCAGATGAACATGAGAAATTTCGTGAAGATCATGAATACCGAAGCGCAGAGACTTTAAATGAGAAGTACAATTTATTCCAATCCACATGGACTCAGTGACAAAGGCAACAAGAGTTCAGCGTTAGATTATGGGCGGTTATGTCATTTTGCGATGGCTTAGTTTGAGTTGTTTCGGAAGGTTGTGAAAACATCGCATCATTCTTGTGTAGTTTTTATTAATTGTGACTATATCCAGTAGAAAAAAGCTACTATTCTGGCATCTGATAAGTCAAACATCAATAGCAACAACAACACCTCTAAACCTTTGATAACTTCAAGAAAAGCTAAATGGGAAAACACAAATAAACTGCTAACAAAGAACCAGCACTTTATTGGGATTAAAACAGGCTGCACTCCTAATGCAGGGCCATGCTTAGCTACACACTACTCGAAGGATAATGTAGATTTACAAGTGATTGTTTTGAAAGCTAAAGATTCGGAGAAACGATGGACGGATAGTTGGAAATTAGCTGAGTGGATGCATTCGATTTTGCAAGCAGAGTAAATGCAGCAGCAGCAAGAGCTAGGTGTAGAAGAGCATTACTAATAATCAGCTAAACAGAGAATACAATCTCCTGCAAAACGGAAAATCAAGTTTAGTTATAACTTCGAAAGAATTCTGACGAATGAAGGTGATAATTTTAGAATCATCGAACAATCTCAAAATATACCTAGAAGTCTAGGGATAATCACATAATTTGGACCATAGCCGTTGCTCTTTCAACAAAATAATAATTTAGAATCGATGTCTTCAACAAAAGTAGTTGAAAGTGGTTAGATTCAATCTTTGAAAAGTATTACTATCCCAATGAGTAGAAAACTGAGAGGAATCTAAAGTATCATTGAGAATAACCCATCTTATTAAGATTAAAGATTGAAAACATGCTAAGAAACATAGCAAGATACTGAAAATAACTGTGAAATGGCTAAGGTTAACAATGATAATAACAGCTAATAGATATCTGTGATGCTTTCTAGGAATAAAAGTGCTGCACCGTATCGTACAGAAAATAAAGATTTAAAAATTAAAAATGATGAAACTGAGAAAAGTTCAAAGAAGAAGCCCAGAAGCGGGTCGAAAGGATCAAGTGGTACTACAAAAAGCCATGGAAAATCTACATTAGAAAGTGCTAGAAGTAATGCCAGTACGTTGAAGATTCTGAGCAGCTAAGACTTTGATAAAGAAGAGAAGATGCAACGTAAATCAAAGAAGGAAAAAGAACAAGGAGAAAAAGAAATTCTAAGCGATAATGATGACGAAGACAAGAGCTAAATTACCTTCAGAGTTGACATGGAAGAAGATGTAATTGCAAGAGAAAATAACAACAGCGATAATTAGGTGCTTTCTCATTCGTTTGAAGACAAAATGGAAGAGTATATTTCATCGATGATTCCACAGCAATAAATTCGCAAGAAATCACCTTTAGAAGATCATTTCTCTTTGAAATTCCGTTCTGAGCAAGATTTCCAAGAAAAATCTATTCCTAATACCATAATAAAACCATCTTCCAAACCTAAAACTGCAAATATCTACAAAGGAAGAGATCCATCTAACCTAACTGGAGGCACAGGAGGATTGAATAAATTATTTAGTCCCAGGAGAAAAGTTTACTATGCTCAAAAGAAGCATCTATTTGAATATTAGCGATTTGATGAAAAAATATCTAAGAATTCTCAAAAGAACTCAACCAACAAAGATGAACCTACTTCTCCTATTATAAATAATTCCTTGAGAAAACACTCTGCGCTATCAAGCTATTCTAAACGATTACCTATCATAGCAATTAATCAAAGTGCTATTTTCCAGCAAACTTAGAAGTCTCCCTTTGACGAAGAAACAGATTCCTTTGCTATGAAAAGTGCAAACACAAGTTTTATTTCACCTGCTAAAAAAGCATAATTGTGAAAGGAAAATGATCAAAAATCTAAAATATTTTGGTGAATTTAAAATAACAATGATTCCTTTAACATTCTGAGAGAAAATAATTTAGCGGGTAATTTAATTCATTTTAACTGGCAGAGAGGGAGGGATGAATCGGATTGAGAGAGATTATCAAAAATCTCAACAGGATTAAAAATCAAAAAATACTTAAACTCGCAGTTTAATAAAAAACATACTCACATTATCAGACACAATCCTTTTCCAACCAATATTTTCAGACATTTTCACTTGAAACTCAAAATGGAACTAGAACCATAATAAAAACAACAGCATCAATCGATCTCTTACCCGAGGGTATCTTACAAGAATCTAAAGGATTTAAAGGGATACAGTGTGACTCTTATTGGAACAGTATAAGATGGAAACAATGATGGATCGCTAGTTATTGAGTGTGGACCAAAATATTTCGTCGTAGTCGATAACCAGAGAAGAGCTGGGATAGATAGTTCAGTGTAACTAGTTGAAGTTCGAGGAACTGTACTTGGAGATAACTCAATTAGATCAGATGAGCTTATTGAGTTGCATCATTAATCGAAACATCCCTTTGGTATTTATTATTTTAGATTTTCAGTTCGGTTTAAAGTTTGATTTGGGTTTATATTTTTTTTGGATTAGACTTTGAGACTTATGAAACGATGCTTTAATACTAAAATGGCCCAATATTTGGACATTTATTTTAAAAAGAATGAGTGATATATATATATATTTTAGATGCTTTCTTTATGTTGTTTTGAAGATGCTTATTGGTTAGTCTTTGTTGTGAGTCTCTTGAAGATACATTTTTAAGATAATTTTGTTATTTTAAAAATGGTAGATAAACATAATAAATATGAAAATTTAGAAATAAATATGGCAGAAAAAGGAAGGGAACAAAGGCTAAAAAGTGGAAATAAATCAACTCTAACAATCAAGACATTTAAAATATATTAGTTTTTAAAATAAAAACATTTTTTTTTTAAAGAAGATTATCTGAATATAAGATCTTGATATGATTTGGTATTTTTTTGTTATTGATCTTGTAATTGCTCACTGAAAAGCAAAAAATAATATTAATAACAAAATAAATACCATTTATTAGCTTGAAATGATCCCTTAAAAATATGATCCTCTAAAATATTAAAGAAAAACATAAACCCAATAGATTGAATATTTGTTTCTCTATGATGATAATGATCAAATTCTGAAAAAGATTGATATTTTTTCTTTCATATTGTTAGCATAAGTTAGTCTTTTGTTTTAAAGAAAGAGGCATATTTTTAATATAATTTTCAGGCAGTAAACAATTATCGAATACAATTATGTGAGTAAAACAAAAAAAAGGATTGTTTTCGATCATTAATAATTAATTATTCATTATTTTTCAATCAAATAGTACTAAGAAATCTCAATAACTTGAAATAATAAATAACTTTAATTTTTCGCGCCTCTTAGTCAATTCTTTGATTTGTGTGCTCATTTACAGAACTTGGAGAAATAAAAATACTCTAAAAAATAACTTTTTGTTTGAAAATTTGTGAGGTAATATTAGTCAGTTATTTGAAGAAAACAATGAAGAAGTCTCTATTTTTAAGCTTTTCAAATGTCCATTTCCCCTCCAAAAAAGAAGCATTTTATCCTGATTGGATTGGTGATTTAGAGTAATTTAAAGTTTTTTTTCTGTTGGGCTCTTATCTAATCTTGTGGAAATGAATCGATCTGATTAAAGCGTATTAAATTAAATAATAGCGTATCTTTTTAATCAAGTCCGCACATAATCAGTAATTTCAGGAATATTTTTGGGACTTATCCTCAGAAGAATTCCCAGATATTTAAGAACCTCAGAAATAAGTGCAAGGCATTATTATTGAAGTTCTTAGATTTTATTTATTGGACCAACATTTTGAAGGATATTTTGCAATTATCTAACAAAATAATTCTAAAGAGGTTTTGTTTTAGTTTTATTCATAAAATTGGGAGTAATTTCAAGGGGGAAAGTGGTTGAAAAAGGCTAAAATTGCTAAAACAATTATTGCTTATTTTTATTAATTATTCTTGAAGAATTTCCACAGGTCCAGATCAGATTTAAATTAATTTAAGGCCAGAGAGAAGAGATGAGGGACTAAGAGATAAAGTCATGTAAACTAAATAATTTCTCAAAAAAGACTATTTAAAACTAGCCGAATGTAAGAATACTATGATGTCGAAATAATATCATTTTTATTATTTTTTATTTTTGTGCTTCTTTTAACGAGAGTTCACTCATAAATCCTAAGGGAAACAAAAGATCAAACTATTATCTTTGAGAATGTGCTGCTAATTTCGTTGGAATTTAATTAAATTACAGTAATTGCAATTTATTTAGAGCTTGGAAAAAACTAACTTTTTATGTGATTACTCTGGAAATTTAAAAATAAATTTTGTTTAATCAACTCGAACAAAGGAAATATGAATTTTTGTACTTTTGCCTTAGAAAAACAACAAAGTACACCCCGATATGAATTTAAACACCGAACTAACGACTAAAATCCCTTAGAGTTTTCCTATTTACTTGATTTCATCCAAAATTAATAACTTTTACCTTTGTTTAAATTCCCATTTTTCATAAAAAACCTATAGTTATTTAAACAATCTTCAAGATAAAAGCTGGGGTGGGACTGTGGGAAGTGTAAAGAACAAATGAAATAATAAATAATCTGGATAATTCACTCTGGTCTTCCTAAATCTGTTTTGTTTTTTATCTTGCTTTCCCAGCCAACAAAATCAAACCATAATTTTGTCTTATCAAATGCATTTCTTCTTTCTTTTATAACCAACTACCACATATCTTAGAGGAATATATCAAAAATAATACAAAATAAATTTACATTAATTACTACACGCACAATCTACTAAATCATGGAAACTGCTTTATTCTAGTCTTCTTCTACCTGCTATAATTTTACTTCTAGTAAATCTGAGATACCTCAAACACTGATAAAACGTATTTACTCCTCTTCTCCCTTATAAATCCCGATCAACAGACAAGAATCATCTGATGAAACTGATGCTACTTCCACAAATTTTAATACTCCCTAAGATGGGCCTTAGAGTTCCACTCTCAACAGAAAATCCTATGAATCTCTTCATTATGAGTAAGATGGAGATAACTCCAATAAAATGGAGGAACTTTATCTTAGTAAAAACTCTTCATCATCGTCTTCTTCTTCATCTTCATCTTCATCTTCTTGCTCTTCATAGTCTAACTTTGAGGATATTAAATAAGAACAAGAGACTTCATTGAAAACTGACTAAAATAACGAAATCTGCTGCCAAGAAACAGGAAAAATTTTCTGCTGTCCTCACTTTGAACTACGAATATTCAATTGGGTAGAAGAAAATGTCCCAAAGATGGCAAATCCAACTTCCAAAATTGATTCATATTTTCATGCAAAAAGAGCATCAATTCGAAGCATGTCCATTTCGTTCAGTAGAAACTCAACAAACGTCCATCTCATTAACAAAACTGAGTAAAAACATCATCCTCGCACATCAAGTTGCTGTGAATCTGACATGTTCGATTCAAGCTACTCTTAATCTTCATTTCCTGATTAGAGTTTGAAGGTTATCCCTGAAATCGAAGCAACAAGTCAAAATATATCTTCATCCACACCGCTACCTCCTAAAAACCAAGAACAACAAACGATTTCTCCCTTGTCTTAGCTTGGCATCAGTCCTTTTCTTGATAGCAGCGAGAAGAAAGAATCGAACTTGCTTTTAAGAAGAAAAAATTCAAAGTAAATCTCCTCTGGGAGTAGAATCTCCATAGGAGGAGGAGGAAAGAAGTTATCCATTACGCCCTTTACGGTGGGGGCTTTAGAAGATATCTCAGAAATCTTAATTATTCATAAAGAAGAGTGAGTTAGTTACTAAGGAAACTCCTTTTTTCGCTAAAAATTAACAAAGGGGAAAGTTAGTTTAACCTGAAGATTCAGATAATACGCATCCAACCATTAATTCTCCCCACTTACCCACTTTCAATATATTACTCACGCATTTCAAGTTAATTTCCCTTGCAAGCTTTCTTGAAGAATGCAAGGACAAGTACAATAACAAGAAGAAGCACTCTATGACCTACTTTATAATATCTCTCTCTCTATCTACTTTTTTATAATCCATTTTTATTGTCAATAGCAAACCAAACTTTTATTTTACATTCAAAGTACAAATTTTGTTCAAGAATTAACTCTCAAACTCTACAAAGAATCAATCAAATTTTTATTGTTTTTGTCCTTTTCATATCTTTATAAATAGTTTTAAAGACATTCGATTCTTTAATTGAATTAAGAAACCATTCTTTCAAAAATATCATTAGATTACTAATATGAAATTATCCTTTTTTTTCTCAGCTGAAAAAATAATCAACAGAAAAAGAGTGCTAAATCGAATTAATTATTTAAAACATGGTATTTTAACACATAAGAAACATATTAAACTGTTATTTTCATTAATTTGTCTCTCTCAGTATGCTTTGGGGGATGTGAACCTTCTTTTCATTTTTGGAGGAGTTCTTTTTAGGAAGGAATGTATTTCCTGAAAGGATCAGTAGTATTTTTTTTCATTTCTTTTATCTCACTGCCATAATTCATGAACATAGCTGCAAAGAGACCATAGGTTGTGAAGCACAACAGAGATAACCATATCTTAAAGTTCAAATACCATTTAGGAGCACTTTCTTCTTGAACAGCCTTTGCATCAAGTCCAAGGATAAAAATCTAAGTACCTGCCATGATTGCAACAGGAGCTAAATTCAGGATCCCTTCTGTTGGTACACCATAGACTATGCTAATAGTGTTTGCAAGTGCAGCTGCAACTGGGAGGCATGCTGAATTTAAAAAAAACATAAGATATTTTTATTTTAATTTCGTTAAGTTTTGTCATGAAAAAAAATGAATTTATTGTTGGAAATAATCTTACAAAGTAGGAATTGATATCTAGCTTAAGGGCTGGAATTCACAGCATCGACTTGAAGATCATGTTGCTGAACAGCCAATCCCCAGTGGACTCCACTCTAGAAGCACTGATGAACTCCAATGACTTTCACCATCGTGTTGAAAAGTGGTAAAAATGAGTCAGTCGCTAATCCCTAAGCAAGTTAATAATAGAGGTATCCCGATCCACCAAGAAGAGGCAGCGTAACAGAAAGACCAAGTAGCAAAGCATCAACTGGGATTTTTTTCTCTGCAATGATTGACTTCAGCTATTCTTTTCTTTCCGAAATGATCGCGTTAAGCTATTTTTCAGTGAATTGATCTTGCTGAGCAACTGTCTCAAGTTCGGAGATCTATTACATTAGTTAACCTTCCTTTTCCTTTTCATTACGCCTTTGTTACTTGAAAGTTTCTGAGAAACGATAGAAGGGAGATGTAGTTCTAGTAAAGCTTTTATTGAAACTTAACGAACGAGAAAGGATTCTACTGAGCATTTTTCTTAAAGATAAATGTGTGAAGGGGATGAATAAAGTGAAATGTTATTAAGATTATTTGTAATGAATTAGATGTTCTTTTAATCGAAACTACGATAAAATTAACATTAAAGATATAAAGGGTATTCGAGAAAAGAAAACAAAAAAGAATCTTGGTTTTAATTTTTGATTTTTGTTAAATGAAAAATTGTGAAGGATACAAAAAATAAAAAGGAATTAATCAAAGAAATATTTTGAATAATAAATTATTTAGTTATCTGCTTATATTCAAAGCTAGAAAGCACATAGGCAGTCTATATCTGCTGTGCAAAAAAGATAGAGAAAATAATTTCTAATTATTTAGAAAATGTTCATATTATTTCATATTTCTTAATACTTTAAATATTTTGTTTGTCTTTTGAAAGATAAAGCGTTAATATGCTATAAAGATGTTAATAAGCCTATCTTATGAATTCTTCTAAGATTGGTAGTTATAACGCACATACACAGAATAAATATTGATTGTATCCAGCTTAATCAAAATCAATAATCATTTAATTATTCAGTATTGTTGTTTCTTGTGTGATAAAAATTAATTTTATTAGAATCATAAACAAAAACATCTAAAATCCTAGGAATTATCAATGGGTGGATCCTCTAGTCAAGTCATAGGGAAAGAGTATCGTGATCAATATGAGAGCGGATTGTATTCAAGTGAGAAACTAATGTCAGATGTATTTAGCTGTTATCTCTAGCTCTACACAGAAATCGCTTCAGATAAAAAAATTGCATGTCTTGAAAGAGTCCAACTCAATTAGAACTTCACTCAAAATCAATAAAACGATCTGAAGAGTCGTATCCAATCACATAACACGAGTCTTCTCAAACTAGTCGGTAAGTTTGTCTCAGTTAACTTAAATTGTCTCAAATTATCTTTCAACAAACTTACCTTTTTTTGAAATTCTTCTTATTCTTCCTTAGGTTATTATGGCACTGGACAAGAAGCAGAAGACTATTGTGGCAGTAATTTCAAGTAATGTTTATATGTAGACTATCCTGTAGGTACTTTAAGAGACGAAATTGAAATCCGTGATTTCCTCAACTAGCCCTTTAAAGAAATCGATATTTGGGGAATCCTAAGAAGTGTCTCCAATGGTCTAGCAGCAATAAAAAATGAAAACAAAAAATGTAAAAATGTATCGCCTTCGACAATCTACATCAACGATGAAGGTTATTATTAGATCTGCGAGCTCTACATCGTGAAAGATAGCTCACTTATGGATGAAATTGCACTTAACGTCATGACCTAGGATACATATCTTTCGCCTGGATAACTTGACGTAAAAGGAAAATGAAGAATTATCTTAAAATTTATGAAATTTAAATATTTTTCTTTTTTGTAATAATAATCTCCTTTGCCAAATTGCTATCCCGAAATAGATCCTAAAGGAAAATGAATTACATGATTCAACTGATTCCTTTGCAAGTGATGTGTTCTCATTAGGTGTGACGGCTATTGACATGATGTGTTTGTACGATCAAAGTGATTTATTCCAGTACAGTAGCATGGGTGGTATTTTCGGCGTGGACATTCTAGGACTTAAAGAAAGGCTAAAGTAATTAGAAAAAGCATATTCTAAGACAATTCTGCATCTTGTTGAGAGAATGATTGAAAAGAAAGAAGAAGACAGAATTAAAATTGAAGAACTTATCCATGAACTACAAAGAAATTATGTAAAATTTACAATATTTAAGATTTCACAAATTGTTTTGAGGTTAATTTCTCTCCTAATTGACCATTTATTTCTCTCTCTTTAGTTCCGTGTTCTCTAGAATGCAAATGAAGGTGTAGAAGTGAAGAGAAATTCAAAATAAGCTTAAACTAGTTTCATGCCGTATATTCTGCGAAGACAGGAATACAAGAAATTATTCAAAAAGCATCGGAATCAGCCAAAAGGAGGTGCTAATGAAAAGAATAACGATAGACAAGTTCATTACATATCTTCACCTGTGTTTGGAGACGATGAGAATGAATTAGAAGAGCAGCGTTTAAATCTGCATAATCAAAAAGGACAAATGCAAGGGATTAACTCCGCTGGTGTAGCATATGATGGCTCAGGGAAGACAATAGCTTCACTGACGAAAGTAGGGACTGAAGAATTGCCTTCAGGGACAGTTTTGTAGGCTTAAAATTCTAACAATAAAACGCTAATGAAGGGGATTGCGAAAATGAAATAATCTGGGCCTAAATTGCAAGCTGTTCTTGGATTCAAGAAATTGGCTTTGATAAAATAAGAAAAAGAGTAGCTGCAACTGATTCAGAAACAGATTCAAGAAGCGAATGATTAGAGAGATAAACAAGCTAAACTAGCTCAGATTCAGAAACAAATCGAAGATAAAATCTAACAAGAATTGGAATTACAAAATGCCATGCAAAATTATTAGAACATTGAACAGTAAGAATAATCTTAACACGAACAGGGCGTGTAGATTGTCAAAGAAGTTTAGTTTTAAGATTCTTCGGATGCTAATGAGCTTGCTCACCTTTAGGCATAAGCGATTAAAGTGTAAAGTAGGCCAATTTAGAATTTATAATTAGCCTAAGCACATTTTGAAGAAGATGCAGAACGATAGATGTCTCATCGCGGATAACATCACAGGTACAATAATAGGAATAATAATGTAGATGATCAAGAGTACGAGGGAGACAGCTAATTTGATGAGCACAACAATGGCGATGATTTAGATGAGAGAAAGAAATCATCTCCTTATTAGAACATCGAATATTCCGAGAAACAACAGAGACAGTTGAGATAAGAGTAACTCGAAGAATGTATCGAGAACTATCCACAACAGTTTATAGAGGAATAGATTAGATAAAGTCCTCCTAGAGCATATTTAGACAGATATGACTAACGAATCAGCAAACATAACGTTTGTTCTGATCGATATGAAGGAGCTTTTAGCTTGTTTGAATAAAAAAGCCCAGAAAACAAAAAGAATACATTCACAAATAGATTCGTTGAAAAATAACCAATTGTTGAAATCATCTCTGGATCGAAGCACTCCATTACATAATCGTCTAGGAACCTTTCGAAGCAATAGTTCTAAGTTAGTCAGTGCTTAAGTTCAAATGGATAACTTTCATTAAATTCAAATAGGATGAAGTTGTTCGAGAGGGAGAATAAGAATCAAGTATTTTGAAGGGATTAGCTATGCTGATAAATGAAGAAGAGAAGAAAGAAAGACTTATCATTTCCATGCTTATTATTGTTAGATTTGTTCTTCATGTATAATTTCTTCATTTATGTTTGAGATAGTAGTATATTTCTCTGAATGTGACTATTTGTTGAAGATTATCAGGGATGAGCATGATACATATTCATTAATCTTTGAGCAAATATCAGAAAAACAAACAAAAAGAAGAAGAAGAAAAAAACATTGACAAAAAATAATAATAAGTTCACTCACATATGAGAGCTACAAGAGCAGACTTAAAACTCTACAAAGGATTATTTACTAAGCGAAGCTACAGTTATTCTCGTGTCGAGACTGAAAAAGACTACTATAAATTACTAGGAGTGACTAAGGATACATAACCTTCAGATATTAAGAAATCATTTTTTAAACTTGCTAAGAAATACCATCCTGATACGAATCCAACATAAGGTGAGAAATTCAAAGAAATCAATGAAGCTTATTAGGTACTCAGTAATGTAGACAAAAAAAGAGAATATGATGAAGTTAGAAGTAGTGGAAATGGTTCGTTTTTTGGAGGGTTCAACTAGAGTTACAGCAATAATTAGCAAACCAATCAGTAGCAATAGCAATAGAGTAATGACAGTGATGATATTTTTAAGAAATACGGATACAGTGAATGGCAGAAAAAGAAATAGTAATAGCAGAACGAATAAAACTAAGATAACTTCTTTTATTATTGGGAGAACTAAAAAAAAGCTGGAAATAACAACAACAATAATGCTAATACTAGCAATAATAGGAGTTAAAGTTAGTAGAATAATGGATGGGGTAACTATTAGTAATCTTAGTAGACTCAGAACTCATAGCATAGATAAACTGAAGAGGAGATGAAGGAGTTTATCAAGAAGATGTATGCAGGTTAGGATGCTAAATTCAATGAGTTTGTGAATTCCTATCGAAAGAACAAATAATACAATCCAAAGACGGAGTATGAAAAATAGTAGTTTCATGATATGTGGTAGAAACAGCAGGCATGGGGGTAGTAACAAAAAACTGCTAAACCTGAATATGGCTATGATCCTTATGAATTTTATCAACGTAATAAGGAAAGGTTTTAAGAGTAATACAAGGACAATTCGTATTATAAATCAGATGCACACTAGACTTTCTAAGGGAATATGGCAAATGGGAGAGATACATGGAGTAAAATGTAATAGGAGTTCGCGAAAGAAAGAATAGAAGAAGATACCAAAAGGGAAAGGGAGTATCAAGAAAGAAAAAGAATATAAGATGTAAGAAAAAGAAAAAAAGTCAATAGTTATTAAGAATTATTTGATTTAATATGAAAAAAAAACAAAATTGGGTTGATTTCTTTTGGATTACTATGAGCTAATTACTCTTCTTGGTAAAATAGGAAAATTTCAAAAAGGAATTTTACCAGAAGGTGCAGAAGACAAAGGAGGATATTAAAAATGTGGGAGAGAAGGTAGACTAAGCTGCTTATAAAGCTGAAAAAGTCATCGCTGTAAGAAATATAAAAATAATTTTAAGAATAAAAAAGAAAAAAAGAAAACATAAAAGTTAGTTTTATAAAGACAAGAATAATCTAAATAGGGCAGATAATAGTTAACTCATAGATTAATTTGCAGTTATGAAGGAGATTTAGATTTACAAGGGGAGGGGGGGGGGGGGGGGGATTGGATTTTGTTGTATTAAAAATCTGTTTAAATAAAAAATAAGAAATTTCTTCTTTATATTTGTTTGATAGGATTTTGGTGGGAAGGTCATGAATTTTTTCAAAAATAAGAGCTGAAACTCCATATAATCTGCTACTGGATTATTAACAGTAATTAAATGCATTTTCATACATAATTTCTTCTCAAAAATACTTAAAAGTGTATGAAAACAATTTATTTTAAAATTATGTATTTCTTCTTAATTCATGTTGAACAATCTTCTAAATTATTCTTTTTTTTGCTTCATTTTCTCATTTATCCTCCAGCATATGTATTATTACGTTCATTTGCATTTAATAAATATATTGTAAACATTTATTTTTTATTCGTTATTTATTTTATCTCTTTATTTATATGGAAAATGAATAAGAAAGATCATTTATTCTACCTTTTTAACTGCCTGATTCATATATTCATGATTTCATTTAATTGGCGGATAATTGGCGGATAATTGGCGTATTGTAGTAAAGGTATATTTTTATATGAAAGAGATAAGAAAAAAGAGGATTGAATTTGTAGGAGCATACTTTCTTCAAAAGTTAGCAATCGACCACAATTCATAATAATAATAATATCATTTGGCCTTGGTATCACATATAAATAGGAATTCATTGATCCTTTTGTTGATGGATCCTGTGCGAATTAAAATCTAAGAGGGAGTATATTATGGATTTTAAAAAACTAAATCTTTTGGGTTGTTATGTTTGCTAAAGGGAGTATTTTTATCAAGTGAAGCGAGGAGGAATGGAAGGCTCATCATTGCTAGTTGATTCTGATGAATCAATAGCAGCCATAGGATTAAGATACAGTTCTAATGGGATTTTTGATGATTTTATGTGAAAATTCCTTCCATCCTTTTCGATCCTCGCTTCGTCACAATAGCATCGATGGAAAAACTGTTTCCTATGAAATAGGATCTATCTCTCTCTTCTGCTTTAATTATGCTATCCTACAACAAAGTGCTTTTGTCTGTTGAATTCACATTAATAATCATTATTATTATTTTGAAGATCAATCTAATTAATTTATTAAGATTGCGATGGGGGATAAATCAGTAAATTAATTAAGAATTTCTGCGCTTGTGGCAGTTAGAAAAATGTTCTGCGAAATTTTATTAAATTCTTGAATTATTGTCTGCAAAAGTGTATTTAGAAGAATAAATGGGAAGATATTGTAATTAAAAAAAAGGGAATTTTGATGAGAATTAAGAAATACTAGTTGAACAGAAATCAAATGCTGAAGAGCAATCTTTAGCGATATTTTTTTATGTTTCTTTATTGTGTTTCCATTTTAATGTATGAAGAAAAAAAACTGGCGGACATGTGAACTTGTATTGACAAAGTGACAATGGAATTAGTTGTTATTAGAAAATATCTATTTGATTAGTATGAAAAGATGGACATATGGCATGCTATCTAAAATAATATTTTGTTGAATGGACAACACAAAAGATATTTTTTAAATTTTTTTAAGAATTCATAAATAATATTATAAAATGGACACATCTTAGCATCTTTTATCGTTCTCAACTTGAGGATAAATCATCAAAACTTAGAAGTTAAAAAAGAGAGAACATATCTTGACTGGATTGAGTTGGAAATTAATTAAAGAGAAAATGCCATTCTTCAATCAATTAATTGTTTGAATTTGAAATATTTCATTTATTGTTTTGTTATTTTTGAATTATTTGTTTTTTATTTTTTTTTTTCAAATTTTAATTTAAATTCTTTTTAAATTTATTTTTATTTTTCAAAAATCAATTTCTTTCTTCTTTCTTTGCTTTCTTCTCTTTCTTTCTTTCTTTTCTCTTTCTATTCTTTCAAAAATAACTTTCTTCATATATTGGAGTTCATTGAGAGAGAGCGATTCGAAGTTCATTAGTTGATGATGTTGATGATATTCCTTGAGGATGTTCAATTCTCGTCTTTGAAAAGTAATCATTGTTTTTTTTTACTTTAACATATGTGTGAGTCTTATCTTAAAGTGTGCTTGAAAACGTCTTAAATGAAGCGTATTTTCCAGGAGACTAAAGTAAACAAACCGAAGGGTGTATATGGGCTATGAAGCGCAATTCGGTGTTTCTTAAGAATTTCGGGATTACAAAAAACATATTCAATAAGAATGATATTTAGTTTTCAGAGCTGTTTGGCTTTAAGTAGGTAGGCATTGCTTGAATTATGTTCCCTTTCGCTGAATTAATTTCCCTTCTAATTTTTACTTTTAATTATTTTTATTTTTAATAGAAACTTATTTTTCAAATGAAAGCAAATTAAGTTTTGAAAGTGTGATGAGAGACATACAAAAAAATCCACTAAAAAAGGAAAAATAATTAAACAATTTATAGTCTTGAGAAATGCTTAATATTAGTATTAATCTTTTTTTAGTGATAATTACGTTGGGAATGCAGACAAAGAAATCAAAACAAATACAATAAATTAGAATCCA
>Ga0302271_10002553_pt1 | contig 16250 bp, 7 predicted proteins | sample III_Bog_N1_1_FD_198767 | JGI IMG/M metagenome (GOLD analysis project Ga0302271, IMG submission 198767) | Peat permafrost microbial communities from Stordalen Mire near Abisko, Sweden - III_Bog_N1_1 | ecosystem: Environmental > Terrestrial > Soil > Wetlands > Peat | place: Sweden: Abisko...
GTTTTCTTTTATCGAATTATCCTGTTATTCTTGTTGTTGTTAGCTTAAAAAGTCTTTGTGATACTTTTTCAAGAAATTAGTTGTAGGTGGAAGAGCAAGAGTGCTAGTTGGCATGGTAGCTGGGATGAGAAATTCCCCTTATTAAAGAAAAGCATGTTGTTTCATTTAATCTAGAGTCATTCGTTGTTGAGGGTCAGGTATGAGAGTCTTTTAGATAAAATCTTTAGCTTCTTTTGAAATCAATAGATTTTCCTTTACAAAAAAAGAAAGAAATGTTAGATTAAGTTGTTATTCGTTGCTTTTCTTTCGATTGGTGGTAAAATAAAGAGCAAATCGTAGGGTATTTGTGTGAATTACAGGAAAAGAATAGTCATTTGCTTTGATGTTCTTGAGAGTATTTTCAACTTCTTTTTCTTCGAAGGGAGGTTTCCCTACAAGAAAGGTGTACACAATCACACCGATTGCCCAATTATCGACGGAGAAATCGTGACCGTAATTCTTGAGTACCTCTGGAGCAATGTAGTTAGGAGTACCGCATATTGTCCTTGATTATTTAGATAAATTAATCAGAAAAGCAATGAAAAAATAAGGAATTAAAAAATAATAAAAAATAATCATTCTTTTGTTTCAAAATCTAACTTGCGTTTTTAAGAAGGCGATTTGATGCTTGCCGAGAGTCCAAAGTCAGCGAGTTTGAGGATCATAGATTCGTTCAGGAATATGTTCGCTATTTTCAAGCTATTTGGAGATAAAAATAACCATAATTGGAATTTAGTTAAATACAATCAGCACAATAAATAAATTATTTTTCCAGTTAGTAGCTTAAATGTCTAGGATAGTTGAACACTTTAAAGTAGAAGTTTTGATAATTGTGATAACAATGTATATCTTACTCCCTGTGGATAATCCCCTTGGAATGGATGTAAGCGAGGGAATTGATAAGTTGCAAGATATGACTCTTGACTTCAATTTCAGTCAATCTCTTTCTCCGATCGAGTAGCTCTTTGAAAGTCTATCAAAACAGTTCAATAATTATCAGAAACTAAGCTCTGTTTTTGAAAAAAGAAAGCTCCTTTTTTTTTGATTGGTAACTTGCAAACTTTCAACAAGACTTTGGAAATAATTTTACTTAGTTGCTGCAGTATTCTAAGACAATGTACACGTTATTGCTGTCTTCAAATGAACTAAAGTACTTCACGACGTTCACGTGGTTTAAGCTCTTCTAAAAGCGGATCTCTTAGTTCAACTGAGAAAATATCAACAACAATCAACCATACAATATGGAAAAAATGAGATTTTTATTTTATTTTTTATTCTCTTCATCCCTCTTCAACTTATTAGTACTTCAATTTATCATAAACCTACCTTCTCCTTATAGGAATCTTTTTCTAAGGAAGACTTATCAACAACTTTGATAGCATATTGCTGACTTGTACCCACTTCCTTACCAAGGTAGACCTTTGCAAATCCTCCTTTGCCAAGCTTTGTGGATACTTCATATGATCGCACAACCTTCCATTCTCCTTCGGGGTTCTTTTTCCTCTCATGCAGAATATGGCGCGAAGGTTTAGCATTTTGGCAGCTACCTGGGTCAGCTGAGGAATTGACGTGATGAATTCTCTTCTACTCAACACTTGACATTGCTTTCTTTCTTTATTTTTTGATTATTGCCTTTCTAATTTCACTTGAAAATCAGCAATTCTTTCTTTTTCTTAATCTCCCCCTTTTTTTTGTTGCTTGAAAAATTTGTTTTAACAGGTTTTGTTCTATATTTCCTTCTTCTGAGTTATCCTTTTCATTTGAATGTAGTGTTGGTTTTAGCTTCTAGAGGAGTTAATAGCTGTTTGTTGTTGTTATTGTCCTTTTTCTATGTTCAATATTGTTTAATAGCGTTAAATTGCATAGTTTTATTTACATTTTTGTCATATTTATTTTTTGTCTTTGTCTTCATTTTCTTAAATATAAAATCATAATTTACCATTTTTAAGTAATTCTTCGATTTTTTGACTATTTTTTTCAGTTTTTTTTTTTGAATCGCATTACATTTAGAGAATATTCATCCTATTTTGTATTATTACATTTAAAACAGAAAAGCAATAGAAATAACCTGATTTGTTAGCTTTTAGCTAATCACCTCCCTTACAGAATCCTTTCTTATTTAATCTTGTAGATAAGCATGAAAATAAAGAATCTCATTTTAAATTATTTCTAAAAACATTGTTACAATTTTTAATTATGATCAAATATTTAATTTTGCTTTTCAACAATAAATCAAATAGAAGATAAGAGCTTTTTAACTCTTAAAAATAACTTCCATTCATCATGCCCTTCTTGTTACCTAAAATAAATCTCTTTGTTTCCTTAGATTCTTCATCATTTGAGCGAATTCAAATATGAGAGAATGTAAGAATTCTCCATGACGATAGATATTTCAAAGATACTGAGTAGCCGTCTATTCAAATTGATTGCATCAGACATTTTCTTATAAAAGAAAAACCACCACATTGTGTACACAGCCACCAGAATCAGAGTCTAGAAAACACTAATCAACACTTCCTCAACTCTCATAGCAGATAAATACTTATCCCCCTTTTCTTGCATGAAATCTTTGAGGACAGTAACTACAATCGTCATTGTCTCAAAAAACTAATTCATTGTCTTGTAATTAAACGTAGCTTCCCATGTTCTCAGCTATGCAGCTACATTTGTCGTGCCTAGATTTTAATTCACTGAAAATGCTTCTGAAAGCGTCGAAAAATATGTCCTCGTAGCAGATTCAAATCCACGTTCTAATGCACCATCACGTAGACTCATGCAATCACTGAGCTTCAAGCCATATTTCGTGAGATTAGCGAATTGAGGATACAGTGAGAATGTCGTGCAGACTTTGGAATTCAGCACGGGATAAAAGAATCCAGAATAATCATCGTTATCATAGCGAGTTTTCGTGCTAGATTTGGAAATAATATCGAGCATTTTACTCAGCATCGATTCGTTGTCTGCAAAAACAGATGGTATTTATTCTTAGAAATAACTGCCTTTATAAAGTCCACCTGTAACTGGAGCCATTTTCCAATAGGTGTTCCCTAAAGTGAGGTAGATCGATTAGGAGAATTGATTTTTGAGTTAATAAAGGGCATCTGTTTGAAAGGTTAAAATAATAAAAATTATCAATAAAAACACCCAAAATATTTCAGGAATTAATAATCATTTATTTATCCTTACAAAGAACTTGCACATTGAGGATCGATTCGTCCTTGAAATCATTAATGAGAAAGTAGTTAATAGTTGGTAGTACAACTACAATCACGTAGATTACGATTCCCACTGACAGCAGATGCACGGAGAATTTCAATAAAGGATCATTCGACGAAATGTTTCGTTTTTTCTTTTGCTTATCGATGTTATCGATGAGATATTATTTTTTAGCTGAATAAATCAAATGTTTTTTGAGTTCCTTGTTGTTCACTGTTGTCGATTGCATGGATCGATCAGTGACACTATACTTACTTCGCTCTTGATTATTCTATGTGTATGACTTGAGCGCTTCTTGAATTTGAGATGTCATCAGAGTCAACGAAACAGGCTGCAAAGTTGAAAGTAGTTTGTAGATATTTTCGATTTAAGTCTAAATGTAGGTGTACATTGGGAAAATCAAGATAATCACAGCAAACGATAGCACTACACATAATATCAGCAACAGCAGCGTGCTACTTTGGATGCTGTTTAGAGACGTAGTTGAGCTGTCGAGGATATTCTACTTGATTGTAGACATTTAGTTTAGATACATGTCATTGTTCAAAATGATCAGTGCTTGCTAATTGTACGCGTCAGCTTGCATATTCAAGTACGATTTGTATGCTGTGAACACGTTCTATTAGAAGTAAAATTACGAATGCGTTATCAGAATATATGCATCTTGGTATGTCTTTTTGTCTCTGTTCGCTTTCCAGCTAACTTATTTACTCAGTGGATCCTTGAAATATGGAGCATACGCGACATCAATCTCAATCGAATCAATCCACAGTTGTGTCCAGCTTTTGTTGATAGCTGCGACTTACCCAAGGCAATCCTTTGAATAAGTTGTCCAACTTGCAGTGAGTCTTGGAAATAATTACAATACGTTCATGTAATACATCACAACGTAGTACTGTAGAAGTGACATTGACGAGGATATTTCCATAGGCCAGGGGACAAATCCGAAGTCGATTCCTGCTTTCGTAAATGCATTCAGAATACTGATTTCTTGGATTAGAATCATTACTATGATTAAAACAACCGATAGCAATCCTAGGAAATTTAAGACCCTCAACCCAACGTTTTTTCGAGTTGCCATGATTTTTTTCTCGATTTATTTGAGTGCTTCTTTTGTTTAGTTCTTACTGCTTGCGATAGAACTGGATTCATATCCTAGTTGATTTTTTCGACTCGCTTGTGCTGAATTGCTCGATATAGCTCTACCTTCTTCTTATTAGCTATTACTCAGATCTTTTTCACCAAAACTTCTTATTTTACTTGTGTCTTTTGGATTGTTTACTTGAACATTGTAGTTAGTACTTTACATAGGATTGCCTATTCCATGTGAAGCCTTATCTTGAGATTCTTAATTGTGACGAACTAAATATTAACTTGGAGCTTCTTCTTAGACTTATTCGTCATGATCCCAGTCTTATTTTTCTTGATATTTTCGCTGCCTCTCGAGATATACAGTGCCTTATTGTTCAATATGTGACGTTGAATTCTTCCTGCTTAGCTTTGATATGTTATCTTAACTCTACAGGCTATGTAGAAAAGTTGGACGATTTGATCGAGAAGTAGGTAATTTAGTCCATTACGCAGTTAGCTCATCTGGTTGTTGCGTTGTTTAAACGAGTCTTTTTGAAAATAGTTCTTCGCTATTTAAATTGTTGTTGCTGCTGCTAGCTTACACAAGAAATTCATCTCTAGTGGAAATCAAAGGAATATTCTGAGTAGAATCCCCTTTTCCAAGTTTATATTTTTCAAGTTCTTCATCGTTTTCATGCAGATTCTACCCTGGGAAAAGTACATTTGTTAGATCATCTTCTCCCAATCCTCTTACGTGTGACCGTGATGTCATACTATTGTTGTTATTCCAACCAGTATTGTCTCTTTACGAGAACGATTATTGAAAATGTGGGTATTATTATTGTTGATCTTAAAAACTTGATTTAACATTCAAATTTGATTAGGAAGCATCGAAATAGCCTTCTTGCATATGCATGATACTCTCCTCAGCACCGAATTTACCTGAAAAGGAATAGGGAATGTGTCGTTTAGTTGCTTAAACCATTGGTTTGGAGAATTATCTAGGAGTAGTTTGCTTATTATTATCAGGGAGGTATGATTTAGAAACTTAGAGTTCTTCATATCGTAGTTAGCTTCTATCAAGTGTTTAATTATTAGGTGTTTTATTGACATTTGAAGCATTCATCTGTGTGCTCTGTTAGAATGGTAAGATTGAGTTATCCTGTAATTTAGAGTCATCATTTTCTTTTGTGATATCTTTGGCGGTTTTCACACCTATTTCAAAAAATGAAAATTCTCAAAAAAGAAGAATAAACAAACCCAATTTTTAGTTTGAAAGATGGGCTTTTCAAAGATGCCAATTCTCTTACCGTAGTAGTATTATGGCGAGTTTAGGAGTTCATAGGAAATTAGCTCTATGAACGGATGAATTTCGAAGATATTCGAAACTTTTTCAATATTTTGGATTATCAAAATAAAGCAAGGAACTCCATCATTCACGAATTAGTGCACTCTGAGTGAAACAATGTAGATAATTATGTGCTAAAAACAATCTGCCATTTTCTCTTCTGACGCCTTCAGAAACTAATCGGAAGTTGATGAAAGATTGAAGTAATCTAACGGTAGAATTCCTTAATCAATCTAATCAAAGAATGTCGATGATGGCAAAACCATGAGTGTGTCTCTAGACCCTTTATGTATGGACAACTCAAAAGAGGCTACACTTAGCTATGGAAAAATCTTAGCAGCGCTGACTTTAGGGACCTCTTGCAGAGATAGGTGTTTCAATAAAAAAGCTGAAAAGAATGTTTCAGAGACAAGATTTAAACCTAAAGTAAACCTATCTAGCAGAAGATAATGGCATGTATCTTTGATTAACTCGATAGAGCATACAAAACCAATTTGGTTAAATTAACTAATGTGATCTAATGATACTCTGACTTTACAAGGCACTCCAAACCCATCATAGTTCTTCAAGATTGAGATTGGTTTTTCAATCACACTACCGTATTATTTAGTTTTGCTATCTAAAAAGGAAAGTACTTCTTTTTGATGAAACGAGTGCATAAGTGATGGAATAAACGAATGAATGTTCTTTCCGACGCTGCTTTGAACACCAAAAATCCAAGAAAATGATATTTATGCTTTTTTTATCTCACACATGCTGCCTTATTTAGCACTCAAGAATAGAACTCCGTAGTCATCGCTGAAGACTTTGTAATTCACTTCGATTTCATATTCTTCCTTTTTCAGGAACATATACTGCGACAGCTAGCTCGGATGGTTAGCTGGGATAAAACAAAGATTCTAGATGTATCCGTTGTAGATTGCTCGTAGCTGCTGGTTATCCGTGTTAATTGATGCCAAGAATTTGATTTCTTCACTCAAAGAAGCACGCTATTTGTAAAGATCAAGAGCGCATTTTTACACAGGGATAGTTTGGATATGATCGCAGTTCAATAAGCTTAGCAGCTGAAGTTTGATGTACAACGAGGATTCATATTTTTTGGACGCTTAAGCAAGTCTATCTTCGAAAATCAGCCCAATGACTTCCCTTGTCGAAGCTTGATATTCCAGCGAAAACGATTAATAGATTTTGCACATCAAATATCGATAATATATCCTCTGCATCATAGGTGCTTTGGATACTTTCCCTCGAAGTAATTCAAGCTAATAAAGGGAATTTGCCTTCGAATTAGTTTAGTCAACTAAGAAATTTATGTAATAAAAATGCATAGCTTTGATTCCTGAGACATTTTGAAGAATATCATGGAACATTGCATCCAAGTGGAGAACCATCTGCCTTTTTCTTAATTTTATCTTCTCTTCCTTCTTGCCTTTCATCTGCGCAGCAACAAAAAAAAGAAAAGAACAATTAAACCCTGTAAAATATGGTAAAATCAGAAATAATTGATAATAGTTCCTTAAAATTAATTGTTTTTTCCTCACATTCATCTTGCAAAAGCAGTAGATATTAGAGCAAGATCGCCGATGGGCCGTCGAAATCGTTTCTAACACTAATGAGTTTTTATTCTAGTAGTACTCCAAAAAACCAAACCTTTTGATTTGCTCAATCTAGTCTTGTATGTAGAAGATTGTTGATGGTTTTTCCTTGGCTTTCTGTCCACTGCAAAGCCAATCTAAATATCTTCTCAGAGGATTAGACAAATAGTTTTCTAATTCTATTCCGATCTTCCAACTCAGCGGAAGACACGCTAAGAAAATAAAATAGACGCTGCCTTTAGTTTTGAGGACTCTTGAAAACAAGTAAACTATGGATAAAATTGCTAGAAAACTATGCGCTACAATTCTAATCTGTCTAATCGTTTTGTTGTGATACTCTCTGAAGGCCATGTGATAGGATATCATAAACGCTGCTAGACATAGAGATAGAAGATCTTAGATGTCAATTTTACTCGAAATTTTATTGAATGTTAAGACTCCGATGAAGATTATTTTGGAAATCTGCATGAATGTCAGAGGAAATCGAGATAGAATGTCCATTTTTTCAGAATAAAGAGCATAATCGAAATCATGAATCTCCACAAATATTCCTATTGGGTGAAATGATCAAAAAGAAATTAAAAATTAATATTTAAAAATTGTTGAAGGTTTCATTATTTTTTTGGAAAAAGCAAAAAATTAAGAAAAAAGTGGATTTAAAAAGTTTTGTTTAAAAATAAATAAAATAGACTTATTAGTTTTCCCCTTTCATAGAAGGTTAGGACTGATTGTTTTAGGAGGGGGGACATTTATATTAATGTTTAGAAAAAAGAGTTATTGAAGAGAATGATAAAATTCTTCTACTTTTTCTGAGATATTTCAAAAATTATTTGGAATTGCTGTTGATAAAAATCAGAGAAGGTAAGTAAAAGAAAGGAGAATATAATGGATTTGATCCAAATTATCTCATAATTCTCTCCTTACCTATTGAAGTGGAGAAGATCATATTCAATACTGAAACAGTTGAGTTTTCATATCCGTTGACTCGCAGACTCGAATACATACTTGGAATGAAGATAACATAGCAGTAGATTTTGAGCAAAAAACTTAATAAATGTGATGAAATGGAATAAGTATTATCATACGATAATTTTTTAGTATCCCTCAGAGAGTATTCAATTAGATCTATGAAAAGCAGAAGGAATATGACTGCATTAACTCCTAAAGCAATATAGACAATCATTCTTAAGATCGAAATATTGTCATCGCGGTTACTGCTTGTACTCTCGATATCCAGATACCTTCTCCATGAATCATTAAATGAAGATTCGCTGACTTAGATTCTATCAAGAATAGCTTGTGAAAACGAAAGGTAGTAGATCGAAGTTTGCTTGAAGAAAAGGATAAACAATCCTTCGAAGTAAGTGCGACTATGAGCTTGCAAGGAAATGAAGAACTAATTTGAGTAATATTCTTTCACTGCCTTCATGCCTTTTCTTCTCTTTTCTTTTCTAAATTCAGATTATTTTTGGCAATTTTCGAAAGAAAAAATAACAAAATCATAAAAATATCTCTTATTTATTGATCATACATCGTTTTTCTTGTCTACATTCAAAATTCTTATTTTTCCTTACTCAATCAGATTGTACATTTTCTATTAAGTTCTTCTTTTAGCAGTTGTCGTTGTGGTGCAAAAATAACCATAAAAAGATATAATTTAGCGAACTCAATCTTTTAGAAAAGTAAAATGTATTCCATCTTGTTAATTTCGTTTCATTTTTGCTTAGCTTACTCTTAACTCAAATAACAATCAAATTCAGAAGAGTACTCCCCATTTAGATTTACAGTTTTTCACTTGCACTATTATACACTTTGAAATACTTCTATTTGGATATTTTTATTATGTCTGTTATCACTTGTTGGTTTAATCTTAGAAAGCAAAAAATTTAAATTATCCAAACTTCCAAAAGAGTTAAGTGGGTTAAGATGTAAATTGTAATTTAAAGAAGTTTCATCATCTTATTGACTTATTTTGTTTATGCTCCCAAAAAAGTTTTTAATTAAATTGCAACATGATATCTCTCAATTGAGATTGAAATGCTTACTAACATAGGGATTGGCTAAAAGAACAGGTTAATCAAAGAACGAAAAGAATTAATTTGTTTAATGTGTAATTCTGTCATAGTATTTTCCAAGATGTATCCATCCTGTGAGAAGAATCACAAGAATCGATAGGCAGTAGACGATTAACAGCCATATCTACGTTTCTTGCATTGAATTAATGTAATCGTTGCTGATGTAAACGATGAACTTTTTCATAACAGTTACGGCATTCAGCAAATAATCTACAAATCTATCGAAATCATAGATATGAAATTAAGACGCTTCCCATGCTTTAAAGGCAATCACTGAAGCAGAATCGTTGTCGTTTTGGAGTATCTAGAATATTGGTGTGATATATTCGAAAAGGTAACTGCAAGCTAATGCGAATCCTTTCGTGAGAATCGCATCTCTGATTTGAACGCACTCTGCCATTTTGAAATCAAAACTTGTTGAGAACTAAGGATAGTCATTAATAGCTGTGCATATGTTACCATTAAGTATTTTATGAAAGAACCCATCGTACAGACTCTACCTGTATCGGCTTTTTTAGAGTTCCTGTGAAATCACATCGTCAATATTCTATAATTTCTTCTTGTTTAAGGCAATAAAATATGGTAAACTATCAGAAAAATATGCTTGCTGATAAAATCCATTATCTTTCACGAGTCTCTAGTAGACTAATGCGAGGTTCAAGAACATGTTACTAGCAATGTGACCTTTCATATCATAGATGTTTTCTAACCAAAAATAAGTTCAAAAATATCAGATAAGACAAAGAAATTCTGTAATTTTAAGAGAAAAAAAAAAATACTTACTCATGAGAGAAATATTGATTCTGCTCTCTTCAATCTAGAAATTTGCTAAAATCAATGTAGCGATTGGCTGTATTATCAGAAGAGACAGTGTGAGAAATGAGAGCCCAAGCATTTTCATAGAAATAAGAGGCATTTTAACAGTAGCAGTTGAAATCCCGCGAGATTTCACGTTACTCGTTATCTAATGCGTTTTCTTTAATTTAGAAAGAATTAAAGTCACTTTATCTACATTCGACTCTTTAACAAACGCAGAAGAGAACTAATTTTCCAGAATCTCACATGAAATAAGCATATTCTTGAGTACTAACGGCTAGAATGTTGTAAAAATATTCATCGTACTCCTTATGCTCTTCCTCAAAGTTACAAACAGCGTTAAGGAAACAGCTATGATAGAAATTAACACACCTGCTATGATGTAAATGATATCCATGAAGTTCGCGGAAATATCATCGAGATTGCTTTCAGCACTGAGGATAATATCACTCAGCAAATACCCCATAACATTATCAAAGTTCAGAAAATTCAAGTTGTTAAATGCTTATTCGTTCATGACATTCCGGATTAGAGTCACATACCGCTTCATAGCTGATTAGTAAAGCTAAAGGAAGTAGTAGTAAGATATGTGGAATGTGTTAGTCACATTGTAATATGATTTATCATCTCGCAGTTCTGAATATTAAAACTCATAACTGATTGTGTTATTTTCAAAATAAGGATATTTTAACTTATCACTGTTCGCTAACTCTATATACAACTAACAAAACTCATTAATAGCAATTGATTTTATTCTCTCTACAGTCTATGCCCTGAAGAGTTATTATTCAGTTGCAGATGTCTCAGGAAATAATTATGAATCGATCATTTTTAAATATTGCACATAGTATAACTCAGTGGAATATATCGATCTTAGTGACATTGGCCAAGAAATATACTCTAAACTCATCTTCTGCTTCTAGAAGAGTTACATGGATTTATAGAAATAGACCAAAGATATAAGAATAATCGTCAGCATGCTCGCAAGCACGAACACAGCTGAGATTTAAATCAAAGGCATTTTCTTTTATGATAAAATTTATCGGTTGATTCTGTGAAACATCGAGCGACTTTGGACTTGAGACAGCTCGATCTCACTTCTTTTACCTTTTTTAACTCGCTTTTGTTTAGAGTTTATGACTTCTTTCTTCTTGTTCATATTTGCAGTTTGGTTAGGAACTTTTGGGAGAATTTACTCTTTATGTTTTATTTACTTTACTAATTCAAGTTGGTCTTATTAGCTGGAAATGTTCGATTCAAGCTGTTATTACTGTTACGGCTGTTTAGCCAGCTCGTTTTTGACTAGACTATTACTATTTTTATTTTTAGACATTTGCTTGCCGAAGGATTCTTCTTGAATACCCAGAGAAGAAACTGGATTCCCTTAAGATGGATTATCCCCCAAGAGTTGCTGAGATGTTGTTACAATAGATCTAAACGTTGTTGCTGGCTGAGTCTTGAGAGATAAAGTATTAAGAATAGGGTTTTAAGTTTGCAGCTCATTTTGTGTTGTGCATTTTTCTTCTTTTGGTTATGTTTATTAAGAGAAATCTCTTTAAAGTGAAAGTATTTCCCATGTACTCTCCCTGAATAAAGCTCTTTTCCATTCCACAGGGGACTGAGTAGACAGTTATTCTAATAAATAAAGGAATAAAAAAAATCATGAAAATATCTTGACAAAAAGCAATAAATTCAAGATAATACTACTTGTTTAACGTTTTTAGAGTTGTTGTTTTAGAGCTCTTTATTGGTGGAAAAACTCTTTATCTGAATTATTAATCTCCATTTCGAGTTAAGCCATCTCTGCGCTTAGTTTTTTTACTTCAATTTGTACATCTTGCTTGGGTATTCGCTTCAAGGAATCAATTTCTAGGATGCAAAATCTCACAGAATTTTTCTAGCTAATATACACCTTAATGTCGATTTCAAAGCAATCTGCTGATATAAAACCTTATTCTTTACCTAAAATAATATCCTAAAGGTTAAAAGTTACTTCAAATAGTTAACTATTTGGCTTGCTTTTCATAGGAAAAAATGCTAAGGAAGAAAAACTAAAGAACTAAATATTTTATGATTCATATTTCTAAACTATCAAACTGAAAATAGGCACTATATTGGTGAGAAGTATCTAATTCACTGCACTCTAAGTGATCTCCGCAGACTAAAAGAACTCCTAAAATAACGAATAACTCATGATTTCAATCTTGGATGAGTAGAGTTCTGTCATAATATAAGAATTCTTTGATTTGATAAGTTTGGTTTTGCAGATGACTCCACTAGTGTTCTCCGAGAAATTAGACTGTAGATAGTAACTAACTTCTAGAGGAATCGCGAATCCAATAGAATCTACTGCTAATACAAATGGGATATGATTTCGACTTTAAATTTGTTCATCGATGTTTTGAAAAAAGTATTTTAGTGATTCTATATGAGATTCTTAAATTGATGGAGGGATTATTTAAGATAAACTAAGACCCACTACATCAGAAGAATAACCAAAGATCTATTCAAATTGTTATGTAACTTTCTTTATCTATCCAAGTCTACCCTTAGAAGCATCAACTAAAAAAAAGCAATCATTTGTGAGTTAATTGAAATCTCCTGATAATTTATGAAGTTAATCAAAATTTTGTTTATTTTTTAGGTTGAGAAAAAATGGGTTCATGGAATCAAAGAGTTAGAATCCTATGAGAATCTCTTAGATCATTGGTGTGCTCAGCGCAAAGTTATTGCACTTTCGAAGTGATTCTCTAAGTAGTTCCCTTTCCTTGAGGAGCTAGAGACAGCCATGGTTAACTTCTATTAAGTTAATTGAATTATTGTTTAGCAAAGAAATCATGTGTTTTTTGAGTGTCAAACATGATAAATATGACACACAGATGGTATCTTCGATTTTTTCAGCTCCAAAGATGTTTTCTGTGATGAGACTTTAGTGGCTATTAGTGAATGTTTGTTGGAGAGATTGCTTAAATTACCCTAGTAAATAATGGGTGTACATATTATCTAGAAGAGAAATGCCATTCATTTGACTTAAGAAAAGTAGTTCTTTGTATGCAATAGGTGATGTTTTGCATATTTCCAATAAAAAATGACAATACAAGAATTAAGCTTTGACTTTAGCATATCTCGGAATGCGATTGTTCTCTAATTCTCTGAATAACCGCTTGATAAATTCAAATACAAAGAGTTTGGTTTTCTTCTGGTCGATTAAGTTACTCCATAAATCATCTTCAATCTAAAAAATGGCAAAAATATACATTTCAAAATTAATAAGTAATTTAATAAAATGGTAAATTTACGTTGAAATTGCAGTAGCAAGTGTCTTTGAAAGAGCAGATAGCTTGATGGTTTAAGACCATCGATTCAATAAGGGGAGAGTGAACATTTGAGCAGTACTACCCATATGTTTCAAAAATCAAATTGTTGATTTTTTTCAAAGAATAATTAAGCGAATAAACAGCAGGAACGGAATTCAATTCGAATGTACCATTTTTTAGCAATTTCTTCAGTCCAAAAGCATCTCTTTTGAATATTTCTAAGAGAGTAAGGGAGACTTTTACAGAGAGAACAGTTAAAGAAATAAGAATAACAAACAAAGCTGTTTCATCGATTTGAGAGTATTCAGACATAATCAATATAAACTCAAGGATTACTAAGAAACAGTCAAAGTTAACTTCCAAAAGGCGAATATGTCCAGCGTAAATATTGTAATAATTAGCAATACCACCACTGATGAGAGTAAACATTAGCAATATGATCTAATGTAAGCGGTAGTGGAAAATTGTGTAATTAGAGATTATTACTATGTAAGAAATCATCTTCCCTACTGACAGATATGATAAGGGCAGTCTAGATAAAAGATCAGAATTTTAGTTAAGGGAAAAGCTAAAGTCAGTCAAACTAAATGAAGTACCTAAAATATGAAAACAAAAAGATAATTAATTACAAATATATTTGCAATAAGTTCAAATCTACCATTTTGGTTATTGAAATAGAATAAAAATGAATAATATATTTCTACCAATAGCAAGAGTAAAGATGATATTTGGGATAGCAGCAGGTTCTTCATAGCATTATAAGGAGAAAGTAAGTGAAGGTACAACAATAAGATATTCGTAGACATTTGCAAGATTGTTAATTAAGAACTAAGTGATTAATTAAAAGGTTAAACAAGATTTACGTTCTTAGTTTTTTCTAATCAACCAAAATAGGAAAATATCACCTAAGAATAGAGCTAGAATGATAGAATTCAAGATTAAGCACATCATCAAGAGAGAATACCCTATGTTAGTGTACCCAAATAAACTGATCGAATGAATTTTATCGATGAATTAGAATTTCATAGGTTCATCGACCGGTTACTAATCTTTCAACACAATCAGACATATAAACCAGTAGTAATATATGACAAAGAGAGAGACTGAGAGAAGTTGAGTGCGCTATTGGGATTTGACAACCTGAAAGTAACGAGTCAGCAGATATTCACTAAGCAAATTAGGGTTATTTTTCTTCTCTGTTATCTCAACTTTGGAGATTCTTTCTCTGTTTTATTAGGACATCATCACTTAGCTGTTTTCCAAATTATTGTTATCTCTTCTGAAGGTATTTTAATTATCTTTTTGGAAATAACTTTTTTTTTATTTTTGATGGGAATGAAAAGAAAACACCTTAAATATCTTTCAATTAGTTTATGTTTTTCTACTGAAATTACACAATAGTTTTCTCAACCGCAAGTTCAGTATTAGCAGTCTATATTTGAAATATCTTCTAGTTTTTTTTATTTCTAAACTAATCTCCACAGGAAAAGAGGAAAATTAATGGTAATAGTTAAGTTGATTTCCTTGAAAAATATTTGAAGATAAATTAAATATTTATTCAACTTAATAAAACACTGAACTCCTCCTTTCAATGATTGGAAGGATTCAATTAAATGAATATTCAAAATGTAAATTACTACTACACTTTTATTATTATTTTTCATTATTCTCATTCCTAATGAAAATAATAATTATTCAGACTGGAATGCTTCCAAATGAAGTATTTCTTAAATTAAGAGGGAGGATTTAGTTAAGTTTCTAACAGTCTAAAACTGATTTTTATTACAGAAGGGGGATATATCATAATATTTTTGATGAACAATACTGAGCATATTAGAAATCAAATTGAGGTTATTTTATCATTCTTATTAGAAATTGCTCTTAAGAGTGGTTGCAAATAACCATTCAATTTGATATCAGAAATAAAAGAAACAAAAAGAAAAAATATGAAAATATATTACAACCAAATAATCCAAAGAAAAAAAAGTTTGATTCTGTCCAAAGCGACAAGCGAAAGTAATCCTTAATATTTTTTCTTTTGGAAGGATTCGAAATATCTTTTTGAACAAAAATTTTGATAAACAACATTAAATTTTTGGTTGAATTTTTGATTAATTAAAGATACAGAAAGGCATTGTAGTGTAACGAGAGGAGATATTTTCAGTCCATAAATAATTTGAATCCCCTCAAAATAAAAATTGATCAATGAAATTAATTATAAGACAAAGGAAACACACACATACACATATGAAAGGAGGATTTTTAAAGTATTAGTAAATTTTGGTGAAGGTTAGTTTCATAAGATATTAGGTCATTTCAGTTTTTATTTTTGCAAACTGATAATATCTCTAATATTTTATGATGAGAAGTTATTTCTAATTATGTTGTTTTTTTCGGTTTCACTGTTTGAGAACATACTTATGAATGTACGGATTATTATAAAGAAGGGCCTTATCGAAGAATGTCATAAATAAGTTAGTTTGGTTGGATATGAGTGTTAAATAGTTGGATAGTTTGATCCATCCAAAGCCGAAAATGCTGAAGATTGAAATGCAGTAAAATATAAGCAGCCATACTTATGTTGATTCCATTGAATCGATGTAGTCGTTGCTGATGTAGATTATGAAATTCTTTAATACTTGAGTAATGTTGAGCATGTAATCTACGAATAAATCGAATTCTATTGTGTGATACGTTGATTCTTCCCAAGCTATAAATATTGCGTTTGCAGCAGTGTCACCTGGGACGTTAAGAATTTCAAATATCGGCGTGA
>Ga0302271_10002554_pt1 | contig 16244 bp, 15 predicted proteins | sample III_Bog_N1_1_FD_198767 | JGI IMG/M metagenome (GOLD analysis project Ga0302271, IMG submission 198767) | Peat permafrost microbial communities from Stordalen Mire near Abisko, Sweden - III_Bog_N1_1 | ecosystem: Environmental > Terrestrial > Soil > Wetlands > Peat | place: Sweden: Abisko...
CTGCCAATACTGGAGAACTCAGAGTTTCTGTGGGGCAACTATTATACGATAGTCCAATAAGAAGTATTAAGTTTCATTTGAAGGATCATCAAGCCCTCTTGGAGGATCCTAAGGCTAAAAAATAATAGCTAATTGATAAAATTCATATCCATTTGATCCTGCAATTCATTGCAATTAACTTTTTGTCATTTAAAATATCATTTTATTTTTACATCCTTTGCAACCGAAATAACAAACAAAATATTAATACTTATCCTTCATTGTGTGTTTTTCTCTTTCTCATCTTATTAGAATGTATTGATAAATGTACTTTCAATTGTTTTAGTAGTCATTTTACAATGTCTAAATAAGTTCAAACACTTTAAATTATATAAAATTGATTTTGTCATCTTGTAGTGACAGGCAATATTGGAGATACAAGCTAACAATAATTTTGGAGTAAAACAAAAAATCCAATTTCAGGAGAGAGTATGAGTTAAGAATCAAATCCAGTAATCAACTTTCGACAGAAGAAAGATTTATTATTTAAACCTTTTAGAACTATTTAACATTTAATCTAATTCTATCATAACCTACAATTTATTTCTTTTCTTTCTTCAAATAATTCTTTCCCCTCCTTTTCCTCCTCCTCCTCCTCCCTCACTCGCTCTGTGTGGATCTTCTTTTTTTATCTTATTTTGGATCAATTACATAACAGGAATATATATCTTATTCATTTTTATTTGATCATATTAGACATTAAATATCAAAATTTTTGGAAACAATATTGAATACAAATTGCTTGATGTATTATGAAAACATTAGAGAAACCTAAGTCTGCATTGCATTAGATAAAGCTCCTTGGATTTTTCCTTCCCTTGATCTTTTAGATAATTAATGATTTCATATTTTAAGCTTGCTGAATATCGCTAAACGCTTGCGCACTTCGATTCTTTTCTTTGTGGCCATCATTCTGTACCCAAGATTTTTCTTACGCATGTTATTGAATTTCGTAATAATCCTCGAATAATTGAATTCAGGAAAATATTTTTCATATTCCTTTAGTCTATCGAAGTTGTATGCGAAGAGACACTATTCTCCCATTATCAATTCAACTTTCCTATTGTCATATGAAAATCTTGAGTTAATAAGTTGAAGCTCTTCATGAAGCTAATTGTGCTTATCTACCTCACAATGTTACAGCTCATTGCAGGAAGATTAAATGAGTTAACCCGCAGAATGCAATTTAATCGAAGTCTAAGATGTAGTGTACTTCCCAGCTTTTTAAGGCAGCTCAGGCGAAACACCAAAGTTGTTATCAGAATTTCTGATGATCTAATTATGTTCACTGAATTGTTAAGTTGACTGGATTTGATCCTTGCTGCTGACACTGATTCTGCTTGTCTCTAACTCTTCATGGATAGAGTTGATATTCCTGAATTCTTTGGTCTGCATGATTCTAAAGTGAGAAACATTGCCATAAGAATGAGAATGTGGTAGTTTTCTTAGATTTGGTTTCCTAGCTTAGGAAAGTATATTAGTAGTTGACTTTGTGGTTAATGATAAAGGCCAACTAGCGATTCCAGTTGTTTTATATTGTGAAAAGTCTATTGTTGAATGATAACGATTATTGGTGTTTTTAATGATATTCGCAACCGATGGTGAAAAACCACCTTATTCAAATACTTTAGGAATCGGGCTTAACCTTCCTCCTATTTTCAATTCTTGCTAGTTTTATGCCTTAGCTTATTCAAGGGATTTGATCTTTGAGTTAAGTTCTATGATTTATTGGTTTTCTTTCTTACTTTAGGATTAGAAAGATTAGTGCTTTTCTTCTACAGGAACGATTTTCTCGTTATCATCATTTTTGGGTGTTTCCGTAAAAAGTTGATTTTCCATTAAATTCAGCAAGGGCACAGTTGAAGAGGGCTTAGATAGATTTCCAGAGGAGTAAATTAAATTATCATTGCTCTCTGAAGTTGTCTTCGCTTTACTTTCTTTTTAAGATTTAGCCCAGCGATTATACCTTTTTCGTTTTATTTAGCTTAAACTGAAATCTGGTTTAGTATTATTAATATTATTAGATTTATCAAGTGACAAACTCTAAGTTAGACTACTGTTAAGAATAGTCAACAAAGAGTTCTCACTGCTTAAACAATCTTCGTTGTTTAGGTCTATTTTGTTTTGTGTTAATTTCATGGGAAGATCCCGTTTATCTCTTGGTCTTTTAAGGTTGAGAAACGCTTATTTAGGAAGAATAGTAAAGGATTTCTACTTGATTTACACACTATTATCATAGTCATCATGTCCTTTGAAACGATGAGTATGTCCGTTGCTTAAAGGACTTCCAGAGAGCAGAAAAATATCATCTGAAGATAATCTTGCTGCATTCGTGTTTTTTGATCTTGTTGATTCTTCTTCGGATTAGATAATCTCATCATTTTTCAGATTCCTGTTTTTCTTCGAAACGATCTAGACTCTCTCTGTCTCAATCACTTCATCTTGCATGTCCTTTAAATCATCCAATTCATTTTCTTCATAACAATTAAAAGTTCTCTCTTGTTAGGGATTCTCTTCTTCTATGATTTTATCTGTATTTATTTATCCGTAATCTTCTTATCTGCTGGTGTTTTATTGTTGATCTAATTATTAACTCTCATTTTAGTAGTAATCGCTCTTTTCTTCTTCAGGGGATGCTTAATTGGTCTTCTTTTAGAAATTAGCAAATAATGATGCCTTCTAAGCTTTTTCGTCAACAAAAATAGATGGACTGTATTAAATCTTCGTTCTGGATAGAAAATCCTTTGTGAATTAGGGAGATATTGTGCTAATCATGCTGATTGCTGCTTTCGATGCTTCTACTTCATCTCCATCAACACCATCATAGTTGTTGCTCATAATATCTGACGAATCTGAATCCATATCAGATAATTCTTCTTGGAGATCTTAGGCTTTTGCGAATTTCGAGGAGACAAATATTTACCTCACAACGCAGTCATAAACATGCTTGAGATTCAAAAGTGTCTTAAACTTAAAAAGATGCTTCCGCTCATAGAATATTCTCTTTTATGTATAGTTTTTTGTGTAGAGATTCAGAACTTTATGCTAGTTCTTCGAGTAGTTCACAAACTAGCAACCGGAGAGATAATGCGTGTAGCTACCACATCCCATGCATTTATGATCTAACCCCTTGATATTCTCATATAAATTTATGTTATCTTTCATGAGACTGTACTGCTCATAGTCTGTAGGGAATTGTCTGATAACAGATAAAAAATCTTCTTTTTTGAGAACAGCAAGACTAGCGACGTTTAAAGACACAGCTTTGTAATCAGTTTTCCTGTCACTGAAAAAACCAATCTCACCTATTAAATCACCTTTCACGAGAAGCTTCAGCACGGAGCCATTTCCTAGAAACACTTGCACTACAGAAATTAATGGGAAAATAAAAATTAAAAATCACTTATGTGCATTCTACTTTTAAGAAGTATTTCTTCTTTTGTACCTTTCCCTTTCATGACTATGTAGATTGAATCTGAAATATCATTAACTTTAAACAGTTCTTCTTCAGGTCCAAGTCTTTTTTCTCTCATTAGAAGCGAGAGTTCATTTAAGAACGGCTATGAGAAATTCAAAAAGAATATCTTCTTCTGCTTGAGGACTCTTCCGTAAGCATCGGAATAAACTTCTTCTTTAAGACTTTAAGGTAATCCTGAAATAAGATCGTTAGATTTCTCACTGTCCTCCTGGGATTCCTTGTTTAGATACTCAAAATACTTCCGAACTTTCATCTAGGTTAATTAACGGAGACCTCTTTTTCGCATGTATGTGTCTATCAATCCCATTTAGTTCTTGAAAGTTAAACCTTTTCTGGCCATTTCACGAAGAATCTCACCGATTGAGTTGGTAGAATATGCAAAGATTATACAACTTAGCTACGTTATGAAAATCACAAACAGTCTTTCCTCTAGTTAAATTCAACAAAAATAAATGATTAGTTGTTATCAACCTCAAGAAAAAGAAAAAATATTAACAAGAAATTCAAATTCCTTTTGTTTCTTTTGTGAACTTACTCCAATTTGTAGGTACGATATCACCATATCCAAGAGTGATCATTGTTACGACTGCCCAGTAAAGTGAAGTTATGTAAAATGCATAGAAGCTGTCAGGTATTGTGTCTTTCTACAAGGAGCTGAGCCATGTAACTGTTTCTCCGCTGCTTGCACTGATTTCTCCGACTTTATACCAAGAGCAGGCTATGAAATGAGCAAACAGAGCTAAGAAAAATATCAATTTAAATAGTTCAAACATTCCAGCAGCTTTCCCTCGAAATTGCATTCTCTCCGAGATTTCTCGAAGAATAGAGAATAAATCGTAAGTGCGAAACACAACAGCAAGATCGGTAAATAAATCAGTGTGCACTCCCAGAAGGTAAAGTATCAAAAAGAGACAATCAAAGCTAGTTTTTGAAGAAAAAAAACAATTAACCAACAGCAGATGCTCTTTTTCATTCTCTTAAAATTAAAAGAATCTTACATAAACCTTCCTTTGATGTAGTTCTGGAATATCAGTGATTTCTTGGTAATGATCAAACCCTTCCTGTAGATTGCTTAAGAACATATTAAAGCAAATGATTACGTTCACGAAAATTTCAAAAATTGCAGTTTTCGTGAATGTAATTTGAAAATAATACCTGTATGAAAATGGAAGAATATTTCAGCTAGAAAGATAGTCTAAGGGAGGACGTTAAAAAGCCAATTATTATCACCGAGATCATTCTCTAAGTGGAAAGAGTACTTCAAGGGAATGTAGATAATGTTTGAAATCAGAACCATAAAAAGGAGTATATTCCACAATAATCTAAAATGCGAGTTCTTTTCTCCAAATCAATAAAAAAAAAAAGAAGGATAAAATTTTATTGAATAACAAGATAATTTAGCAAAGTGGGTTAATTGTTACTGGTAGAATGAGAAAGCATGATTGATTTTGAATGTCGGTATGATTTTTACTGCCAATCAGAGATGAGAATATCTTAGAATCTCCACAACACACAAAAAGAACAAAATAGTTAGTTTTACAGCTTATTTTGAAAGAAATAAGCTAACTTACTTAGGAAAGCTTGTTCAATTTTGTCAAAGAGACTTGGAGACTAGAAAAAAACGGAATTAGCAAAGAAAGAAATGCGGGAAATTGTAAATAACAAGCAAGTCAAATAGAAATGGTTTCAAATAAAAGTGAAAAATTAGCAATATTTCTCCTAAAAATAGCTAAATATTTTTTTCAATTTACTTCTTTAGAGAAGGCTCCTTTCATGAAGAAGTAGTTATATTCCGATGATGCATCTTTGATGAGTTCGAATTGCACTAATCCCATTTCCTTAAATCGCATAAGTGAACTAACTTCTTTGATTCTTCTAATGAATCTAGACACATAGAACATAGAGAAATTCAATCCAGATTTCTCTTCCTTTACATTACAGTGTGTACGCTTAAGTGTCATTGATTTCAAAGGAACTTTAGAATTGTATTAGCTTGTTTTCATCTCTAACAACTCTTCCTACGAGAATACCTTAGCTTCATTATGTTGTTACTCTGTATCCATCAAAATGTTCTACTCTTTGTTATTATCTGTTATTTTATCCTTTATTTCATTAGTCTGCCCACTAAATGAACTCTAATGAGACCATTTTGTCTCATGTTTCTTCGATGACATCCCCCTAGTTTGTGCAATCTCTTTATTTCTTGCGTTTAGTCCCTAAGTCAGTCAGTTAGTTACTAGAAGTTTTTTGGAGACGGGGGTCGAAAGAATTAGTATTCCAGTTATTTAATAACTTTCGCTCTTTTTCTAATGTGCCACTATTACTCAGTACTTTAAGGGAATATGATTTTTCTTTAATTGAATTGATCGGCTAACAGGAACGGGTATTCTTTTGTTCTAAATGTTCTAATAAAGTGCATTTCCCAAATGCGGTCTAATTTTATTATCCTGAAGTGAATTAAACTAGAACTTAAAGTCTTTAAAGGATGGGAAATTGTTTTTGCTTTAAATTGCTGCAATTGAAAAGTCGTAGGTAGTTATGTTTGTTGCGGAATATTACTGCTTTTTCGAAGTTTTTGAAAATGTTATGTCCTATGTTTTATGTTAATATTTAAAAATAATGCAATCATATTATTTCAATATTTAAAAAGCGAGATTGCGAAGACTATTACTAAGACTTGGGTATCGATTTTAAACCAATACAATATTTGGGAACAAAGATAATAATAACTATTATTTTAATTTGAAGGTCAAATCAATTAGACAATAAATACTAATTTATACACCTTATGAAGGAAATAAAAAAATTATTTTTAAAAATGTCTGTAGAGTTAAAAACAAATAAGGTTCATTCTTGGGCGAAAACAAACATACACAGAAATATCAAGAGTTGTTTCAAGATTATCAAAGCTTTAGAGTCTAAAATATCACCATTTTGTCTCATTTGAAGCCAAGAAAACTTCAAAAAGTTGGTCTCAAACTTAATTCTTTGGTACATAGACAAAGTCTTGCTGTCTTCCTGCTAAAGTTGATAAATCAAAACAAAAATACAATTATTTTCAAAGAAACACATTCCAAAAATGATAAGCCAGCGAATTATTTTTACCTTTGGGGTATCTGTTCTTGTTTTCCTTGACTCTTTGAGATTCTCGTGGAAGTTAATCTCTAGGTGGAGCATCATCGTAGATAACACGGTTCTTGTTCACAATGAACATCACTTTCTCACCGTTTTCTTATTCTTAATTTTGATCATTGCTATTACTGCTACCAGAGTTTCTTTCATCGACTTGTTGCTTTCTAGATCCGCTGTAATTACTACTTCCTTGGTAAGGTCTTCGTTCTTCAATCTCTCGTCCTTTTGGGATATAATTATTCGATCCTCTTTAAGGTTTCTACGTCTCGCTGTTACTGAAATTCTATGGTCTTTCAACTTAAGCACTGCTGTTTTTGTAGCAATTATTGTTGAAGTTATTGCTGCCATTATTTGGACGAGGATTGTTGTTTCCAAGTTGATACCCATCTCTTTGTTTTGGGTATTATTACCCTTAAGATTCTTAGCCATAACGTTGGTACTCTTATTGGATTAGCTTTTGCTGAACTCTTTTGATACAACAAATATGAGATATTAATTTCAACTCAAAATACTCGATATTGTTCTAAGTTTGTTGTTACTTTTCATCAGCTTCCAAGTCGGAGGGTTTGAGATCTACTGACTTTTTGGCTGCCTACTTCTTTTGATTTCCTAGTTTAAATCAATCAAAACACACAAAGCATTATTTATTTGTTTTGAATTTAACGTTCACAATCAGAATTATCAAAACCCATTTTCATTTTACGAAGTTCCTCTTGTTTAATGACTTCCAACAAATCAGGAGTATCCTCTTTTTCTGGTTCATACACATCGTTGTCTTTTTCAATGTCTTTCACTCTTGCGTTATTCACAGTGAATTGCATCATCCCACCCATCATCTCTTCGGGCTTCTCGGGAGCTTTTGTTTAAACTACCTCTATATTTAAAAAACACGTTTTTTAGAATCACCCAAGCAAGCATAAGAATTTCCTCACCTCGTGTATCCCAAGTCTCCCAACTATTCGCTTGGACTTGAGCTTCGGAAATCCCTGCTGTCCCTGCCATGAGAGAGTCCTTTGTAGGCAAGCATATTCCACCTTCATCGTCATCATTTCCGGTGTTGCGGACATTTCTAAAGGCAAGTTTGTTTTTCTGCTAATCAGGCTTATCCCGTGGCTTAAAACTATTAGCATTGTAAGCCTTGTGATTAGGATTTGCACTGGACACAATGACATTCGCTCCTAAAAATATTTAACCGAAAAGCTCATAAAACAAGTTATTTTGCCATAAACTTCTTGGAATACGTGGAGCGGTGTCTTTGAAGGAGGAGATGAACTTCTTATCGCCTGTAAAACCTTTTGTCTTCTAGTTCATATAAGGGTGGTACTGCTTGCTCGCCGAATTTAAAAGTGTCTAACTTTTTGCTCTTAATTTTTAATTCCCTAGGACTACCCACTCTTTTTCCTGCTTTTCCTCATCCAACGTCAGCATTCCTTTCTACTTTCAATTTGCTTTCATTTTTTTAAAAAATTACAATTTCCCCCAAGGGATTTTGGATTGTTTTCCTTGTAATAGACTTTTTAAACAGGTTCAAGATAATTTCTCTCTCTCTCTGCTCTTGGTGTAGAGACACACCTGGAGAAAGAGGAAGAGGAAGAAAGAGCAAAATAACTTAAATATATTCAAAGAATTCTTTTTTTTAGACTAAATTCAATAATTCTCTTTTCATAAAAGCTACAAAGAATATTAATAAAAAATACAATGCCAAATTGACTAAAAACATAATGTCATCACTTCTCAACCCTTTAAATTGTTGATTCTCTAATCTGTATCATCTTAGCTCATAGTATTCTTTTGATTATTCTGAAGAAGCTGTGAAAAAGAATGAAAAAGATATTAAAAAATGATAGAAGAAAATTGAAAGTTTTGAAGAAATTTAAGTATGTACTTGTCCACCGTTTCCTCCATTTGTCATTTGTTTTTCCATCTAATCGATGAGCTAATCACATGCTTCATCACCCATATCGTCTTCGTCTTATGTCATGATGTCTTGAATTTGCTCTGAGAATTGAAAGACAACGAAATTCAATTTAACTGGAAGATCTTTTTTGGTATTTTTGGTTACCTTGCATGATACTTTGCTTTTCGACTTCCATGTTGAAAGTCTCCAGTGCCATCTGGACATTTTTAACATCGATAGCTTCACTGCTTTGTTTCATGACTTAACCCATTCCTTTCATGATATTCACTAAAGTTTCAGTGGTAGCTGCTGCGTTGAGTCTGAGAAATGACAACATAATTAGAATTCAACTTGAATTTAACAAACAGAAGTTAAGAAAATACTGAAATTGAACGTCTCCAAGCTGGGCGTCTAGTCTTTTGTATTTGGTGACCATATTCTCTGTCTTAATCTTTTACTAAGCCACGATTCTAATTGTGTTCTGTTGAATTAAAATGAAATATTTTTCACAGGGGAACTCATTTTTGGACTTATCGTTTCTTACTCTTGGTTCCTTCTTCTTGATCATAGTCTGAATGTCCGAGGTGATTTTACGTTAGTTTTATTCTAACTTCATGATCTCTCGTTGGAATTCACGACGAAGTTTATTGATTGATCTTGAGAACTCCTTCACCATTTCTAACAGATAAAAATCGTAAGAATCCAATAGCAACAGATTTCAAAATAATGCGTCAGCAGAAGCTCTTACCTTTGACAGTCTTCTATGGAGGAGGGGGTGGAGGAGGAACGTTTTGCTTTTAGCCCATTTTGTTTCTTGTAGTATTTGATGTTAAGTAATTCTGGGGGAAAATATGTTTTTGTTTGAGAAAAGAATGTTTTTTATTCAGGCGAGAGAGGAAGTTTTCAAAGAGAGGAAAATCAAGCAGATAGATGATTAGGGAGAGAAAGCGAACAAACAAAATGAAGAAATAGTTAATAATTAAAATAGCTTTCTGATCAGTCCCTGCGGAAAGTTTAAATTCATCGAACTAGACAATCAAATGGATTAATATGAAAATCTGAGGATAATTTTTATCATAAAATTAATAAATGGCAAATATTGAAAATGAGAAAAGAATAATAAAATGAAAAAATATTTGGAAATGCATAAAATGGCTGAGACTGTGGAAAAAGATTAGGAGAGATAAGTGGGGGAGGAGGGGGTATTTGTGGGAGGGTTTTGAATCTATTAATAAAAGAAGCTACCAAAAGAGAGGGTTATGTGAATAAAAATTATTGTGTGTGAATCTGAAAAATCAGAAAAAAATAAGGCTAAACGAATATTTAAAGTGCCAAAATATGAGAAGACTCCTCCACAGTGCTTCAAAGCAGTTCTAAGGACTAACACATTTCTCAAGGAGACGTATGTCTGGGGGGATTATTTTTCTTCTTTAATTGACAAATCTTTGTAGATTTCAGATCTACTTAAAGTCTCCAAAAGCAAATTGATATTTTCATTGATGGCAAACCAGCAAAGGTATCATAATAGATAATAGCGATTTAGCTTGTTCCTGGATAATAGTTAGTTTGACCATTCTCTTTTGTTTTCTGACTTTTACAGGTTGAAGATTCTTACACTATCTTCCAAGCTTGCTATGAAAATGGAGTTATCGTCCCTCGTTTCTGCTTCCATGAGAGACGTAAGAGATATTTATTTCAAAAAATTAAGTCTGTTAATTAGATTATTTTGTATTTGCAAAATAGTCTCCGTCGCAGGAAACTGCAGAATGTGCCTCGTTGAGATTGAGAATGTTCCCAAACCAGTTGCTGCATGCGCTTCTTCAGTTGTGCCTGGCATGAAAATCAAGACGAATAGTGAAAAAACTAGAATTCACAGAGGCAATGTTATGGAATTCCTCTTAGCTAACCATCCTCTAGATTGTCCCATCTGCGATCAAGGTGGTGAATGCGATCTTCAAGATATATCTTCTGTGTATGGATATGGTATAGGTCGTTATAATGAGTATAAGCGTTCAGTTGAGGATAAAAACTATGGACCTCTTGTGCATACCTCCATGAACAGATGCATCCACTGCACAAGATGCATTAGATTTGCTGCTCAGGTATGAGGAATATTGAGAATTGGGGATTTGACTGTCTTGAAAGGGTGAAAAATCCAAAACTTCTTTGATTTTCTAATAGTTTTAAATATGGATTATCGTTTTGATTATGGTTGATTTTAAGATTGCAGGTGTTGAGGAGCTGGGAAAAACAGGAAGAGGAAAGGCTGCTGAAATTGGAACTTACATTGAAAGAACATTCAATTCTGAATTATCTGGAAATATTGTAGATCTTTGTCCAGTTGGTGCTCTTACAAGCGGAGTAAAATGAACTTAAGGTGTTTTTTCTTACTTTTTTAACAGAAATTATGTTTTTTAAAGCCATATGCGTTCACATCAAGACCCTGGGAGCTTAAATCCTTCTACACAACTGATGTGTTTGATACTCTTGGCAGTTCTATCCAGGCTGATACAAGAGGCGCTGAAATCATGAGAATTCTCCCTAGACTCAATGAAGAAGTTAATGAAGAGTGGATTTCAGATAAAACTAGACATGCGTTTGATGGTCTCAAGAGATAGAGATTGAATACTCCTATGAAACGTAATGCAAATGGCACATATGAGGAAGCTCATTGGTAGGATGTCATCGCAACAATCGCTAAGAAATGTCTCTCAACTCCTTCTGATTAAATCGGAGCTGTTATCGGAGAGTTTGCTGATATTGAGTCGATTACTGCGCTCAAGGATTTCCTCAATCGTCTTGATTCAGATAATTTTGAAGTTCGTTAATCTGGAAATCTCAAAGTCAGCCCTGATTTCAGAGCTAATTACCTTATGAACAGCAGAATTACCGGTGTTGAAGAAGCTGATGTACTTCTACTTGTTGGAACAAATCCTAAATACGAATCTCCTGTTCTTAACGCTAGAATCCTCAAAGCCACTCGCAAGGGCTTGAAAGTCTTCAACATTGGTACGAACTAAGACCTCAACTACAAAACAGTTCATTTAGGTTCCTCGACCAAGGTTTTATCTGAAATCGCTGCTGGAACTCATCCTTTCTCTGAGAGACTCAAAAAAACAAAACTTCCCATGATCATAGTCGGCGCTAATACGCTCGAAAGAGACGATGGTGCTGAAATCCTCAATACATTAAAGACTATTGCAAATAATGGAAACGTTATCTCCTCTCAAAATAGCTGGAATGGCTTCAACATTCTGCATAAGGAAGTAGGTAGAATCAACGCATTGGAACTCGGAATCAACCCCCAAGCTATTAATAAAAAATCTCAGTTGATTTTCATTCTCGGAGCAGACAACAACCTCAAACCATCTGATATCCCTGAAGATGCTTTCGTCGTTTATCTTGGCACTCATGGAGACGAGGGTGCTTACTACGCTGATGTAATTCTCCCGACTGCAGCATACACTGAAAAAAATGCCACTTGGGTGAACACTGAAGGTCGTGTGCAGCTAGGCAGACTTGTGGTAACTTCCCCTGGAGACGCTAGAGAAGATTGGTAGATTATCAGAGCACTATCTGAAGAAGCTGGAGTTCCTCTTCCTTATGATACACTTGAAGAGGTAAAAAAAGAGAAAAACAAACAAAATTACTTTGATTTATTCTAATTACACAACATTTATTTAGTTAAGATACAGAGTCGCTGAATTAGCCCCTCATTTATTGAAGTATGACTACGTTGAGCCTACTGTCTTTGGAAAATTAGCTTTGTCAGTGCCAGCGAACTCCAAACTAACACTTAATCCCACTCTAATCACGGATTACATCGATGTAATAATATTCTTTGCTTCTTTGATCTGATTAATTCTTGGGTTTTTTTATTTTTCGAAGAATTTCTACATGACTGATGCAATCTCAAGATCGTCTGTGACAATGGCTAAATGTTCCACAGCATTTAATCATGAAAAACACTCTAACTTCAAGAATCACGCTCATTGAAAACAATTTAGATTTCTGCAGTCTTCAAACAAACAATATTGATCCAAAAAAGGAGATACCTAATTCTCACCAATCTAATAATGTTTCAAGCCATCAAACAGAAAATAATTCCTTTGAATCTCATTATTAATATTGGCTTTATTATTGTCTGTTTCTTGTGTTGCTTGTTGCTTTAATAAAGGCTTATTTTTATTCGAATGTTAATCATGTTATTGTTATTTTTGTAATAGAATTAATTTTAAATTTGAACATAAAAAAGTCTTAAAAAAAGATAATTTTTTATCTTACCTGTCAGAAGATTGACTGGATTGCCTTAAAAGCGAATTATATTGATAATTTGAAAAACAAATCACTATTTAATAGTAATTTTCAGGAATTTTAAATAAAAAAACTCAAAAAAAAATATATTTCTGTTTTTTGTTGTTGTTTCCTAAAAAGTATTGAAAACTCAGCCAAATATTAAACAGCAAGATGATCAGCAACAACATCAATCATTTCAAGAAAACAGCAAACAACAATACTCTTCTTAACACTTAAAAGTTCCTCAAAGCTAAGACTGTCCGTTAGATTGATGAAGAGACTCTGAATGAGCTTCGTGAAGCGTTTAATCTTTTTGACACGCAGCACAGTGGCGAAATTGATTCCAGAGAGTTAAAAGCGATCATGAGAGCCTTTGGAATCGAAACAAAAAAAGAATAGGTGAGTTAGATTTATAAGGAAATCGGAAAGGATCTAAATGAAGGCTTGAACTTCCAAGAATTCACCAATGTCATGGCTCCACGTCTAGTGAGAAATCTTTTTTGAAATTATTCAACAACAACAAAAAAGATAAAGATATTTTGAAAGATATCTTAGAAATAATCTCTGCCAACTATGGGTGTTGCTTAAAATACTGATTGCTTTAAATATTTTTATCTCTAGGGTTAAAAAGACACAAGGGAAGATATTGAGAGGATTTTCAAGCTATTCGATGAGGATAAACAAGGCAGCATTTCATTCTAGACCCTCAAAAAAATTGCAGCTGAAATTGGTATTCTTGCTAAATGAGAAAGAGAATAAATCAAAGTTATGAAAATTTGAAAAAAGTTAATTTGTGGTGTTTTTATTTAATCGGTTTGGTTTTTGTTTAGGTGAGGAAATAAGTGATGAAGAACTCTATGAGATGATAGAAGAAGCAGATAGAGATGGAGATGGCTGCTTGAATTTTGCAGAATTCTACAGGATAATGAAAAAAAGAGAAGATCCTCTAGATGATTTCGACAGCGATCTTGATTGAGAAAAAAATAGTAAAATATAGATTTGGGAGTGCGTGTGATCATTTGGCAGTATTTGAAAAGAAATATTCTTTTTAGTTATTATGTATGTAAGTTTTAAATTTGTGTTGTCTGTAATGGGTGCATAACTATGCCAAATACGAATCAACGAAAGATATTTAAAGTTTGCTCTTCTTTGGTTTGATGAAGATATTATTATCAACTCAAAATTTTTTTGTAGAAGATGAAAAAATCATATTAAAATTAGGTTAAAATAAATGTTATTTGAAGGAAAATTTCAATTATTTTGCATGAAATTCAGTTAATTAGTTTTAATTATTATTGCAAGTATCAATAACACTCAGATACAAGCAAATACAAAAAAAAAATTTCATTATTGCTAATTATGATCGACTCTTCTGAGGACTTTAAAGAAGAACTATGGTTATCTTAGAGGTTGAAACTCCTTAGATTCTTCGATAATGGTGACTTGAAATTCTTCTTTTGAGGAAGTGGCATTCGAAAATGGTGATTTATTAAGAATAGTGTTGTCTTGATTTGTCAGACAAGTATTTTGACTTGGAGAGAAGATAAACGCAGGAGAATTTACGTCTTTGAATGGGAAAATAGAAGAAGAAGGAGATAGCTATGAGTGTCTGTTTGGTATTTGCTACTGTTGATATTTCTGCTCGTCTTCTTGTAGATTCTTGGGATGTGATTTTTTGAAAATCTACGTGAACGACAAATTTGATGTTGATGAAGTTGTCTACAAGGTTCCTTGAGTCAAAGAGCCAAATGATGGTTATTTTTTGAAGGATAACTCTTTCATCAAGAGTTTATAATTTGCATAACGCCTAATCTCAACTACACAATAAAGCTAAACTACCCATCCAGCTAATAAAGAAATCCCACTGATCAACCCAGGTAGAAGCAGCACACGTGATAGTCTCGTTGTGTTTTCTCGCATGAATGAAAAACAACTTCGTCGATTGACATTCTCTAAATCATCAACCTTTTTAGAAAGTCAAAAAAAGATCAGTTTGAGTTGAATTTAATAGGAAAAGAGTGAATATCATTAGAACTCAAGATTTTTTTGAATCTTTCCAATTTTACATTTCGAAAGTAGAAATGCTGTGATGTTCCACAGATATTCGAGCATGCCCAGATCTACTCAAGATGCATGAGAATCTAAATCGCTTTGGGATTTCTCTAATCAGCTTCACCTAGCGCTTAAAGACAACTCATTGAGTTCGAGTGTCCTTCTACGGATATCACCGCACCGGGATTTTCTTTGGAGAATCTCTCAATGTGATCTTCTGCAACCTAGCAAGGACATTCAGAAGAGCACATTTTATTTGTTAGAAATTCGTGTTCTTGAAGGATCTCCTTAGGCCAGAATTAAGAGTAATTCTTCTTGCAGAGTTCAGTTGGAGAAGACACTGTAATTCCTCTGAGTAATATCGCTGAAACACATGAGCCAACGATTAGGGTACTAAAAAGTCCAAGAGTCACAATCAGAAAACTTATCAATGGAAGCTTATGAAGAACCTTAGCTTGCAAGGCACCAACGATAGCGATGACTCCACCTGAGAGTAAATCTCCTATGGCTTTCAACTAAACAAAGAAAGGTAAGTGACCTCCCCATTCGCTGCCCCCTCGCTGGAGTATCCAAGTTCCAGAGACTAGAAGGCAGCAAGCACAGGAGATGTAGAAGATTGAGACAGCTTGGATAAGCTTGGTTCCCCTTTCAATCGTGAAGCTATCCCGTCTTGTGAAGGTACTCATATCTCCTTCTTCAATCGAGTTTTTATTATCTGAGAGATCTTGATCCATTTGGGAGAGAGAGAGTTATTTATTGTCCTAGTAGGAGCAAGAAGCACTTCTTTTAAATTATTATGATTAGAACTCTTAAAATTGATACAAACTACAAACAAAAAGGAATTGTAATTAATTAAAGGGAAGGAACCAAAAGCTTTTTATTTAAATGATTCTGATTTAAACATGCAAAGAGTATAAAGAGGATGTCTGTCCCAAATGATTTAACTTTATAAAAATAAGAAAGGTTTTTCTGTCTTTGTTGGTCAGATGTAAACAGAAATGTGAATAGTCTTAAAGTTGATTGATTCGTTTGATGAAAGCAGACTTGAAAAATCGACAAAAGGCTTAATGAGTTTTTTATTTTTTGTTATTGATGAAAGTAAATTAGTTAAAATCAAGATTTCTGTTAATTAAGCCTATTTTTCCTGATCTGAAATTGTAAAAGATAAACTGGACAAAAAAAAACAAATAATTATGACTTAAACTTTGAATTTATCAACAGTATGAGATCAACAAAGCTGAAGCGAGAAGAGGTATTTAGAGTGGGTAGCTTGTTAGATTGACAAATCGAGTTGGGAAGTTATTGTGAGCGAAAAATAATTCTAATTGTTAATTTGTGATGATGCCAGAA
>Ga0302271_10002555_pt1 | contig 16244 bp, 5 predicted proteins | sample III_Bog_N1_1_FD_198767 | JGI IMG/M metagenome (GOLD analysis project Ga0302271, IMG submission 198767) | Peat permafrost microbial communities from Stordalen Mire near Abisko, Sweden - III_Bog_N1_1 | ecosystem: Environmental > Terrestrial > Soil > Wetlands > Peat | place: Sweden: Abisko...
GGCCAGGAAGGAATGCTGTAATATCTGAGGTTAATTAGTAAATCAGATAATTTCTTTTAATCAATTGACCGATAATTATTATCATTATCATTATTAAAATCATTGCGCGAAAAACAAAAAAGGTCCGGTCCATACAAATGGGTTTTTAAATAGGTCTCCAGAATAAAAGAACAGGATTAAAAAGCAAATATCCTTCAAACAATAGTTGCTTTATCATAGAGAGTATTTCAGAAGTATCCAAGAAACCAGAGAGTGAAGAGTGCTTATCTGATAGCGGAATCGCTTCTACTTAAGAAGCGAATGATAAATAATATCTTGAAGATAAAGAAGAAGACATTAATTTGCTGCCTTCATAAAACAGCAGCGAAGATTGTTTCTAAAGAGAACATGATCAAAAGATATAGATTGAAAAGCAAGTTATTGACGAATACTAAAACGAAATAAACAAATTAGAAGTACCATCAACTCTGAAATCATATCTCAAGCGTACTTTAGAAACGATAGTGCATTCCAAAGAAAGCGATAAAGTGTTCTTACTTTAAATCAGAAAGTAGCTGAAAGCATCATCAAAGCCTGCTTAAAAACAATCATATTCAGAATTCTTAAAACTCGTTGATAAATTGTATCTCTTAGCCGTTGATAAGTAAATAAGTTTTGGGAATAATTCCAACAATATTCCTTAGAATCTGCATCGAATCTCTGATAGTTTACATAGACTTTAAGATAGCATCAATGGGAGCACTGGCAGTTTAGAAATTATTCGTAGAATTCAAAGAAATGCACTCTAAAGGCTTGCGTCTGCTTTGAGAACGAGAGAATAAGAACGTCTAGGAAACACAAGATATTCTCAAGAAGAATAGAATGAGGAATTGCCTGAATTGATAGCTCCTCCTTCAATGAATTATTTCAGAGATATTTAGCCTAGAAATCATTTTTTTGGAGTTAGAAGTGCTTTTAGCTAAGTAGCAGCTAGTTAAGGGGATACTTCGATTCACACATCATCGGATGCAGGTTCTAATTCTTCTGTCAATTGAGAGACTCAGATGAGATACAATCTTTTTACTTAATTTATTGATTCAGTAAATCTGTCTCTCTCTCTCTCGGCCTCTCTATTCTTTGCAAAAAAAAGGTAGACAGATGATCAAAGGACATATTAAATTATTTTTTGAAAGCAATATCCTATTAAAAAGACTCTCTCTCTCTCTGAAATCAGGATTTTATATTCACTGTTACCTTCTATTTTTTTCTTTTAAAACTGTGTGTTTAGCTGACATAAATTATCTTAAAGTTATGAGATACATAAGCTAGGCTAAGATTATTAAAATTTATTTTTCCAAAATAATTTGCAAAAAACTGATTTGAACCTATCAAATTATTATGATCATATTTTTGCATTACTTGAAAAAATAAAAAGCAGCAATAAAACTTAATGGGTAGGGTCTTATACCAAGCACTAATAATATTAAATAAAAGGGTAAATCATCATAATTCAAAAACAAGAAATTAACCTAAAAATCAAGTGAATTGCGAAAAAAGAGAAATTTATTCTAACATGGAACTAGATTAGTTGATTCCTCTATTGGAAACGGAAAAGCGATGGAAGGAGACTAACTTCTACAAGAAAATGTTAGTCAACGATAACACAGAGTGCGTAGAGGGTTTATTGTTTAATTTAAATGAAATCATTCACTAGAAGAAATATCCACCAATGGCTAGGCTGGGTGCTACGAGATTACTGAAAACTTGTTTGGAAGCGGGATCAGATTATTTTAACATGATGGTGCAAGAAGATGCATTGCTAGATAACCTAATAGAATATGCGATGGTTAAGCCAAATACACAGATATTCTCAGCGAAACCGGATAAAAAAGAAATGCAAATATCCGTCACACTCTTCACATATATCGTGGAAGGATTCCTATTCTGGTCGAAATGGTTTCCAGGGACTAAATTTTAAACGTTATTTGAATAGTTAAAGAGAGCTGGAGTTCCAATACCTGATATATCCAAGGTTTAGATTTTCAAAGCGGACCTCCTTAATCTTTATGTGAATGGAGAATTTCAAAAGAGACAAGGAAAACAGCAGCAAGATGATGATGCTGCGGCTTAGTAGCAATTTCATTAATAGTAATAAAATAAATAGCAACGAAATGAGACGCCAACAGCAGGTTAGGATATAGCTCATCCTTAAGCAGATAAAGTAGAGCAGAGAATAGTTGAATATGACAATATGCGTGATTTATTAGTCGATATGCTAGGAAATATCGAAAGTGCTGAGGAATTAAATATTTTTATCGAATCATTCAATGACTTTTCAAGATTTACTGATAAACTTATGGCAGGCAATAATGGATTGAGTGATAAATTGTAGGAGACATTAATAGAAAAAGGAACGCAATGCTTGGAGATTTGTTCTATTTTCGATAAGTTTTTAACATAGCAAATATAATTCTAATAAATGAAAGAATTGTTGCAATAAGCATGCTAATAAATGAAGGTTTCTTGGCAAAATGAGCCTAAGAAAAATGAGCTTGAAGAATAACAGAAGAGATAACTTGAAGATAAAAAGAGGATTGAAGAGGAAAATTAGCGAGAAAGAGAAAAGCAAGAAAAGTTAAAATAACTTAAAGAATAAGAAGAAATAGCGAAAAAACAAGAATTAGAAAAATAATAAAAGTAAGAAAAACTTAGGATCGAACAAGAAGAACTAGAATAATAAAGGTAGAGACAAAGAGAAGAAGATGAGAGGAGAAAGAAAGAATAGGAATAATTAAATAGATAACGAGAAATAGAAGCAAAAGAGAAAGAATAAGCGTAATAAGAGTAATTAAGGTTAAAGAGATTAGCTGATGAGTAAGAGGAGTTAAAGCGAAAAGAAGAGGCTGAAAAGGAGAGATTAAGGAAGTAGAAATAGTATTAATAAGAGGAGTTATTAAGATAATAAAAAGCAAAAGAAGAAGAAGAAGATGCAAAATAAAAGTTGCAAGCGTAGAAAGAAGAATAGGAGAAAATAAGAAGGAATAAAGAAGCGGAAGAAGAAAAATAAAAATAATTGATTTAAGAACAAGCAAAGAGAGAAGAAATTAGGATTAGAGAAGAGCAGGAAAGAATTAAGAAACTACAAGAATCTGCTTTGAAATCAAATAATTAAAGGAAATTAAAAGATTAACTTTCAAATATCGAAGCTAGATAAGAAGAAGAGGAAGATGATGAAGAAGAACGGAAAAGTAATTATCTTAAAAGACCTAATATGTCCTCAGCTATGTAATCAAAGTAACTGCAGTAGAACTAATAATAATAGTTGGGGTTGAGGCATGGAAAACAAAATGCTGTTTAGGAAGATGACGATGATATTAATTTAACTGATGATGAAGTTAATTTTGATAAGAATATGCCTATTTCTAATGTCATGAAACCATCCAATTATCGAGCATTTGGGGATAGTTAGAAACAGGGAAATTCTGCTTAACCTCTTGCTCTTGGAGGATCTTAAAAGGTACTTGGCAGTCAGGTTATCCAATCAGATTTGCAGTACATCGAAGGTGCCGCAGTAACTAATCAATCTCCATATGCTTCCTTCGGGTAAGCATAGAAAAATCCTTTCTTTGGAGCAAGCACAAATAACAGATCTGATGTGAAAAATTAACCAAACTAAATCTAATAAAACTAGCATCCTTTTGTCTAAATTGGATAACACTAAAATGGCAAAAACACATCTGAAAACCATATTGAGGAAGCGCATGGATTGCCTAAGCCGATGAATAAGAAAGTTAGTTAGATTTAAGACGATCTCATGGAGTTTGAGGAAGTTAGAAATCTAGATGATAGCGATGATAATAATCATAATATTTAATACAATAAAAAGAAACCTGTTAATTCATCACATTTTAATGATAATTCAGTGAATGAACCAGCTTCTTAAAGGATGCAACCAGCTGAATCGTCCATGCGATAACCTGCTAATCCGAAGACTAATCCAATTCCTTCGAGTAATAGCAACAACAACAACAATAACAATATGAATAACATAACTAACATAATAAATAATAATAAAAATGTAATTTCCATGCCTTAACCTGAAAGTTCTAGGAATACTCAATAAGCTACTGCAGCATCAGTAGCACATCCTTAGACAACTTAATCTTCATCTTCTGTGTTTTAGTCTCAAAAACAGTAGCCATCTACAGTTTAATAGTCACAAGCTCCTTTAGGTTTTGAGCCAGTTTAGTTTTAGTACTCTTCAACGTTGAAGAGCTAAATTAACTAACCTTCTCAGAAATCGGCACAGAGAATTACATAAGTAAAGGATTTAATAATAGATTTCATTAATTTAGGACATATTTTTTAAAATTAATTTTTGTTATTTTAGGGTAGTGAAAGTGATCGGCAAGGACAATTAAGTTAATCTAGATTCATGCAGGCGATTGGAAACAATTAACTCTGGGAAGAGAAGAGCTAGATTAGAAGTGAATTAGGTGGAACATAGCATTCATTAATGGAATCAAAACGAGTTGCAATAATTACTAAGGATAAATAATTTTTGACTGAAATAAATAATTTAAAGAGTTAACTCGATGAAATGAGAAGAGAGAAGGATCTTGAGATAGGGAAGATTTAAGTTGAAAACAACTAGTTGTAGATGAAAATAAGAGAATTGGAAACACATAATTCTATGAATGTGGAATAAGACAAAAATGGATTAACTAATAAGGAAGAATTTGAGAGAAAAATTCAAGAAAAAGAAAGATAACTTAGTTATTAGAGTTAAATTAGTTAAAATGCTCAAAGAGAACTTGAAGACGCGAAGGTAATCATCAGGCAGTATGAATAAAAAAAGTCAGGTATTAATGAATCTTAGTAATAGAAGTAAAAGACTTTAGAAGATGAGAATTAAAAAACGAAGAAATAATTGTAAGATTTTATTGACAGTTCATAAACTACTTTCAATGTTCGACTCAATGAAGCATAGAATAAGATAACTGAGGCGTAAAATGAGATAAGTAAATATCACTCTGAGATACAACAAAGAGAGCTTGAAAATGGAGATCTAAGAAATTAATTGAGAATAATGTAAAGTAAGGAAGGTGATAAGAATGCAACTTTAAATATAATAAAAGAGAAAGATTAGAGAAATTAAGAATTAAGGGGGAAAATAGAGTTGCTGCTAAATGAGGTGAATATGTAGAGTTAGCAAGGGAAAGAAATATAAAGTAAATATTTAGATCTGTAAACATAATTAGCTGAATAACGAAATCTAATAGCAGATGCGGAATAGTAAGTTTAGATTTACAAGGAAAATGTAATTTAGAAGGAAATTGAATTGACTTAAATCAAGCAAGGATTGATAGAGAAAGATTCAATAATTTAGAATAGAGAGTAGACTATTATGAATCTACAATAAGGAATGATTAAAAAATAGGAAATATTAGAGTAGTTCAAAGGATCATCGGAATAATAGCTCAAAGCGTTCAAAGATGGAGTAATTAATGGTGCTTTTATGAATTTAATTAGTTTTTTTTATGGGATAAACGATTTATGATTTTTTTATTTTTTAGTTGGAAGAACGTGATAGTGAGATACGAGCTTTACAACGATAAAAGCACGAGTTAGAAGAGAGACTAGATGGTGTAGGTTATTCGCATCGTGAAGATATGAATAGAATTGTTGCCGCTAGTAGGATTTCAGAGGAAGAAAAAGTCACTTTTAAGAAAGCGGCTGAAGAAAATGAATAGCTTAAATAGGAAAAAGTAGAACTTCAGAATAAAGTGAATAATTTACAGTAGCTGTGTGCTTAGTTGTAAGGTTCCTTAGCGCATATGAAGAAAGAGAGTGAGAATTAAGATAAGAACCTTGAAGATCTGCTGACTACAAATAATATGCTCACCAAGAAATTATATGAAAGTGAAGATTATTTTGCGAAATAATAAGAAATTAGGGACAAAGAGTTTGAAGTAAAAGACAAAAAATCCATGTAGGAATTAAGATCAGCGAGGTTAGCGAATGAAACACTTAAGGCTGAGAAGGAAAAAGCGTAATAAGATTTGTTAAGAGGATTAGATACGCTACGGAGTGAAAATGAATTACTGCTGAATACACTCTAAACAAAAACATTTATGTAGGCGGAGAAATTAGTTAGTTAAACTATGCAGAATGTAAGTCAAGATTAAGGATAAATTAATAATAATCTGGCTAGTATTGAAGAAAGAGAGCATGGAGGAGCTAATGTGTTTGCATCTTCAGCGAAAGCTACACCTTAGGTAGGAAAATATTTAAAAATTTTTGTTTTTTATTTGCATTCAATTTGATTTTTCTTGAAATTAACCAAATATTCTTTCTTCTAGAAATTCATGTCTCCAATGGTCTACGCATAACGCCCTGAGGACGAGACAAACTTATATCTCCGATAGACTCCCACCCCCAACAATTAGACTCTACCTTACTATTCTTCAGTGAATGACTCCTAAAGAAAAGAATATCTCCCGAAGAAAAACTTTGGTAGAGAAATACCGTTTAATTCAACATACTTCTCGAACATCAAAGCAGACAAAGCACAGTTATATCGCTTCAAAAAAGGGTGTCTCAAAGATAAGATAGCGATTTACTAAGATAGCTACTTAAATGTTGGAGTGATCACCGAAACAAAGGATATTGATGATAAAACTTATCTTCTGTTGACACTTTATTTCGAGAATAAATCGCTAAATAAAGAACTCACTAATGTTCAAATATTCTACGAAGGGGATTAATCTGTTAATGTTTTCAAGAAACCTTCAACAATGCCTGATGTTATCAAAGAAAACTCACAGAATCAGCAATAAATAATCACTGAATTTAACGAAATTCCTTATCGAATAATATAGTGCTCTGTGAATTACACAGTGAATTTTAGTTAAACATAAGTCACTTTCCCATTACCTAATTCGATCAATAAGTACTTCTAGACTATTCAAGAAGCATCCTCATAAACCATAGAAGAGGCTTTTACAAAGAATGCGCATCTTACAATATGGTAATAATACAAATTTAAAAAAGAATTATTTGAAAAATAAACAATTTTTTATTGTTATTTTTTATTTTAAAATTGTTAGTTCTGAAGAAATCTACGTTGATAGGAACATTTCGAGCAGCTAATACGATTACGCTAGCCTATTCCCATCGTTTGTGAGTCTTCTCGTTCCATAATCGTTAGATGGTTTCTAATGCTTAGGAGGACACTTTTTCATGAAAAGTTTCGGTGTTAATGTCTGGGTTAAAATCAACTTTAATAAAAAAAATCAAAGAGGTTTATTCCAAATGGTTTATGACAACTAATTGGAGGAACACTCACTAAGTGTTGCAACAAACTTCCTTTAGACTCTTATGTTTATTTTTAAGGAATGATTTTCATGTTTTTGTTGTTGTTGTTGTTGTTGTCCATCTTTAAGAATGTCCTATGACTATATCATTTAAAGTTAATAATACATGGCATTCCAAATGGAAAATCAAAGGAAATTTTTGAGAGTTGTGTATTTTATGAATAAACAAAAGAATATTAAAACATAAAGAACGATCTTAGATGAAAAGGAGATAAACAACAATAAGAATAATTAAATATGCTAGACAGATTAGTCATTTAGGTAATTTTCTTAGATACGCCATAATGTATGGGTTTTCAAGAATAACCTCAACTTATATTATCTTAAGAAGTTTCCTAATCTCCATTGTTTCTGCTGATACATAATGCAGAAACGATTTCCATCCGAGAGTAAAAAATACAAGCAACAGGATGAGCTAATAGACGAGTAAACTAATTTAAACTTCCTTGATCTGTGATAGATCTTCGTTCATTGTGACGATTAAGAAATCTTTGATAATTTAGAGTACTTTTTTAAGAATTTCTGTGAATGCATCAAAGTCTACGATCCTAATGTTTTTCTACCAAGCAATTAAGTTTGATTTGACTAAGATTGGATTTGATCCCTGCAGAATGCTGTAGATATCTGCGATAATATCGAAAAACTTTTTAAAACTAACTTAAAATCCTTTTGAAAGTAACCCAGAGAAAGTAGTGCTGCAAGAATATGAGTCAACTTAATTTTCACTGGAAATGTATTCTGGATAATCAATCAAAGCTGTGCACATGTTACCGTTCATTATTTTAAAGAAGAAATTATCATAAACAGCTTATTGTGTCTTTTTGGAACTTTAACTCGAAGAAATGAGTTTATTCAAGTCAATAGTTAACTAGTCATTCGTAGAGTGAAGCGAATTTAATCTTTTTTGATAATAGCCTGGATTGTAAATGGACATTTCAGGGGTAAGTAAATATGTTAAATACCTAAAATTCACAGCTAAATTACTCTCTAATTATGCCCTTAGATTATATAAGCTCCCTTAATAAAAAAAATCAAAACCATAAATAACTTATGATTCTAATATAATAAGATAAACTTACCTAGAAGATCTATTTTCTGTTGAACTTCATTGTTGAAGGATATTATTAGATTGTAGTTCACAATAGGATCTATTATGACTAATAGAAATGAAGTCAAACAAATTATTCCGATTGAGAGTTTAAATTTTGGGAGCTAACTTGTTGTCGAGAAAACTTTTGTTTTCTTAGCAGATGATGAGCTCGTTGTCTTTGGGGCAGATATGACTTTTTAATTTTTCATAGATATTGCCTTTTTGAGTTCATATTTATCTTCCGCAGCAGCGACTTCAAGATTTGATATCATTAAACTGATAGATGCAGGTTGAATTGTCGAAAATAATTACAATAATTATTGATTACTGTATTACACAAACGCATAAAGAGGTATCAGTGCTGCAGTGAGTGCAAATGCCACAGTTATGACAACAATAAGGAGCTACCTTCTTTACACTTCAACATCATTCATAATTGTTTTAGATTCTTACATTATTAGATTTTGAATTTTCGTCATGATCAGTGAGAAATTTATGAAATTATCGAGTTACTGCTTTTAATAGTAAACTTCCTCGAATATGAGAGTATTCTCGCGCACATACATGTATGTGTAGAAAACTAAATTCTCTAAGAAATATTAAGTTGTTATGTTAATTGACTTTTTGTAGGAATCCACGGATTGATATCTAATAGCATCTGGAGTGGTTGAGTCATCTTGATTTATTACAAGTTATTGGATGTTTGTGTTGACAAACTTCACAAATAGCTTTGATGACATCCCAGAGTGATGTAATTCTAGTATGAGATTCTTTAAATTATTTAAATTTGGTGTTGCTCTTTCTTGAATTTCTTGAATCAACGTGGCGTTGTAAATTGTAGGATCTTAAAAGCTGTTGAAATACATCAATTCAGCTAAAGGATAATAAGTAATTGGACCTACAAATGCAACTCGAATAGAGTTCGCCCAAGGAATTGTAGATAGATCATCTTTACCTTTATCTAATTACACCAAAACAGTGATAAACTCTACAATAGTTAATGCTGTAATAGTCAAAATAGCTAAAAACCCGAATAGCTAAAGTACAATGATCGATGTGCTTCTTTTTTCGGAGAGTAAGACTGCTTAAATAAGTTATTTTTATCTTTATGTGTAACTTTTTGTTCCAGCTTATTAAGAACTCATCACTTCTATTTCTTTAGCATCATCCTCGATGATTTCATTATTCGAAGAGATATTCTTATCGTAATTATTCTCAAGTGGATGACAAATTCTTCCTTTGTTGTTTTTGGGCGATATTGATGTATGTTTATGCAGAGTATTTGATGTATTTTCCTAATTTAATTGGTTAAATAATCTAGGCTAAAAATGTGAAGAAGTTTTTTTCTTTTTTTCTTATTTTGAATCCAGAATCAGCTATGAAACTGGAATAATTTCTGTTTTAGGAACTTTACAATTCTAATCATTTTGGAGATTAATTTTAGAGTTAATCTCCATTCTATTTGATTGTGTATTCGTGGTGTACTCACTTTGAAACGAATTAATATTGATCGTTTCTTTTGGAATTAATGATCGCTCAGATAAAGTCAATGGATTAGAGATTTATCTTGGCTTCAAGGGGATTTTTTCATTTATGTTTTGCATATCAAGAGATTGTTTCTTCTTATATTACTTATCATCTTGCAAATACTCAATTTACTCATCTAAAATTAGTTTGTCTTTCCCAGCAGTTTGATAATTCTTCAGCATAGGTGAAATATTGAATGAATTGATGTCTGTGAAACTATGGGAATTTTTCCTTTTTATTTCTTCCATAAAAGAATTTGAAAAATGCGGAGATTCAGATTCATTTCCTAACCTCTTTTTCTCAATTAAATACCTACTCGATGAATGATAGTTCATTGAAATGGGTGATAATAGTAAAAAAGATGGATTATCAGCACTTTTAATAGCAGATTTTGTTGTTTTTTCTAAATGAAAATCCTGTTCAGATACCCTACTGAGTTTGAGTTAATTTTATTCCATCATTGGCAAGATTGAGAACGATCGCGAGTCTTGATATTCAAAACATGGGTTCATGTGTAAATCCCCGTCATTTTAAACTAGTAAATTATGATTCTCTGAAGATTTGTTTAGATATTCAAGATCGTTTTGAATATCGATTTCAATGCCGAGTAGCTAAAACAATTGATTCTTGTAAAAAAGAAGATGCGATTTGAGAGCAGTATTTGAGACTATTTTTCGAGAAGACACAATCTCAATCAGATTAAACGAAAGGTATCTATTATTGGCCCTATAAAACTTCAGTTTGATGTGATAAAGATCAAACTAATCGATTCTGTAATTATTCTTCATTTCTGCTGATAAATCTTCCATTTTTTGTGTAAAAAACTAACTTTTATTATCTATTTTTTTCGGAACAAATCCAATTGTCTTGAAAATATCAATATTATCATCATGAATATTAGTCTTGTAGTGCTACTCTTCAAGATAATGCAGGATGGGAATCACTCTGTTGAGATAGATATTTAATAGATTCTCTTGAGTTGAGCAGTATTTTAAAAGTGATTCATAAGCATTCTTGGAAACTAAGCTCACCTTAAAGTCATTTGAACTTGTCATTATGTATTTAGATTCTGTGATTTATCCTTTTAATCTCGCTACTAATCCACAATCTTGCATTCCAATATTAGCCACTTGAAAATCAATTGAAATAGGCACACCCCACCCATCTTTATTTTGAGCTAAGAGCATTTAAAAGGAATTATTGCTGTTTTTGATTGTGTTTCTCTAGTAACTTTAATTATTTGTACCTATTTTAGTTTCTCCTTAAGTACTGCCTTCATTCGAAGGAAGAATTCTTTGAATATCTGGTTCTTAAGAAAAATCTTTCATGCTTTCCCTTTTTTGATTCATGTAATCTATTAGCATTTAATCATGATACTTCACTATAAGCTGAGGAATAAATGTATTTACACTTTTTCCTATTACTGCTTCTCTGGGAAATCCAAGAAGAGTCTAAATTGAGTTTTATGTTCTCTAAATCTATGCAAACTAGCTTTAGACAAGAGAAATGAATATAGCACATGTATTTGAGTCGAAAAAAGATGCATCAATACGCTTTGTTTTCATTTCAGAGTTAAAGAGATTTATCTGTGATTTATGAAAAATATGATGTTTTTTTTCACCGAAACCAAGATGCAATGTGTAGGAATCAATGAAATAATGAACCTTAACGCAACTGGAGTTAATTAATTGAATCCTAAGAAGTAATTATTAGAGTTATTTGATTTGTCTGTTCAGAGAAATAGCTGCATTTTTGAATTCAATTAAATTTATTTTATACAAACTCAGCATCTACAATACCTTGATTTTGTTTCTTAATGTATCTAAAAATAACCTTTCAGCCGAATTCATGCTTTCATCGAACAGAATTGCAGACATATACTCTGAACTTTCTTGTTTCAAGGAGGAGTGTGAAATTTATTCTTCTTGAAGTTTATGAGAAACTGTGGTACTTTCAGCAAACCCTTTGAACGTTTAGTTAGCAACTTCGATGATTTCAGCAAGTAAAGCTAACTCTCTTGAGGAGAAATCAAATTGTTTGCTAAGCTAAACGATTTCTACATAACTTAAAATCATTGATTTCTCTACTTAAATCAAGAAATTCAAGTATCCGAACAGAAATGATATCGGAGGTGGCTTGTGATGATTTCTTTTGGATTTAATGATAGTCTAAAATTATTCCTTTATGTATTAGGTTAAAAAATATCTTTTTTCTTATCCTTCTAAGAAATTTTGCTAAAAGTCTTCTTTTGTCTCAAGCTGTTTGTTCCAAAAAAAAAATGAAATTAGTTTTTAGCAAATAAGAATCCATTTCTATCTCCTTCCCATCCTTGAACATAAAACTCTTTTATCCTGTGCATTTTGTTATCATTTATTCCTATTTTACCTTATTTGAGCAGAAACTGCAATCTTCATTTCTAAGATAACAATTTCTTTAATGATCAGTAAAAAGACCCTCCAAAATAATGGAATCACGATTTTTTACATAATATTCAAAGCTCGTATTCTTTGTAGAATTAAATAAATCATAGAGAAACTTATTTAATTTGTTGAATTTATTTGTAGATGAAGGAGATTAGCTAGAATTAATGTCTTATGGCAGTTACTCAAATGACTCAAACAGTTTATCAGATATTTAATAAGACAACGGTATGAAGCAAATAAACACCAAAGATATGGGGTATACATTTTAATAAGTGATACTTGCTATTACTAATAGAGCTGTAAGAAAATGAAATACTGAAAAAAAGAGTACAAGCTTACGGGAGCAAGATTTATTAAAAGAACCACTGGACAGAATTTCCAAGATTGAGTAGCTAGCAAAGACGCAATTAATCAGGCAAAACTGAAAATAATTGCTGATTAACTTATAAAATATTGATGGAATAGATTCTAGTATTAGGGTAGCAATATTCCAAATAATCGAGCACTTTTTCCCTAAGCAATCTTTGCTTACAAAGGAGAAATCTACATCAAGGATTCGGATTGCAAGACCTGAGGGAAAATTAAATGAAATCTTATTAAGGTATTAGAATAATGTCTAGTATTATTGAAGACAAAGAAATATTTTTTTCTTTCTTAATTTGAGGGGGTTATTTTAAAAACAGAAGTAGTTGGGTGAAGAAATATGTACTTCTTCTTAGGATTTGAAAGGTTGAGGCTTGATTAAAATTAAAAAAAAGAATAGAAAGAGAGATAGGGCTTACTCAATTATGTGAGGGGTTGATTAATGAGAAAATAAGACCTCAATTAAGGGAGTTTTATGTGTAAAAAAAGAAAAAGAAAATTACTTATTAAGAATGTGATAGAGCTATTTATGATCTCCAAGGTAAATGAAGATGAAGAAGGAGAACTCAAGACCATGAATGGAACGAATAATACATAATTGTAAGATTGAGCTAAGAAACTAAGAAGAATTCTCGATTAATTTTCTTTAGAATCACTGAAAAATGAGAACATGTTAACGAAAAATAGAGACAAAATGACTAAATTGAAAATAAAAGGCAGAAAGACACTGATAGATAGAAAATATTCACTAGTAAATATGGAAATCTAATGAATATTATGAAGATTCTAATCGATGTCCTTGATTTTAGAGACTATTTCAGAGTTCAAAAGTAGTTACAGAAACCAAAAAAGTTTGACTGCTAACAGAAGACAGCTGAAGATCTAAGATCGCTTGAAGATATGAAGATCAATGCAGAACCTATGGCTATAATAATCTAGCAATTAGGAAGACATGCGCTTCTAAAACGAAGTTATTCCAAATAGGTATTTGAAAATCTCTCCTTCTCTTCCTATTTAAACTTTCTTTTGCTAAGTTTTTTTGATTTTAACTGTTCCCAACTCAAGGTAACATCAGATTAGTCATATACTCTTTTAATTAATGACATCTAATGTTTTGCTGCTTTTTAATTACAGGTTTGGTTAAGTGTTTTTTCCTTGAAAGCGCGAGTAATTAATTGGGTTGTTGTAATATCTTATGTTGGAAGATTATCCGAATAGTAGGGATACAGAACTATAAAGATGCTTAATGATCGTTCATTTTCACAATTAAAACAGCTCAATCAAATGATTTTTAATATTTTCACAATATTTAAACACAAGAAATCCTCCGAAAAAATATTATGCCGTTTTTGAAATATCTCATTCTTTCAATAAGTTACATATTTCACAAATGTCCTATCATCAAAGATTTATTATTCTATTGCTTTTCTTTTCAAAAACAATTTCATAACGATTTAATTTAAGAAAATTAATAATTTTTATGAAATTTACAAAAAGTGTTATTAAGAATAATTGACTTATTCAGTCATTTTGACTCAAAAAATAATCCCATTTCTAGGGAAAGAAAGAATGAAGACTTCAAAGAATTTTAATTTCTTCAATAGCTGTCTCACTTCTCCCTCATTAATTGAGTAAATTCAGAATATATGGATTTTCTAAGACAATCTCTATGTTTATGATGCTCAGTAATTTTTAAGTGCTGTCCATATCCTTGGAAATCAGAATGTAGAATTGCACCCAACCCAAGTAAAAAATCAATACCAGTATGATATTCTGCACAATAAAAATAATCGTCTACATTGTCTAATTGTATGTCAGCTGATCGGACATCATCTTCACAAGAAACATCGTAATAGACTTAACCGAAGCGAGAATTGAAGTATTAAACTAATCAAAATCTATTAAATCGACTCTACTTTGCCATAAACGAGCTTGAGTTTTTACATCTTATGCATTTGAGATACTCAAAATCTCAGCTAAATATGTAAACTCTTGCGAAGAATCTTTGAGAACAACGGATAATCCCTCTTTTAGTTTTCCATTCCTGATATTCTGACAGTTCTCAAAATCAAATGAATCTACATCGTATTGATATTCAGGGTATTCTTGCAGGGCTTCACATAGGTTTCCTTAGAATACTTTGTAAAAAAATGATTTATATTCTTCTTATTTAAACCTATTTTGTTTGCTTTGGCTTTAAGCTACAGTCGCTAGAAGAGTTGAAAGATAATTATCATGATCTTTGGTTAGTGAGGAAACTTTTGCTTTGTAACTCGCAACATTGTAGAGTTTATAAGTAGGATCCATTCTATAGACTAGGTATTACATCGAAAAAGCTAGAACGGATACAAATTTTGGTCGTTATCCGTAGATTGATCCTATTAAAAAATTTCAAAAAAAAAAATGAGAATTCTTGGATAATATTAGTTTTATCTGCAAAATAAACTCTTAAAATGTTGTGAAATACAAGGGTTTTGATTAGCAAAAAGAAATCTAAATTATTACTTGTGAGAGCTATGTTATCTTTGATTTCTGAGGAGATCGAGACGATTTCGAAGTAGTTGAAAATAGGCAGAGTAATCAGGGAAGCTAAAAAAGCAATTGATATGAAAATGAAGGATTTCTTATATTTTTGGAGTTCATTTGTTTGGCAGTGATTTTTCTTTCTTCTGCTTTCTCTGGTGGCTTAATAATTCATCTAAGCAGTCGTGATTTTCTGTGATTTAAATGCTTCAACTAATAAGAAGTTAATTGGCTTCAGCATATCATCAATATTTGCTGGCTATAAAGTCGCGAAGAGTTTGAGGATCTTTTCATTTTTTGTTTGAATATAATTGTAAATCGGGAATATCGAGATAATAAGGGTAATTGTCAAGAAAATGTCTGTGATCATTAATATCAGGGATTCGAGTTTCATAGAAGAAAGCACGTTATTGCATTGGTCAGCTACTTTCTAGTCGATTATGGTAATGTTTAAAGAGAGATTAGATGCGTTATCCAGCCTGATTATTTGCTCGTTTAAATTTGATTCAACAGTTGAAAATCGATAAATTAAACCAACACAAGTTTGAAGAAAGTAAGCAAGACTCATAGGGATATTTTGTTTTGTAGACAGGGTGCTTATGAGTTAGAGATTTGTAGGAATTACACTTATGTCTTTTGTATTAATTAAATTAACATCAATACTTGTGACATCATAGAAAAACTCCAGTACTTATTTATCACCGCTGACATATTACAGAAGTAGATCGTTAAATGACTGAATGCCTGAGATTGACCTTTTATTAACAACAGCAGCGTATCCTGAGTTGAGTCCACTGTTTTCAGGAAAGGCATTTAATTTGATCATATTGAGCATTGCCTGGTAATTGGAAGAAAGTGAATAATTTCCTCTGAAATTAAATGGCCAAGGGAGAAATTGCAAAGTCTAGAAAGCTAAGTTGATTTGAGAGAACATGTCAGCGTAAATGAAAACAGACATGCCGA
>Ga0302271_10002557_pt1 | contig 16237 bp, 12 predicted proteins | sample III_Bog_N1_1_FD_198767 | JGI IMG/M metagenome (GOLD analysis project Ga0302271, IMG submission 198767) | Peat permafrost microbial communities from Stordalen Mire near Abisko, Sweden - III_Bog_N1_1 | ecosystem: Environmental > Terrestrial > Soil > Wetlands > Peat | place: Sweden: Abisko...
ACGAATGTATCTATTTTTGTAACACTACTACTAATTGATGAGTTTCTTTACCAGACACAGCCAATACTCGATTATCCTAAAACTTGAATAGAAATATCTTTTTGTTTGTTTAATTATTGATTTAAGGATTAAAATTGTATTGTTAATATTCTTCCTTGAGTTTTTAGATCTTATTTTATGTCTTTGCTGACATTCATAGATGGCTGTACAGCTGCATTACATCTGAAACAAGAGTTGGAGTTACTTGTTCTTCTTAGGATGCTTGATCTGATTAAGGATCAAGTTTATAAATTGATGAGCATCGAAAAAAATAATTTACCAGAGTTCTTCTTGTCAGGACTAAACAATAATATCTTCTAACAGCCCCCTCCCCCCCCCCAGAATGCTACAAAAGGTTCTGAAAATTGAAAGTTGAATTTGTTTGATTTGCTTCAATTTAACTTTTCCGACATTGACATTAAAAAGATCACTAAGATCCGTCAATTCTTTCTTGGAGAGTCCTGGCTGAATTTGAAACTAATGCTGCATTTTGATATTTGTTAACACCAGGTAAATTAAAAAAAATTATCAGACAAGAAGATATCGGCAAACTTTGTTTGAGGGTGAAGAGAAAAATATTTATTTTGTAAGATACAACAGTTATAATAATAATAAGTATGAAGTTGGATATCCTTGATTCACTTTGAAGTTCAAAAAATAGCTTACGATTAGACTGTCGATTAGGAGAACTATCTAAATTCAAGAGTTTTGACATTTTGTTGTTAGAAGGGATTAAAAAGAAGAAAAATAAGTCTTAGAACAAAAATTATGCAAAATAAAATGTAGAATTCTTTTTCTTTTATTAAAAAGATAAATTATTTCCTTGAGTCCAGTCTGCAGAGTTTTCTGTGCCATTTTAGAAGCACATTAAGAGAATTATCATTCTGAACAAGCAATCTAAAGTTTCTTTCCCATCAAGAAAGATGACTTTAGTTATTTAAGTTATTCATTTTATTATTCTCTCTTTCCTATTGCTCCATTTGTGAATAGAACTTTTCAAAATCTGAATACTTGACTCTCAGTGACTTATTAGATTTGACACTTCTCTTGCTGCGATTAGATAAGATCTACTCAACAAAAACAATAATATTACATTTCTGTAAGAGAATAATAAATATTTCAAGGATTTCTTACCGAGAGCACAGAGTTAGATTTGGTGAGAGTTCGCTTATCATCTCCATTCTCAAAAAGCATGCAGAAAGATTGGAAGTCTAGTTGATCACCACCTGCTTCGATTTTTTCAAGGAAGATTTCCATATCGATTGTGAGCTCGAATTCTTCTTAAATGATCTCTAAAATAGTTGCCTTGGCTACTTTGCCTGTCTAATCGGGGTTACCACCAAGCGCAACGAAAGCATCCACTTGAAAGTTATAAAATATAGAAATCAGTTCAAAGAAATTATCAGTTACAACTAGGTTAGTATGGGTAGATTTGTAAAATGAAATCAATTAATACTGTTTTTGTGTAGCAATTTGATTTATTTTGAAAAATTATGTCTGTTAAGTTATTTTTGGAAATATATTAAAGCTGTAACAAGCTAATGATTGCTTGTAATTCCTATGATTATTATCTGCAAAGCTATTATATGTATGCTTGTTTACCATATTCGCTGAACGGATTGAGCTGATTCTCTTCATCAATTCGGTGAAAAAAATCTTTAACTTAAGAAATCAAGATAAGCGACGAATCCAAGTCTAACTTCTTGATTCCTCTTGCCTCCATTTCTTTGAGTACAAGCTCCTTAACCTTAGGAGTTATCTCATATGAGATCTCTAAGATTTAAGATAATTCTTAGTTAATCAGTGCATAATTTGTGTAAATTTTTACTCTTCGAAATTGTTAGAAAGTCAATGAATTATATGATAGGCTTCTCAAGTTTCCTGAACAGATTCACAAAAATCAGTAGTTCCCCTCTTTCAAGCTTGCACTTATCTATGTTCACGCCAGCGAGTTCATTCTGCGCACCTAGTTTGCTCTATCTCCTTCTAGGGATTTGTTACTAAGATGGAAAATCACCACCTTAACGACTTGACTAATCATCTTAAAACATTTGAACTCCCAAATTGTATTTTTAAATTAGTTTCTTTTTTTTTGAGAAACTTTTTTTGTTATTTATGGCTATCCTGCTCCTTTAAGATACTCAGCTTACATAAAGGTTCTTTGAAATTCCACAAAGCTATATCCTCTATCTCCCACTAGAGTTTCCTTGTTCCCTTTCAAGTGTTCAATTCAGTAGTGATTTTAAACCATCTATTAAAATATTCAATAAATTTACAAATTCATCCTAATTTCTCAAAATATGTAACTGTTTTTAATATTTGTATTATCAGGTAGTTAATTATTAAAATACACCCATAATGTGTTAGTTAGCAGAAGCAAGTTTCCAACAGTAAATGCTTCTGTAATTATTTTTCTTTATTTTATATGAAAATTATTAATATCAGTTAAACAAATGAATCTCTCAGAATGGAAGAACAACGAGGAGTAAAGCACAACTAGAATAGATCATACTAAATAGGCAAATTAAAGCTAAAAAGAGGAGCACAATTCGATTCAATTCAAGATGCAACAAAATGCAAATGTTCTTTTCTTCCCCACAGAGGGAGAGAATATTTTCACAACTTCAATATTCTTAAAAGAGGATAATAATGGAAATCTAATTTCCTAGAGAGTGATTTTGAAAGCTGGAGGATTTGTGGTCTTGAGGGAACAATCATTCTCATGGTTAAGCTGCATTTTCAGCCAAGAGATTATTATTCTCTGAACAGTCAACTTGAATTTGAACTTCCTCCTGAATATCCATCTTTTCTGTTTATTCCTGTTACTATTAGAATATTTGAGTTTATTTTTGAGATGATTAAACTTGCTAAGCAGCAGCAGAAGATAGCAGCTATTACTGCTATGCTAAGTTGGAAGCTGCTAGATTCATCTAAGGATTTTATTTAGTTTTGTGGTTGTAAAGTATGTCTTGTATGGCATCATTGATTTCGAAGAGTTATTCTGAGTTTTCATCATAAATGCTGGAAGCGAGGTTATTCAGGAAGGTATTCTAAGTCACATTGATATCTCCCTGATTTTTTAGAGTCTGCAATATCCCAACGCAATTGAAGACAATGTGCATTAGATTCCCATATCCTGCTTGGTAATAATTTGTTTCTACATGCTTTCTGTAGTCCTACCCACGTTCTCGCAATAAACGCTGCTCGCCTTTTGTGATCATCCCATTCACACTCTGCTAGATCTTTTCCTTATTATTTATTGTTTTTAAGAGATAATTAAACAATTTTCATTTTTATATAAGATATCCTGCACTTTTGGCATGGAAAAAATTAAAACCAAGAAAATTAGTCAATATTCTTAGTGATTTAAGATATTCTAGCTAGCACTTAATCTGAGGATCAAACTCGTAAGTTATCGATCAAATCAATTGTCTCTCTAGGATATTTTATTTCTTGGATTATTGGGTTATTTATTTGTTTTCTTAATATAGTTTGATCATTATAGTACATTAAGAAAGGCATATTCAAAGAATCGAGTTAGACTTAAAGATAGTTAATCTTACAGAAGTTCTAACAAAAAGCCTAAAATTATCAATTTCAAATTGGGAAAAATGTGAATTTGTTAATTGTACAAAAACAAACAAACCTTTTAATACATCTAAATTATCCTATCATCTCGTGACTCAAGCAAACGGATTAGACATGCTGACTGACCTTTTAGTTTTCTTCAAAGCATAATTTGAATGCATGCTAATGAACAGTGGATTGTAGAGCTTCGGTTTGTTGTAAATAGCATCTTAGTCATATTCACTATCAAACTATGCTTATTTCTGTTAAAGTTTTGAAGAAAGAATTCGATTTTAATTCGTGCCAAACCCATTTGAGGGGAAAATCGAAACATGCATCATATCTAATGTATCATGGAGTGATAAGTTATTGGATTATTTTGGAAGGGCAGTTATGCAGACATACTTTTATTCGAGAGTTAGTGGTTTGCAAAGAGGTGTTGTTTATTTTAAGGGAGACAGAATTTAGGCATACTTCGAGTATTTTTTATGAGTTGTTTTGATTTTTCCTTAGTTGAGTTCAGGAAGGCTAGTAAAAGCAAGCAAAGAGTGTTAATTTGAATCATAAAAGAATGTAACGGGGTGATTAAAACGTGAAATGAAGAAATTTACATTTTCTGTTGAGAATGATGCTCCTTTGAATCCGCTGAAAAGTAGTAGTGAGGGAAATTAGCCATGTTTAGATCGTTATTTTAAATGGAATTCTGTGGAAAATTGGATTCCAAAGTAAGTTTAGATTTGTGAGGAGGAGAAGAATTCATATCTATTGATGCATTTTGCTTCGAAGTTTTATTGAAATAAAAGCTATTAATATTAGGTGATTTATCTGATTCACTCATGTAAGATTATTAGTGTTGCTATTTAGCATTTGAATGATATCTATGCTGATTTTTGGGAGGAGTATTAGCTGGAGAACCAGCAAGAGAATGAAACTGCTAACGTTGAGAATTATTCTTAATCTAAATATTATCTTCAAATATTGTTGCCTTTAGACTTCTACTGTAATAATTGTCTTCTTCTTGATTTTCACCTAGACTACTACGATGAGGATCATAACGACTACTATTCAAAAGAAGATTTATCTTTTGGATTTCTTTCCTATTATGTGCAAGAGGATTTAATGATCTTTTGGGGTTATTTTCATTTTTGTTTTTCTCGTTATCGATGGATTTTAAACTTTTTTATTCAGGGGAAGAAATATACTAAGAGGAATTATGAATACTTCTTCTATTATGATGAGTAAAGGAGTTATTCACTTGTAACTAGCTGAGTTGCTGTTATTTCTTCTAATCTTAATATTATGAAGCATTGTGATTAGGTGATTATTCTTCTGCGTTTTTTCCTTTACTTATCTTTAGATTTTAAATTTATTCGATTTCTGTTACAACCCATACTGCTTATGCCTTATAAATCTAAGCATTTTTCATGGCCTATGTGATATCTTTATTAATCTGTTTATGCGTTAATAGAGAAAGCGAAGGAGAATGGGCAAGTACTATGTCAAATTATTATGTGATAAACACAGCAGCTGTGAGTCTTTCAGGGATAGAAATCTACAAAAGTAGAATTTTTTTGAAGTTCCATAATCGTATTTTGTTATCTAAGGAAGCTGTTATGATTATCTTTTCTTTGCTATTTATATCTACTGTGAGAATTCTCTTGTCGTGATTAGATTCAGTTTGGTCGTGCTTCGAGATGATTTAGTTGATTTGCTTGCACTTAAAAATACTGAGTTCTCCAGTCATGAATGTTAAAAATAGTCTACAGCCTCTTGTGATTAGCTTATCTAAATGCAAACCGAACTCGATGTTACGTATGGTTTAGACATGCCTAGGTGTTAATTAAATTAGTTTCATAGCACCTTCGATGCTTGCAGTGAGCAGCAATCTTTCTTTTGTAGATTTTATATGCAAAACTCCGAGTTCTACAATTTCTTCTCGATGTGCGTTTAGTCTAGTGTTTATGATGTTCATTTTCTCGTTTTGCATGCTTACAAATACTACACTTCCATCATCGCATCCAAGAGTTATTTGCTTTTAGCTCTCCACCTTAGAAATATACTTCAATTCATCATAATCACTCCAATCTTCATTCTTTTTTGATTAAAAAAAACAAACAAAGATTATTTATATTAATTATCATTCTAAACTGCGAATCTTTCAATTATTTGTTCAAAAATAACTTCATTTACTTGTTTACTATCAGTAGTACTCCAAGGGTTAGTTAGTTCAGTATCATAAGAAGGCGTTATGATATTTAAAAATCTAATAACTGAGATATTTTGAGTCAACGGATTTCCTTGCGAATCTACAAAATCAGATGGATTTAGAATAGATTTAATAAAAAATACTGAGCTATCCTATGTTTCTCTAAGTTCATAAAGACATATGCTGCCAGTTTCTATGTGCACAAAAAAGAGATTATCTTGATACGGACTCGTAGAAATGCTCAGGATTTTCTTGCTGAGAGGAGGAGAATAAAGAACAGTTACTACTTGTTTTGCTTTGCTGTAGCTATAATCTGCAAGTTTTTGAGTATCTAAAGACAGAGCTTAGTTGTTCTTCTGGACTAGATGAACTCTCTTGAATGTAGGTTCCATACCAGATTGATTTATGGGTTTTAAAGATGCAGCTGTTTTTGCTGCTGGGAGATATTAGACAACTTTATCGAAGGATACTATATCAGAGTCCATGGATGAAATGAACTTGAGAGACCCTGTGATGTAACCAGCAAAGGTTATGTGATCCTGATGTGAGACGAAGAATGAAGAAGAAAGGAGGGAGAGATGAGTGAAAGGAGTGCTAACTTTAAAGGAAAAGAGAAATTCAAATGTGTCTACATCCCAAAAGCGTAGAGAGCAATCTAACCCTGCGGAGACAATCATTTTCGGTTCAGAATCATGCTTGCTTAAAGAAATAACTTTCTTCTTTCCATGGGCTTCTTCGAATGAGTAAATTAACGCTTTCTTGCTGTCCTCTGCTACTTTCCAAACTTTCAGACTTCCAGAAGCATAACCGACGATTAGATACTCGTATGAAATGAGAAACAAAGCATAGGAGATTTAGTTCTCCTTAGATCCTACATCTAATAGCACAATACCTTATTTAAACTCTTGAGTTTAGCTAAATAAACTCACATTGCAACTGTCCCATACTGTTACTACTCCATCTTAACTATCAAAGCTATAACCCTGCTCAAATAACACTAAATTCAGATAATGTATGATATTGATGCGTTGTGATTATTACACAAATACTAATTCTGTGATTTATCTCTCTTTTAATCATATGAATTTTTAAAATTTTTGTTACACTGTTCCATGAAAATTCCTCTTATGCTTCAGTATGAAGTTTAACATCGCAAGTGAATCTGACTGTCGAGGAAGGATGCGATGCAGACAGCAAATTCGTTTTGATGTCAACTTTATAATAATGGAGCTATTCACTTGAAATAGACAGAAAAGAGTTTTGCTGATCGAAAAAGTGCATGAATATTGGATGCTTGATTTCAGAAGGGAATTTTACAGGGCATGTAAAATCAGAATGCCGAAGAACATACATGATGTTATCATCAGAAAGAACAAAATAGCACTCCAAGCGCTTTGATTAGCAGGCACTTATGACTCTTTTGCTTCGGGAAAGGACTCCAAAATCAATACGAGCTTCTTCTCGCATCTCACGGAGACTATATTTATACAAGTTTTTGTAGCCATCGTAAAGAAGCACACAACATTCAGATTCATTCCAGCAAAAATGCTAAGAAGCATAAGGGCTTCTTAATGCTTCTTTTGAGGTACAACCGATATTTAAAGATTTATAATCCATTTTTTGGGGGGGTGATAATTTGTATTTATCTCTTTTTTTGAGACAAAGAAATGAGAATGAATTTGTTTGCCCAACTACCAATCAATTCTTTATTTACATTTGATTTATTTGTTAGCAGATTTTAGAATAGTTCCTTGATGCAAAGAGTAATACTAATTAATTAGTTTACATGTTTTTAAAGATTTTTAGTATGAAATACTAAATTTCAAGTGAAAATCCTATTAAAAAGGCAAATACAAATAGGAACATATTAAGAATGGCTCCTGTATGCTAAAACAATTAACAACTCTTTTGAATTGGTTTATTAGGATTCTAAGAAAAGTGATAAATTTTTCTTGGGTTCTTTATTAGAGGAAAGACTTTTTTCCTTCAGAATAATATCATTAAGTTGTTTATGAATGAATTCATTTTCTCTGAGCAAGACATTGTTATTTTTTTTGTCTTGACAGCAAGGGAAAACAACTCCTTCAGTTGGATTCTCAGAATCATTCTCAGAAGGTTTCCAAGTAGAAGATTACACAAAACAATTGAAAAGATCAAATCTTCTCAAAAATCTTATGTTATCTCTATCCTGTTTTCCTTCTAACTATTTTAGTACTCATTTAAAAGGAGCAAACCATTAGAGAGGTAAACTCCGGAACGAAAGTACACCTGCGCATGGATATTTTACTTCCAAGCTTGCAAGTTTTTTGTTTTTTGAGAAAAGAAAAATATCTCATTCATATTTTATGTTTTATTTTTTGCAATAAAAAGAAGAAAAAATATCTTGTTTTGTTTCTTTTCAAGAATAATTTAATTTCAGAAAGCGATTCTACAAAGATATCTTAATAACATTTGTTCTCGCTCTTCGGAGTATTTGGAATAATCTTTTAGAACAAAATAGAAGATTATTTGCGCTGAATAGAAAAGAAAAATTCAGAAACTAAACTTTTTAATATATGGCTGAAATATCAAGCAATACCTTAGCAAGCTAGCTAGAGCATGTTGATAAGTTCAAAAAGGGAGATTATTTGGTTGCTTTCCCATAAAAAATGGAGTTAATTCCTTCATTGATTGCAAAGGCTAATCCGAAATGCAAAAAATTCATGCTAGTAACAGATTCCAACATTCATAAGCTCTACGGCGATATGATCACCAAGGGATTTGCAGATTTAGGACTCACAATGAAAATCTTAGTATTTGAGCCAGGTGAGAATAATAAAACCATGGAAAACGCAGATAAAGTACTCATAGCTCTATTTGAAAATCGGTTTAATCGATCAGACGTAATAATTGGATTTGGAGGTGGTCTCATCACAGACTTCACTGGATTTGTTGCTTCGATATTTAAAAGGTACAAAAAATCACAAATATGGACTTATTTCTAAATGAAATTTTAACATTTTTTGCAGGGGAATGCGATATGTGAGTATCCCAACTACTGTTCTAGCCATGAGCGATGCTGCAATCGGATCAAAAACAGGAGTTAATAACGCCTTTGGGAAGAATATGATTGGTAGCTTCTATGACCCAATTCTTATCGTTGTATGTGCATCTTTCTTAAATTCGTTAGACGACAGAAATCTCAGCAATGGGTTAAGCGAAGTGATCAAAATAGCAGCTATGTTAGATGTCAAACTATTTGAAAAACTCGAAGAAAATGATATTCAGAGTCTCCGCAAACAACCTGATGCACTTATGTAGCTGATTAGAAGATCTATGGAGCTTAAAATAGAAGTTGTCAGCGAAGATAAGCTAGAAAGTGACTGGAGAATGATTTTGAATTACGGACACACCATCGGTCATGGGATAGAATTCGCTAGCAAAGAAAAGCTTCTCCACGGGGAGAGTGTCAGTATTGGTATTGTCCTTGCGAATGAACTTTCGTTGATTAGGACAAATAAGGAAATTAGTGTTTCTTCCTAAACTGATGCAAATCCTTTACATTTTCTCAGAATTTAGAGATTACTTGAAAGATACAATTTACCTACAAAGTTACCTGAGTTCATCCATGCGAAAGAAATTCTATTCTACATGAGTAGTGATAAAAAAATCACTGATGGGCTGTCGTTTCCGTTTATCTGTATTACTGAAATAGGCTGTGTGCTCAAACATAGAGTACCTTTCACAGCACTTGAAGTTTCAGGTGTGCTTTCTAGGTATATCTCTGTTGGAGCTTCAAATCTGTCCTCCCTTAAAAGTAAGAGAGAGAAAGATAAATTGAACTGCTTTTAATCATTTTTGGTTTAATATTTTTTCTTAGAAGAGATATCAGTAAATTTACCAGGGTCTAAATCAGTAGCAAATCGAGCTTTAGTATTAAGTGCATTAACTCAAGGAACTGTAGAATTAAGGAATTTTCTTTATGCTGAGGATACTGAAGTCATGATGAGTTGTCTCAACTAACTAAAGGCATGTTCATTTGAAAGTGTCAATGATAAAAGTTTAAAAGTGAATGGTTATGGAGGAAGACTGTAATTTTCAGGTTAAGTCAAAATAAATGTCAAAAATAGTGGTACAACTGCTCGGTTCCTTTGTGGGTTGTTTTTACTTTTATAAGATGACCAATCTGTCATCGTAGAGTGCTCTGAAAGAATGAAGAAAAGACCAATTAAAGATATGATTGTTGCACTAGAGGAATATCTATTTTTTGAATATCAAGAAGAAGAATTCTGTTTTCCTTTTAAGGTTCACAAGAAATCTCAGTTTAAAGGTGGAGAAATCAGTATTAATTCCACAATCAGCAGCTAGTTTGTGTCAGGATTATTATTAACTGTACCATTAGCATCTTAACCAACTTAAGTCAGTTTAATCTCGGATACAGATAAAATAACATCTGAACCATTTATCACAATGACAGTTGAAATGATCAAATAATTTGGAGGAAAAATAGACAGAAAAGAGAAGAATGTATTCTCAATTCAAAGCAGTAAGTATTAGCTGCAGAGTGGCATCTATGAAATTGAATCTGATGCAGCTACATCAAGTTACGATATGGCTTGGAGTATTCTGAATGAGAAATCTGTTTTAATTGAAGGATACAAGAAAAGTGGAGAATTATTGCTGTAAGGAGATTGGAAATTTGCAGATAAGTTAAGTCAACTCGGATTTGAGATTGGATATGATTCTGATGGACTAAGAATTCGAGGGGATCTGAAAAGAAAATAATTTGAAAATGAATCAGAAATCTAGATTCTGTTTGATTTTAATGATTGTACAGACACTTTCATAACATTCTGCATGGTATGTGCTTGCTTAGAAGACGACAGAGAATATACACTAGTAGGGATAGGAAACCAACGAGTAAAGGAATGTGACAGATTTGAAGCAGTCAAAGTGAATCTGGAGAAATTTAACATCCCTGTTAAGACTTTCGAAGATGGGTTAACAATCAAAGCAGTGAAAAATAACGAGATGTTAAAGATGTAAACGAAATAGACTATTCTTATTGAGTGCTTTGATGACCATCGTATCGCTATGGCTTTTTCAATTCTGGCAACGTTTTTCACTGCGAAAAATGATAATCTTTAGGTTGTGATAAATCAACGGGATTGTGTGAATAAGACTTCTCCTTTGTTCTTCCATCATATTAGGACTACATATGCTACAACTTGTTCGTACTTAGATTGTTTGAAGAATCCATAAGCAGTTTCTAAAGAAGATAATTAAGAATTGAATAAGATTAGCTCATAATTACAGCCAATTTTCATAATTGGAATGAGATGCAGTGGAAAGAGCACATTGTCTAAGAAAATGGCAGAATTGCTTTCGAAGAAGTATATCTGCATGGATTAGATGATATACGATTCGTTCTATCGAGAAAGATTTTAATCTCTGTCTGAAGGTATCAACGCTGAAGGATGGGTTGTTTTCAGAGAAAGAGAACTCACTGTCCTCAACTAAATTATTGGCAAAGCTGCATCAGATAAAACGTATTTCAGAAAAAATAATTGAAATTTATTTGTTATTTTTCTAAAAACTTCAAGTAAAACTCATTTTCTTTGTTTGAACTAGATATGCCAACAGCATAGTATCTTGTGGAGGAGGTTTAGTGACAACACTACAAGCAAGAGAAGTACTTAAAAATATGAAAAACATTGTCTGGTTGAGGAGAGATATCTCTGATATTGAAGAGGATTTTAACAATAGAAGCGATGTGCCAGCTTATCTACAGACAATCCGTGGTGATTATGATCTACGAAGAAATCTCTATGAATAAATCAGTTGCAAGATATTTAGTTTCCCAGGAAAGAGTTTCTTCTCGGGGATATTCGAAGAAAAAGAATATTGGAAACAAATTGAGAAATCACTAAAGCATTTCTTGAAGAATCTTGAAAGTAATCAAGAAGACACTCATGGAGTCTATGAGTTTGCAGCTGATTCAGAGTTCCTGTGCATGCAAGTTGATAGCCTAAAAAAGCTGAATTACAGCGATCTACAGTACATAAATGCTTAGTATCACGCACTCGAAATAAGAATTGATGATTTCATCTAAAAGAAATTGCTGGAAGAAAAAATCGATTTGAATATTGCAATCGAGGAGCTGTGTTTGATAGTCAGCAGGGTTAGACTTGCAAATAAGAACAAATTAGAACTTATTTGTACATTAAGGTCATCAGAGGAAGGTGGGTCTTTCGCAGGAAGCTAAGAGTTGTATTGGTAGATTCTGAATATTATTCAGAAGGAAAGTTTGTTTTCAATTTTCGACATTGAGTTATCCAAGATTGAAAGCTTGAAATCTGAAATTAATACCTAACAGCTAGAGAAACTCTACAATAATTTCGGAAGACTTATTGTATCTCGTCATTTCATATCGAAATCGATAACAAAACCTGAATTAGAGAGGTTAATCTCTACATTGTGTGAATCTGTCGGTGAAAGCGATATCATTAAATTAGTTTTGAACGCTAATTGTCCAGCTTATGATGTAGCTTTTGCAAGAGATAAATTAAGTAAAATTCACCCTGCCTCGATTGTCATCAAATTAGGAGAGAGTGGAAGGATATCTCGAGTTGAAAACGAACTACTTACACCAGTTTACGATGAGAGATTCGGATAACCAACTGGCTTAGGGTAGTTATCGCATGATCAGCTTTTAGCGATTAAATAACAGATATCTTTAAGGCCAATTTAAAAAATGTTCTACATCTTTGGGACAGATATTATAAACTCTCCTTCTCCTTTGATGCACAATAGCGCTTTCTAGAAATTAGGATTAGCAAACTGTTCTTATAAATTAGCTTAAATAGAAAATGTTGGATAGATCAAAGCTTATTTAGATTCTAAGGATTTCAGTGGAGCTACTGTGACCATGCCGTTTAAAACGGAGGTTTGCTAGTATCTGCATTAAATTATTGGAACTGCTAATCTGTGTGGGATTGATAAACCAGTTGTGAATACTGTAGTTAAGTTGAACGGTTAACTTATTGGGTTTAATACAGATTGGTATGGAATCATCAAACCACTGAGGAAATAGTTGGCATTGAATTCACACTACTTGGCTTCTTTTAAGAAAGTAATTCTGATTTCTAGTTTGAAGTTAGATATTTTGTGAATAATGTAATTTTATTTATTGTAATTTTTGTTTTTGGTTAGCCATACGCGTTGGTGATTGGAGCAGGTGCAACCACTATGACAATGGTTTATTGTTTAAACACACTTGGATTCACAACTCTCATCCTAAATCGGTAAGTTCTTTTTTTGAGTTTCAGGACAAAATTCTGTAATAATAGTTCAACACACTACAAATTGTTTTTGTGTTTTTTTATCTATTTTCCAAAGGACATTTTCAAAGATCGAGAAATTTGTTGGTTGGCGAGGTGTTGAGAAGGGGTTCAGTGACTTTGAAACCTTAGTTAGCTTCTTGAATGCAAATCCATAGATTGAATTGAGTCTCATAGCAAGCACGATTCCTGGAAAAGCTCAAGGAGAATCATATCCATCTGAGATATTCGCTTACAAGCCAACTATTTTTGAGGCTTCGTACATTCCTAAGGAGACTTCGTTGATTCGAGCAGCGAAGAAACATGGAAGTACAACGTTTGTCTATGGACTAGATATGCTGCTATATTAAGGATATCTCTAGAATCAGATCTTTACAGGCAAGAGAGTTTCCAGGAAGTTCATCTAGGAATTAACAGTTGATGCTTACAATAAGAAACATGGAACGAATTGAACTGATCATAGAAAGTGACCCAATAAATGAAGAATATTTAAAGCTGAGATATGAATATTTTCTTCAAATAGTGAAAGAAACTGATTCTGCAGTACATAAGGATCCCAAGTTACGGGTTTGGAATTTTTGTTAAGTATTCTGCTCTATTTTTCTTTAGAATTAACGAGAATCAAAAAGATTTTTTATTATTAATTGACATTACTACATAACTGTTTGGTTTGATTTAGATTGTAAATCATCATTTTTGAGTTACATACGATTAAAATATTAAGGGAAAAAGCTGAAAATGAATTTCAAATAAATCAAAATTATCCCTTGAATTTGATATCATATTGAATTACGATGGTTTTTTAACCAATATTCTGTAAGTTTTTTTGGGTTGATCAATGAGGAAGAAGATAACACAATTGAAGGAGAGTCTGGAGATAATCACTTGAAATGCTTTAATATTCAAAGAGAATTTAGAGCACATGTTAAGAAGCAAATGGATTTTAGTGTGAATGACCACTGAAGAGTTGAAAGTAGAACCTGCGGGGGATTAAATTGAGAAGATATGGGTAAATTTGATCAGGGCGAATTAGACTTATTTGAAGATTGTTAAAATAAGGCAAAAAGTGCACTAAGAATATTTGCAGAAATCAGTTCATAATGGGCAAGCAAGTAGCAGAAAAGTTCGATGACGATGAGTCAGAGGAACTGAGCCAACATGATGAAGAAGAAGTTGAATCTGGATCTGAGGAGTATCAGAGCAATTCAGATATTCTCGATGATGAAAGTTCAGTTGAAGAAGAACTTAATAGAGCAGGAACTTTCGGAGGAAAAAAAGATAATTATTATAAAGACTCCGATGTGACTGACTCCGATGATTCTGGTGAAGAAAAGGGTGCTGATGAGATATACAAAGAGTAACAACGTGGATTAACAGCTGCAGATTTTGTTGCTGATGATGATGACAACGACAATGCACATGGTATCGACGAGGAATAAGTTGAAGATGATGAAAATGCTACAACCGAATAAAAAGATAGTAAAAAAGCTGATAAACTCAAGCAATAAATCTAGAAGAGCAGCGGAGAGATTCTAGCATTAGCTAAGGAGTTAAACTAAAGTGCTGAGGAATTGAGAGGTTAATTGATCCCATTGCTTAGTGATCCTAAAGCTTAGGCAATTCTAGTTGCTAAAGGATAAAATTATTTAGAAGTCAGAACGGAATTGTTAGCAGCTTATTCCATTTCATTGCTGTTCTATTTGCACTTGAAATCAGTCAATAAACTCACTTATAACCATCCAGTTATCGATAGATTATCTAAATACAAGACATTGTTGTAAAAAATGGGATATTCCCTTGCAGAATTTAAATTCAAAACAAAAGAAATACTCCAAGCCCATCTTGAAAAACTGAAAAAGTTGAATAATTCTAAGAAAAATGGCAAATCAACTGCTAATAATGCTACTACTCTCACTTTTGAATAAAAGATGTAATCAATTCTTAAACAAAATGAATTCTGATTTTGAATGCTAAATTGTTTTATTTTAAAATAGGAATTAAATCAGCGAGAACAACGAGCAGGCTAAGAAGAAGAGAAGAAGATAGAAGAGAGATAACAAGAAAAGTATTTTTGGGAAAGAAAATGAGGCTGTTGTCAAGAAAAACTTGAGAATTAACAACTCTTCATCTGATGAAGACATGGAAAGTGATAATGAAAGCGTTGCTAATTGGATGGAAGAAGAAGAACATTTGAGTGAAGGATCTCAAAGTGTTGATGAGGAAGATTTAAGAATTTCCAAATAAAATTACAAAAAAACTTAGAAATAATAACCTAAAAATCAGCAAAAAAAGAATGTTTCTGGAGAGATCGATATGGGTAGTGTTGAGAAATTTTTAATGGATGAGGATGATGATGGTGACACTTTACTGAAAGAACCAAAAGCAGTTGATCTGAATAGAATAAAACAAGTTGAAAAGAATAAAGAAAAAAATAAGAAAAAATAAAAATTACTTGAACAAGAATAAGAAGCATATGAAGACGAATTCTACAAGGCTGCCAAGTAACAACAAGCAGATCAGGTGAAATCAAGAAAAGCTGCAAAAATCAAAGAAAAAGAAATGAAAAGAGAAGTAATTTCTAAGAAATTCTAAGTTTCAGAGATCAAAGACGACTAATCAAGAAAAATCACTCAACAAATTCTCAAGAATAGAGGAACACTCGTCAGAAGAAGAAAGAAAATCGATGGAAATGCAAGACTTCACAACAGAGCTAAATACGAGAGAAAACTCAAGATACACAACAGAAACCATGGTGGGAAGATATACGAAGTGCAGAACAACGATTATGGTGGAGAATAGGCCCCTATCAAGCAGACTATTGTCAAAAGCACCAAAATCAAATGAGATTATTGATAATGTTGAAAAATATTTTTGCTTTGTTTCAAGCAATTTCAAAAATAATCTTGTTTATCTTTTTGTTTCATAAATGTCACATTAAAGTAAAAATAATAATCTCAATATCAGTGTAAATTTCTATTCACCCAAATCTCTTCTTATTTTTTCTTCAAAAACAATGATCTTTATAATAATATAAGCTGAGATCTGCTTCAAAGAGCTCCACGTTATGAAAAAATGTGTTGAGAGTTTAAACTGGCCCCCGCTCATC
>Ga0302271_10002560_pt1 | contig 16234 bp, 12 predicted proteins | sample III_Bog_N1_1_FD_198767 | JGI IMG/M metagenome (GOLD analysis project Ga0302271, IMG submission 198767) | Peat permafrost microbial communities from Stordalen Mire near Abisko, Sweden - III_Bog_N1_1 | ecosystem: Environmental > Terrestrial > Soil > Wetlands > Peat | place: Sweden: Abisko...
AACGATTTTTCTTTTATTTCCATTGAAACTATCAGTTTACAGTTTAATCAGTCTAACATTTTGCATTGGTAATAGTCGAGCAAGTAAATCGGAAGACTGCAGAAAACACATTTGTGTTTTCTTAAAATGTAATCCAAAAAACAAAACATATTTTTTTATTTTTTATTTTTTAGCATATCTATTTAATCAATTTAAAAAAAAAGAGCATTTTTACCTCCACATAAAACGCACTTTATTCATAATGCCAAATTACTTCTTTGAAATAAATTAAATCCTCTAATTCCATCGAATTCTTGCCGGCAAATGGTACTTTCAATTTGTTTTAATTTCACCACAATTCAAGTATTTTCTCATCAGTAAATCTGGTTTATTTATTATTTTTTGGCAAGTAGTTATTGTAAGCAGTTTGTATTCGTTTCATTCAGTTAATGAAAGCAGAGTTAGATCTGCTAGATCCTTTTATAATTCTTTTATTTTTTATTCCAGTTTCTAATAAACTCCCTTCGAAGATTTTACATAATTCTATTGAATCCTTGTTGTTTCAATACATTTTTGGATTCGCTTAATGAAGAACTGCTCTAGTTTTTCGAACATCCTCTTGGTTACATTCTTAAATTATTCATTAATATTTTTCTTGCCGATCTCAACTTGCAGATAAGCATCATAACTTATCCTAAAGAACTTACTCTTAGTTGTCATTGTCTCAATCATCGAAGGAAAAATTTATTCTTATTCAATAAATTATTCGATCGCTTTACTCCTCTTCAGGACATATTAAATCGCATAGTCAATATCGATAATTTTATATTCCTTAATATTTCGAATTTGAAGATCCAAGACAGAAGAATTGGACATGCTTTTTTGTAGCAATAATGATCCCCTTGAAGATTATTTAGGTTACTAACCATTTTAACTGTTATTCTCGCTATTATCATCTGAAACAAATAATTTCCTTCCGTTTCTTGTTTTAACCATAGAACTTGACTTGATTTCACTTTCGCTATGGATATCTGCCACATGATTCTCTTCAGTACGATTATTTTCATTATTCATTCTAACTTTATCTTCAATGAGCACCTCACTTTTGATTTGCTCTATTTTTGCTTTAGAAAGTTTCTTAGTGGAGATTCTAACTCCTGATGTGTTCGTTAAGCTAGGTGATTTTCTATGCGATTTGGGTGTCTAATCAGAAAGTTCATTGTCTTATCCATTTTCTTAAAATAACATCAAACAACATTACTAAATGCTCATTCTTTCTTTTAACAATTCCATTTATCATAACATAATTTAAAATGATAAGCAGCCAATTCAATTTTGAAATCATTTTCAAGAAACATTTAACATTTGATTATGGTTTTTCTACAATTATTTCTTCCATTTGCCTCTGGAGGAGTTTCTGGAGGGATGCTTGTGTTCTCTAACGAACCAGGATATCCGTCACTACCACTGGGTAGCTTACTGTAAGACTACTTGATTTTAAGACTGCGGATAGTGTTAATCGGTGTTGATTTAACAAATGAGTTCTCGTTATTTTCAGACATCTCTCTCTCTCTTGATGTTTCTCTTAGTTCTTTCACCTATTCTTTTAACACTTTCCAAAGAGAAATTAAAGTATTATTTTGACAATGCTCTTAAAATAACTCCTATCAACCAACCAAAGTAATTAAAAATTCCCTTCCATTAAAGCAGATCAACTTTATTGCCATACTGAGAGAGGGTCTCGAAAGCTAATATTTTAAGAATTATTTCTTGGTTCGAATAAACAAACAGGGCAACATAAAAAATTCAGAGATTTTTTCAGTTGCTAAAAATTTTACAAACATAAACTAACTTTTTTGCAATCTAGCTGCTTTATTTTTTATTGGTTTGCGCTTAATTCCAGAAAAAAATCAAACTTCTATCATCATTTGAGTTCTTGAGATACATCAAGTGCATTGCTTCCCATGGTGTCTTCAAGCTTCTTAACGTGTGTTTTCATTGTCCGCAGGAAGCTGCTCGTTAAAGAGTCATTTTAACTGATTGATAATGCTTCTTTGCTGATTTTGAGTGCTTTTTTCATTTCCTTTTTGCCCTCCAACGCTATTGAAATATTATGGAGAGTTCCTGCATACGATAGAGTAGTTTCACCTTCTGTTTTTCTCTTTATTTCAAGCACACTGTAGAGTTTTTCAAGTGCAGCATCAAATTTTTCTTGCTTCAACAGAATTACTGCAACATTCTCTACAGTTTAGGCAGTTTAAATATCATTTGGACCAAATGCAGAGAGTTTAATTGCTAAAATTTAATCATAATACTCTTGCGCTTATTGATATTTTTCTTGTGTTCTAAGAAGCACGGCGATATTTTCTTGAACTTCTGCACCTGCTAAACAATTCTTTCCTTAGAGATCTTGATATATTTGAAGTGCTTTTTTGAGATTAATCATGGCGTCATCATAATGTTCGAGTTATCTTTGTAATAACCCATAGTTATTATATGCTTTTGCAACTTAGATGCTGTGTTCACCATAGATTCGTTGATTTTCAGCTATGGAAGCATCTAAGAATAGTTCACTTTGCTGATAATATCCTCGATCAAGCATTTCGACAGCAACACCATTTAAAATAATTGCGAGTTAATCAGCAGTGAGATCATGTTAAAGGGCAAGCTTAAATTATCCTACATCACAAAGTTCAGGATTTTACAGCATATAATCTAAAATTCTTTTCATGCAGCCATATCCTTCTCGAGCACTTCCTTCAACTTTCACCATATCATAAAAGATCAGTAAATCGTTGACAAAACTGTCAGCAGCGATTGCTTGAAGGGAAAAGTCATCTTGTTTCTTTTTTGTTTATTTCTAAAAGAACAAAAAAATGAACAAAATCAAAAATTTGTCAATTTTTTTTGTTTTTTAGTAAATTAATTAGCTAAAAATGCAACACCTTCAGTCGATCTCTGTATTCTGCAGATAGGATTGTTATGAATTATTCTTTCACAATGTACTTTTATGCCTCATATTGTGGGTATTTCTTTAAAAACTAAGCAGTTGTCATGTTAACTCCAACTAGTCCTAGAGCTAATTTGAAAAACAAACAAGAATTTGTTTATTTGCCATATAAAAATCGTAAATTTATTGAGTTTATGCTTTTTTTAACCTTAAACGAGCATATTATAAGGAACCTTTGACTCCTTAAAGAAATCATAGTTCAAGAATATTGCTTCGAAGTCTTGCTTAGAATAGTAAAAATTCTCTCCTTTAGAACTAATTTAGGCTTCTATCTACTGCTTGAGGAACTTTTCGATATTTTCTGGTCGATGATGAATCACTTAGGCGAGTAGTTCCTATGAAATAATCAAGAAAAAGATGATTATTAGTAAGAGAGATAAATAAATATTAATTTTGAAATCAAAGCTAAATATGGTATGTATTATTAAAATACATTCATTAGCTCTTCGATCTTGTTATCCTCGATATATTTTTCAGCCTTCACAAGAGCTGTTTTCTATGATCTTGTCAAATTCCGTTCTCCTTATTTTTGGATATGAGAAAGCACTTGACTTCGCTGATTCATTTTTTAATCTGTTTTTCTTCTTCTTCTTCTTTGCTTTGTTATCAAATTTTAAACTGACTGTTGCTTATTGTTTCTCAAAAGGGAATCTGTTTGTATTCACAGACAGTCTAAGGGAAATGAATTATTCTTTTCAAACTCTTAATAAAAATAACATAACTTTTTTCAATAAAAAAATGTATTTTTACCTCCATGTAAAACCCATTTGATATTTTTATTTTGAATTGAATTATGAAACATATTTGCACAAATTCACATATCAAAATGAATTATTTTCATCAACAATTTCAAAGAATGAGGGATGAAACATAAGATAATTTGATTAATTTTTGCATGTACGTTTATTTTTATTTATTTTAATGCATTCTAAAAAAAATAAACAAGGTTGAACAAACGAAACACCTGATCTAATGCATTTTTTAAGAGCAATAAATAATGTATTTAATCCAATAAACGATAATAATATTATACGCTTTCTACAGAATAAAAAATTACCAAACTTCTCTTATTATTAATTGAATTTTTGTCTATGAACATTTCCATCTTTATTAATTGTAATTTTATCTATGGAAACTTCCTTCAAATAATTGTTGCCCTCTGTAGACAAAGCCTAAAACGAAATGTATATCGTACCATTCAAGAAAATATTCAGAATATTACTTACAATGATGAATATAAAATGAAAGAGGAAACAACTTAACAAAAATATATTATATATTCTTATTCAATTCCTAGGTATTTCTCCTGGTTCCTCAGCATTTCATCTCAAACTACTTCAGCTGCTCTTTGCAACCATTTCCAAGAGCTTATTTTTGTTGTTTCCAACAAAACCTAATAATCGGAAAGGAAAAAAATATTATGAGAATTATTTCTGATAAGAATAAAAAGAATTTTTTATTGTTGTTTTGTTGTAGTTTACTATCCTGTCTGTTGTTCTTAAAGTAGTAGAAAACATGAGGGAGAGAGCTGACTTCGTGGCTCTCGATGATACCTTCGAGATCTTCTTCATCGATGTTCACCTTAAGAATGGTAATATTAGGATATTTCGCTTTGATTTCATCGAAGTTGCTTGCGAGATTCTTGCAGGGACCACACCAACTAGCATAAAAGTCTACGATAACGTGATCGTTCGTGGAAAGAAGCCCGTTGAATTGGTTTTCACTTTCGATCTCAATGTAAGACATATCTTTAGTTTTTGTTTTGTAATTTTGTTTTTGTTGCGTTCTTCTGTTTCTTTTGGGAATTATTTTGACTTATTTTTTATCTCACACGCATTCTTCCCTAGGAGTTTTTTGAAGGTGGCTTGATAGTTCTTCCAAAAATAATCTTCGCTCCTTCTAGACTACTTGGAGATGCAATCCCATCATGAAACATAAGATTTTGAGCTTTGCTTACATATTAAAGATAGAATCATTTACTCGATTATTTAAATTGTAGAGGAATGATTATTCTACCAAAGAATAAAACCAGAAATATTTTGGAAAATCTAGAAAATAGATGATTTTTTGAAATAATCTACATTTTTTTTAAAGTAGCTTATTAAAAGAATATGTAGGATGCAAGCCTGTCAAATTACAAAACTATCAATGGAATAATAAGTCTAATTCATCATCAACTCAACCACAAACATTGGAGAAATTGAGTCTATTTCTGCTTAGCAATAAGCTATTTCACACAAAGAAAGAGCTTTTAAGTTAACAGACAGAAATAGAAGCCACATGTCAAATCAAAAGATTAATTAAACCCAAAAAAAGTATTCCAATTTGATTTTTATTTTTTTATCAGTCAAAAGATTTTCTGATATTGTTGCTGACCCAACGAGGAGGAGTTGGAGGTCTACGCTTGAGTGCATCTTCGTCTTCAATCCAATTGTGCTGTTACTAAGCAGATTCAGAAGGGTAAATGAGTTTGGGAATGATTTCAAAATTATTTCTTAAGATAAGCACTGCACCTGCATTTTTATGTCTGCCACAATAATCTGTTGCACTGAAAACTGTGATGAGTTTACCTCCAGCAAACCGTTCAAACCCATCCATCACACATTCATGTGCCCTAATAATCATGCTTAGATTGTTCTAGACAAGAAATTGATTGACTCTATCAGGACCGAATTTTACAATATTTCCTGTACCTGCTGGATCTCTGACAACATTCGGGAGAATTCCAAGTTCTTAATCTGATTCAGTTGGATCAGACCATAGGATATCTACAACTAGCTGCTACTCCGGGGTGTTAACTTCATGGATAACTTCTAAAGGTCGCTAGAGGTTCTCGATTTCTGAAATGTAATGCAACGATGAACCGATTCCACCATGGAGACAAATAATTTTATCTTCAATAACAGTTGCAAGAGGTAGCCACTCAAATAATCTATTGACTCTATTGAAAACGGAATCATCTTCATTAGGATCTTCACCAAGTCGAGCGTTACACTCATCACTGAATCCGAATCTAGGGTGTTGTTAAAAGTAAAAATAAAATATTTAAAATTAACAGAAAATATTAAAAACAAAAAAAGAATTTGTGTAGTATTATTTGTTTGTTTACCCATTGTTAATCCATTTATCTTCATGATTGCCTCTAATGAGATGTATTTATTTTGGGTATCTAACTTTAAGAGATAGTAATAAGCAGATAGTCTCGAGAGAATGCGATCCTCTGTCAACAAAATCTCCAAGGAAAAGATAATCAAAACTTTCGATGTCTCCATCTTTTTAATTATCACATGGACAGCCCCACAAATCGAAGAACCTCATCAGATCACTGTATTATCCGTGGATATCTCCAAAGATCTTTAACGGAGCTCGCACTGAAAATGACATCATAATATATTTTAGATTCTTAAATTATAAAAAAAATGAACAATTACCTCTTAAGACCATTGGCTGATTGCGGATGACCTCTTCTGCTAAGTCACAGAGCTGGATGATCTCTTCAGAAGAAAACTTAAATGCTGCATGCTCTGGAAAGTTTATGTACATTTTCGGCTACAGAAGCTGTTGAATCATAATATTGAAAATCGCAGATGGATCGTTAATTTGACCTTTAAAGTTTTTGATGCCATTGTTGTTGTTTCCTTATGGATAATTTGAAGTTTTTCCTCCTTTCTTCTTGATGTCATTTGGCTTTGATTCTTCCGCTTGGAGTGGATCCATGAATTCAAACTATCTCTGAGGATTTAGTCTGACAATACCCTGATTTCCTAGAGTATTTTGCTTGATAGGAATAAATTTTCCGTTATTGGCAGTATTTTAACTAATAGTATATTAAGCAGGGTTCTAAGGGACTACAGGAGCAATTTGATTATTATTTTGATTGTTATTGTAGTTAGGGATATTGTTATTTAGAGTATTTGCATTGAGATTGCTATTTTGAGGTCCTATGTTAGGGGAGTATGGAGATCCACCTGAAAAGGAACTATTCTGAGAAGTATTTGGAGATTTTTATTGGAAAGATGTTTCCGCAATAGTAGGTCTATTATGACAAAGATGTAACAAACTTATTAATATTTGATATGATTGGGCAGTGCGAACAAAAGCATAGATAATCAAAATGGCAACAAAAAATTGAAGTTATTTTGCAGAACAAAATATTTTAATTGTTTTAATCTATTTGATTTATTACGTAGGTGGTTAACTTGGAGAGAATGAACCATCAAGGCCAGTTTGATTTGGAGGTGAGATTGCTCTGAGTTGGGTGTTGATTTTTAAAGCTAACTCTGGGTTAGAGGAGAACGCCCTTGTCAGGTTGATCTTGGTAACTTGATCTGTTGGAATGTTTGGAGAATCTAACTCGAATCCTCCATAAACATATATGAAGCTGTCCACAATCCACGAGGAATGTCTGAATCTTTAAAGCGAGTTAAATTTAGCCCATTCAGATGTTTCTGTGTCGTACACTTCTAAGCTAAGATGTTCTCCAACATTATTTGTTCTTCCACCAACAATCATGAGCATTTTCCCTACGAAAGCACTTGAGTGCTGATATCTCCCAGTAGGCTAGTCTTTATCTTACTTAGAAGGTGCCTTAACCCAATCCCATCGGCCATCTCTGTGTCTACGCAATCCCCAAGAGTCATTCAAAGCTGATTGATCATTTGAACGCCCTCCAAATATCACTACCATACCGTTTGCGCTTCCTTATGAGCACAATGATGCACTGTGGTAAACTCTCACACGGGGTTATTCTTATTTTTAGCAATCCACACGCTACCAAAAAAATGGACCCTTCTCAACCTTCAAGAACCAGCAATCATTTACTGGCTCTTGCCCTGTGTTTCCTCCAAACACTACTAGGTATGGTTTCGTGTAAGTTATTGAGTGACCATAACGGCGACCTGGAGTTTATCCAACGACAGGAACTACTGTCCATATGCCAACATCTTCAGAGCCACGTAAGTCAAGTAAATATAACTCATCCGACGCGAGACTACCACCTGACAAATGAAAGTAATCAAAATAAGAGTATTTTTATGTGTTTGTTGTCAAATTAAGCTTCAACTGCAAGTAATAATGCTTTTTGGCTTAGTATTTTCAAACCAAATTAGCAAGATTCAAAAAACAATTTTGAATCATAGCTTTAAGGGAAAACTTTTGATACCACTCTTTTTAAGAAAAGCCGCCCGAATCTGAATAACTAATAATTACTTCCTATTTTCAAAGAAAAAACAATATCAGCATCATTTTTTAACAGTTTCTTTGTTTGTATATTCCTTACCTCCTGCTGCTCCTCCGTATACAACTACTTAGTTCACCTCTACTGCAGCAGCTGCATGAGCCGCCCTAGGAGATGGACCTGCTCCAGTTGCTTTTTCATACAAAAGAGAATTAACCATCATGATTCAAGAAGAAAATTCAAATAGTTTGAAAATATTTATCTAAAAACGTATTCATTTTATCCAATCAGGTTCTTTTTAACCTCACTTTGTAACTTTTTCAAACCTCAAAATGCATAATATTCCCACCCTATAGACCTAACCTGCTTTTAGCCACCCAAAATAGTTAATAAATTGAATAAAGCCTGCATAATGAATCCCCTTACTTTCTATTCTTTTCCAAATCCTTGTATTGATGTCAAATGAGAAAGTTTCTCCAGTGATTTAAAATCTGCCTGTGTCGCCAGTCGCTCCTCCAAACAATATTGCTTTGCCCTTATTGATGAAGGTGATTGTGTGTCCGAATCTTGCCTGCGGAACGGTGCCTGTGACTTCTATTCTTTCCATATGGATTGGTTTTTGATCTTTCAATTTCTTCTAAATTTCAAAATTGGAGATTCACTTTTTGACTATTTTCTTTTCACAAAACCAATACCTTTTTCCGAAATCTCAAATAAAAATAATCACTCCCTTTTTACAACACCGATTCACTTAATCTCCATTCGTAATTCAATTATTTTTCCTTAAATTTTCTTATTTTTCTTTTCACAATTCCTTCTTTTATTCTCCTGATGATGCTGATGAAGGGAAATACAGTTGACCTGATTTAACTCTTTAGCAAGGACTATTCTTATATTACTTAGATTCTTTTTATAAAATGAAATAAACTACTGCAGCTTTTGGATGATTTTCGTTGATAAACAGCTGCAGCAAGGCTATGTAATAGTTATGTCCGCCATATTTTCATGTGAAAAATGAATAATATTGACTAATTATTTAAAATGTCGATAATAGATTTAAATAAAAGTGATAAAACTCCAAAAAATAGCTTATTTGTTTCATAGATGTTTTATTATTTTCTATTACAAACCCATTCTACTCTAATTATCATTATCATCCACTTTTCTTTTCATTTCAGTATCTTCGTCAAAGTAAATAGGTCTATCTCAGGAAGCGGAGTCGGAATTACTTTTTATTTTCTTGGAAACACAATATTTTTAACTTAATCATCATTTTCATCTTCTGGATTTATCTTTTTTCTAGCATTCTTGTTAGTCGAACGAATTATTGGAGGAGGTGAGTTACTTCTTAGTTATTTTCTCTCTTAAATCCTCTTTACTGTAACTTTATCAAGCTAAGTTGGTTCTATTTTATGTTCTAAAGCTTAGATCGCTCTATCTGATTAACTTAATTGAAACTGAGCTTATATCACAGATTTGGAGACATTCACAAAAGCAGGAGGATTCACATGCGGGAGTGGTTTGATGAGATTAAATGGTTTTATTAATAACGGTGATCCTGGCCGAATAAACTCAAAATAAGCATTCTAAATTTTTTACTGTTTTTCCTTTTCAATTTGCTCTCCCACACAATCTGTCAACTCGAAAATCGTGCTGCCTTCCTCTTCTTAAATGATCTCTCCTACTTGATCGTTTTCTTGAACTCTTATTGCAGATGAAGATTATTTGTATTAATCTTAAACTGCAGCAGCAGCAGCAGCAGCAGCAGAAGTATTATTAGAGTTATGATTTTTTTAATAATTCCTCAGTATCTCGTTTGCTAATATTTCTCTTATGAAAAACTAAGCCTTATTTCCCTGTTAACATTGATAAAATATCAACATATTCAGCATAACAAACTAAAAAATGGCTTTGTTTACTTTATTGTGGTTATCAATAATGGCTCCAGTAATAGGCAGCGATTATTACTGTAATTGCTATTGCTCCCATGGGTTCGATTATCTGTAAGACGGCAAATAATTTGCCTCTTTTAATGGAGAACAGCTTCTGCCTAATTTGTTGTAATATTTCAATGAATTAGTGATCTGAGAGTGCTACTCGATGTAAGATTTCTTGAGTGCCACTCTTTTTATCTCGAGATCATCTACAGCTAACGAAGTTTTATCTATGTAAATTACTTTCTTTGCTGGTTTGATAATAGTTTCTCCTTTCAAGTATCGCTGCTTTGTCTTGATCCGCATGATTTACATAGAGTCTGGGCTGATAGCTTTTCTCAAAATCTATTTGTCAGCAAGTAGCTTAGAAGGGAAGGGTGAAAATATTGAGAAAAAAAATAAATATTATCAGTGATCTTACAATTAGGTTCTTTGTCCTCACTCCAATCTTGCAGGTTATCAAGCTCAGAGTTGCAAGTGAGGAGAGAAGCCTGTGCGATTTTGAAGGAAAGTAAAAGTGTATGGATTGAATGAATTTCTATTAATCCATCCATTTCTTATTTAGCCTAGCATATCAAACAACTCTGTTCTACTACAGAATTTAGAATCTCATGAGATACGAGATAGCTATCTCCCTGCATTAAGCTTAGTATTTCCATCTTTAAATCTTAAAGATCTTGCGTTTAGACAGAGTTTTAAATGGCCAGAAAGTTGAATTAATAATAGTAGGATTTAATTTAAGTAGAAATTGCAAAGCAGAAGTACCAAAAGTAATTTGTTTTTTGCAAGAAACAAACATTTATACTGCTTAATTTGAATGAACAATCATGATTAACTGAAAAAAAACTGGTTCTTTTGAAGGCAAGGAAGGGAATACCCAGAAGAAAAAGAATAACTTCAAATAATTCTTTGGAAAAGTAAATTCTTATTGACGAATAATACAGACAGAGAAAAAAGGAGGGATTTCCTCAAAATAACAATAAATGAAAATAATTATTTAGTTAAATTGCATTTTCATTGAATGTTTTAGATGTTATCTGCGTTGTACTTGTCATAACGAGCTTCATTTCTCTTCAAGATACCTTCAATTGGACCAAGAAGTCTTTTGAAAGTATCATGATCAAGATACATGAGCCTAACTTCAGTCTTTTTAAATTATAAAAATGAATTATTTATTTAATTTTATGTGCTCTTCATTTTTCAAACAATAATGGTATTATCTAGTTATTTATGTATGCTTTACCTCTGCAATGACATTTGCTTGTCTGGGAATATTTTTGACAAGAGCTAATTCACCGAAATAATCACCATCTTTGTATTCAAACACAGTGACTTCCTTGCCATCTGCATTCTTCTTAGTCGCCTTCAGCTTTCCTTCTTCGATCATGTAGAAGTTGTTACCTTCTTCACCCTTTTATTTAAATAATAATTTTTAATGTCTTCTTATTTTTGACTTCTGTTTCAAAAATATTACTTCTCTAATGATATATTCGCCTGGCTGATACTTCACATCCCTGATACCATCTGCTAGATGTATGCGCTCATAAGGATCCATAGAATCTAATAGTTCTACATGCTTGAGAGTCTCCTCAAATCGTTCTCTCTTCTTGCTTGCAGAATCCTTAACAATATGATTGAAGCATTCTCTGTCCAAGGAGAAAAGTACAGATTCTGTCTTCGATTAGATGGAAGCTGCTCTAGGAGCATTGTACAGCAAAGCAAGCTCTCCAAATGCTTCACCAGGCTTATAAGTCTTCAAGTAAGTATCCGCAGCATCTTTGGTGAATTTTTTAAAGCAATCCAACTCACCTTAGTCAACCACGTATAAGTTATCACCATCATCACCTTGTTTGATGATCCATTATCCTGGTCTGATTGTTAGAAAAAGAAGTTATTATTAATTTAAAATAAATTAAAAGGACCAAAAATTAATAAGTTTCATAAAGCAGCTCATGATTGAGGGAATTAAAATTAAAATAAACCTCCTCTAAATTTTTTTAAACCTCCTTTAAATCCCATATCCCCGTGTTAAAATAATATCTTACTCAAATTTAACTTCAGCCATAGCATTGACGACAATATCTCTCTCACGCTCATCAAGTGATGAAAACATGAATGCCTGCATCAAACGGGTTTCGATTCTCTTTTTCTGTTCTTCACCCTTTGGGATGACTTTTGGGACATACGATTCTTTCTTGTTAAATGTTCCATAGACTTCAGCACTTACAGAACCTCTCATTCCCTTTTGTTGATTTTTCTTTTTCATTGCTTCAAGATGTTGCTCGACAGAATCATCGTCTTCTTCCTCTTCTTCATCAGATTCAAGGTGAGGTCTCTCGTAGCCATCAGGAGGGTTGAAGGAAACGGAAAAGTTCGAGTTGCCGACGGTTATGTTAGTTTTCTAATTGTAATGTAAAAAAAAATATTAAGAGAGGATCTTACAAATATTTTAAAATAATCCGACTAAGTGTATGTAAGCTTACCAAATCACCACTTGAAGGAACGTTTTCTCCATTTGCGAGCTTTCTGCCTTTCTCTTTGAACCATTCTACTGAATAGTTTACCTTAAGAAAACATTGGAGAGATTAAGTTCAAAAGTGAAACAACTTAAATAGTAATAAAATAAGAAGACATTTTTTTGATGAAATATTAGTTATTTTTCGTTCTTACGAAATCCTCTGGCATGTCAACTAGCAGATCGACAATCAGCCTTTCAATAACAGGATTGATCTTATTGAGGTAGTTCCTCATTTTATTTTCTTTGCCCATTTGTATTTCTAATTTACCGTCCCAGGAAGTTTTATTTTATCTAAACTCTGTACTTTTTTTTGCTAGTAAATGATTAAGATTCTTATTATTTTTATTTTTTCCTCCCTAATTGCCTCTGTTTTATTTTTGGGAAAGTCAATAGGAGTATTTCCACTCAGCACATGGCATTTCAAATAATAAGATCAAATTTGTATGTTTCTTGTTCTCAATAAAAATCAACATCCTATTAATCGTAATCCCCAGTCAATAATTTTAAGTTCTTTCACAGAAAATCAGTAAAAAATGCATCTATTTCTACTTTCAAACGTAATTTTCAGGTTCATTAATCAAAATAAAAGAACACACCATAAAATGAGTATTCTTTGTGGGAGGATTAAAAATTACATAGATTTTTAGAAATTTTTAGTTTTTTACCCTCATTTTTTCAAACTGTTCCACTGACCTATTTCACGCTTCTTTTCTCGCATTACATCTATCATAATAATAACATACTAAAAAAAATTTAACTTTCTCTCTTGAATAGTTTAGTTTTTTATTGGGGTTTCAGAGATAATGTTACTTTGAATTCCCAAAACAAATGCCTACTTTGATTTGTCTGATTAAGGCGTGCTACTAAAATTATCTCAAGAAGCTATTTCTTTTATTATGCAACAGGTTTTCTTTTTGCTAAAGAAAAACATATTTTTTAATTAAAAGATCTAAAATTAAATAATCAGACGAAAAACACGTGATTTTTAATTATTTTTGACTATTTTTGCAAATTATTATTGAAAAATATACATCTGAAATGACACATAAACACATAATAATTTCAAAGTTTTTTAGTAGTATTAGTTTTAAACAACTTAAGAAACTAGATTTAATTAGTTTCTTTCTTTTTTTTTCATCCAATTCCTATCTTATTTCACAATAATACATAATAATAATTTCTGACACCTAAACAGCTTAACTTTATTAAAATTAAGACGCAATTCTTTTGGAATATTTATAATACTTTATCTAAATAAATAATTAAGCTGCTTACCTTTCTCATTAATGAGATCGTAAAAGAAATAGTAGCAATAAGAATATTTGTCTTCATAAAATAAAGAGCAAGTAGCAAAAAAAAACACCCAAAAAATTTCTCAAAATTCTTATTTGTTTCTTGTTTCTAAGCTTTTTATGTTTGTTTTGTATATGTAATCACACAAACTCAGGATATTTCCTGAAATTGTTCTTCATTGCTCTTTTTATTTGCACATCGCTGTCATCACTGTCAAAAGATTAATATGAGAAAATATAAAAAATTTACCTAATGTTACATCTCTTTAAGCAGAATTCGTTCTGAGGGAGGGGGGTCATTGTATTTTTGATGCACTTGATTTAATACAAATGAAAAACAAAATTAAGCACTAAGCTTTTGTTTGGGAAACATAAAGCAGAAAACAGTAGATAACATGGCTTCAACCGATCCAGATTCTGAAAGCATTTACGATAAAACCTTTGGATTGTATCAATGCTTGGCAGAGGACTTTATTGTGTTTAAGTGTGTTCCGTAAGTATCTTTTTTGGTTTGAATCTATTTTGCTAACTTTAAAACACCATAATCAGGGAGATTATCTATCTGATTGCTTCATTGATCATCGAGATCTTCCTGATCTTTTACTTACATGAGAATCTCAAATTTAAAGCAAAGATTTGGAGATAAAAGAACATTATCTTTGGCTCCTTAATCTTAGGAAATTTATGTAACAAATCAGCTTATTTTTTTCTAAAACAATTGCTTTTTTGAGTTCATTTATTGAATTTCACAATCTATTCAACATATTCTAGCTTAAATTGTATGATACTTACGCACTGAGCATGAACCCAAATATTATCCCTTTATTATTCTTTATCCAGCGTATTTTGTGTACAACGTTGCGAGGAACATTACACCTGTGTATTTCTTGCAGAACTTCTTCATCAGCTTGCAACTTAGCTTGGTTATTTATTACTTCGCTTCAAAAGCGTTTAAAATCATTTAAAGTGAGCGCACAAAACAAATTGTCAAAGGGGCATTTGCCGTACTCGTCATGTACAATGTAGCTATTCTAGTTTATAATTATGTATAATACATCAAGAATGTCTAAGAGCAAGTCTGCAAATGTACAACATTTTAATTAAGATTTGTCAAATGTGCTTCTTTAAGAGTTAGTTCTAAGTGTCTCGGAGAGTTATTTATTTTTGGATTTATATCAGCTAATTCATGGACATATATCCGAGCTGTAGAGCTGTTTCTTACATTCATTTTCGCAGGTGTAGGTAACTTAAAAAGCTAATTCTTTATCTTCTTATCTCTTTAAACATTCATATAAAAACTGAACTTTTATCGTTCAAAAACAATGTCTTCTTTCTATCCTCAGGCAAATACATATCAAATCAAATGGAGGAATAATTGGACAAGATTAAATTTTTCAACAACGGATCAAACAACAGTGGAGAAATCGAGCCTTCTTCTATTCCCTCTCCGCTCCTTGACAACTTTGATTTCTAAATCAAACATAAAGCCTCCATGAAAAGAAATATCTGGTAACAAAACTTCAAATATTAACATAAAATAAATAGCAATCCATTCATTTAAGAAGTTGGATATCATCTTTAATGCCTTGTTGTTTCTGGATATTTCTAGGATGCTGATCATAATTAACTTATTATCTGGAATTGTCATTAACATCAAAAATCTTGTGTTTCTCTACAACGGAAGACCAGACTGCAGGATAATCCCGCATGTTAGAATAAAATAATTAAACTTTTTTGGATTCTATTTTCATTCCAAATACTATCCTTATTTCCCTTTCTAAATAGGATGGAGGTGACAGCACTAACTGGAGAGATTACATGGAGGCCCTAGTTGAGTTTATAATAAGAATCCTAACTTATTTTCTACCTCTTGCAGCTTCAATTGTAGTTTTCAGACTTCGATCTGAAGAAAAGTAAACTTTTTCAAAAGAAGAGTATTACGAAGGAGGTATCTACACAACTGCACTCGGCTTGAAGACTCGAAAACATAATTGGGAAGATGAAGAAGAGGATTCGAAAAGAACCCCACCTTAAAATATTCATTCCAATTCATCAATATCTCTTGGCATGGACAGAAAATCTTCGAGAACTTCTGATAAAATAAATGTCATAGAGGTAAAAACCAAGTCAATCAATGCAATCAGAGCTATGAGTGATTGAAAATGAAGTGGGTTTTATGAAATCTTCTACAGAAAGAACCTTAGGTGAAAAATAGTTCTCGCTTTATGATATTATTTTTACAAAGTATATTTTAACAAATTCATATGTTTTTTTGGATTCAAAACGAATGAAAATAATTCTCTTTCGGCAACATTTGAATAACTT
>Ga0302271_10002562_pt1 | contig 16230 bp, 9 predicted proteins | sample III_Bog_N1_1_FD_198767 | JGI IMG/M metagenome (GOLD analysis project Ga0302271, IMG submission 198767) | Peat permafrost microbial communities from Stordalen Mire near Abisko, Sweden - III_Bog_N1_1 | ecosystem: Environmental > Terrestrial > Soil > Wetlands > Peat | place: Sweden: Abisko...
TGTTGAAAAAGAATTTACTATCCTTTACTTCTGGGAACCCGATTGCGGACACTGCAAGGAAGCCACGCCAAAACTAAAGGCCTTCTATGATAAGCCAAGAGACTATTCCATCGAAGTTTTTGCTGTTTGTACTACTTCAGACAAGGTAAAATGGACAAAATATATAGAGGATAATAAAATTACATGGATAAATGGTTGGGATCCGCAGAGAAGCTCACATTTTGACTTTTACTATAATGTGAATTCCACACCTACTATCTATATTCTGGATAAGAACAAAAAAATAATAGCCAAGAAGCTTGCTGTTGAAGAAATCAGCCCTTTTATTGACAATTACAGGAAGTATTTTAAATAGACCTTGTAGTTGTTCTGCTGAGACAACCCATTAATTCATAAAGTGATCTGAACTCCAAAATTTCGGTCCCATTGACAAGTTTCCAGGGAGAATGATTTGTTGTCGGAAGAATTATAAAAGGGAGTGTTTTTTCTTTTGACACTTTAAATCCTGCCCTGTTAATCGCTTTTTCAGTCCAGAATCTTTTGTTTCCTTCACCTTCTAAATAAACAGCTCCCTTTGTTTCACTCCTGAATGAAAAAGTACCATCTTCAGAATTGAACATAACGGTCGATGAATCAAAAAGATGGTCAAACTCACCTGCGAGCATCAGATCTTCAGGGGCACCTTCGATCAATTCGTTCTCAAGTATCAGCCAGATCTTATCAGCCTGACTGATCGCCATCTGAAGATCATGAGTTGAGAAGATGATTGTTTTGGTACCGCTTCCTGATAGTTGATGCATCAGATGAAGAATCTCATATTTGCTTGCAATATCAAGAAAAGCAGTTGGCTCATCCATTATCATAATTCCAGTATCCTGTGCCAGGATTCTTGCAATCATCGCTTTCTGACGTTCGCCATCTGAAAGTTCTGAAATGAACTTTTGTGCAAAGAAGGACATAGAAGTCTTTTTCAAGGCATCCAGTATGATCTCATGGTCTCTCATTCCGACTTTTCCGATCCAGTTTGTGTGCGGGAATCTTCCAAGAGCAACCAGATCATATACGCGCATGTTACTTACCTTGACAATTTCAGTAGATATATAGCCCACTTTCTGTGCCAGTGCGATTCTTGTGTAATCTTTGATATTTTTCCAATAATAAGAAATATTACCTCCGAGTGGTTGTTGAAGCCCGGTTAGCGTTCTTAAAAGTGTACTTTTTCCAATTCCGTTTCTTCCTATAACTGCTATGAGCTCACCGAAATTGGCACTGGCATTTAAAGGTGGAAGAAGTGCATTCTCGTTTTTTCCCGAGCCATACCCGATTCTCAATGAATCAACCGATAATATTTCTTTTGAATTCATTTCCATCAAAAAGAGTCTGAATATTGCCGATTACGTAATATAACCCAGATAACCACCGGAATACCGATAAGAGAAGTAACAGCATTTATCGGCAGAACTGTTTCGGAACCCGGCAATTGCGACAGTATGTCGCTGGCAAGCATCACTGCCCCTCCCATAAGAATTGTACCAGGAATTAATATCTTATGATCTGAAGTTTTAAAGAGAATTCGTACAATATGCGGGACAGCGATTCCTATAAATCCAATAGGCCCGCAGAAAGCAGTAACACTGCCGGCAAGGATACTTGTGCATATAAATATTACCGCTCTGGCAAACCTGACATTAAGCCCGATACTGCCTGCATAATTTTCGCCAAGCAGCAAGGCATTTAACATTTTTGATGAGAAAAGGCTGAGAATTATACCAGCTGAAACTGAAATTAAAAGAACATTCAACTGATTTACTGTAAGATTGCCTAAGCTTCCCATAGTCCAGATAACATAAGCTTTCAACAGTGTCTCATTGCTGAAATACTGCATAATTGTAACAACCGCTGATATCCCGCTTGAAAGCATAATTCCAAGAATAAGTACCGTCATTATATCTTTTACCTTGGAGGAAATAACCATAATCAGGAGCATCACTGCACCTGCTCCCACCCATGATGCTGCAACCAGTATCCAATTACCAAAGCCGGTCAGGCTTTCAGGCGTAATAGTTGAAGAAAATCCTAAAATAACAAAAGCAACACCCAAACTTGCTCCGGAACTAATTCCCAGAACATAGGGCCCGGCCATCGGATTTCTGAATACAGTCTGCATTTGCAGACCGCTAAGCGACAAAGCAATTCCTACTGTCAGAGCTGTAATAGCTTTTGGCAACCTGAATTTTAAAATGATAGTTTGAAAACCAGTATGCGAATTGTTGAAAAATGCACCGATTACTTCCGATGGCTTTATATTAACAGACCCCAGAAAAATATCAAGAATAAGGAAGAGAATCAGAAGTAAGAAAAGACATATGAAAATGAGCCTTGCTTTCCTCCCTGAATTTATTTCATTAGTTAAATCTTTCCGTACTGCTGTTTTCAAGGCTCCTGTTTTTAGTCAATCTTTTTGTAGTACATCAACTCATTACCGGGAAAAATTTCAGGATGCAATATTGTTGCAATATCTTTAAGCAGCAAATGTGGATGAAGAGCTCCGCTCTCCCAAAAATCATTTCCTCCTTTTTCAGTGATCCTTTTATTATTATTGAACAGATTATCATTTTTAAAACAAGGAAAATCATCAAGTCTCGGATCGACACTTGTTATCTCTTTCCTGTTTTTTACACTGCTGATATTCAGCCAGTAATCGGCTTTCAATCCCCGGATATAAACATTTTCAATCCCATAAGGCATTGAAACGGGAGATTTGGTATCCTTCCACAAATAATCCCCGCCGGCATCGCTGATAAGGTTACTTATAAATGAATTACCAGGTGAAATAAACCAGGTGTCTTTAAAAGGAAGACCAAGCATAACTTTTGGTCTAATTGTGACACTTTTTATAATTAATGACTTCAGCCTGGTATATGCATCTTCTTCACTGTTAAACAAACTGTCAGCAAGGTTATCCTTTGAGTATAAAGCTCCAAAAAGTTTTATCCATTCTGCCCGTCCCAACGGGTCAGTTTCGAGATAATCAGCATTGATTATGACTTTTATTCCAAGTTCTCTGATTTTTCCAAGATAACCTGATGATTCACTTCCAATACCATAGATCATTATAAGATCAGGTGATATCTTGATGATCAGCTCCTTGTTAAGATTAGCTTCATAACCGACATCTGCAACTAATCCTTTTTCAGCATTCCTGAGAACAGAAGGTGAATAAATAAAATTAATTCCGGAAACACCCGCAAGACTATTTTCTTCACCTAGTGCAGTTATCATTGCAACGTGCGTTGTCGACATACAAATCATCTTTTGTACAGGCACAAATATTACAGCTGAAGAATCCATCCACTCGGGTAATCGTGATCCTCTTTTTGCAAGATAATAAACCTGTTTGACACCATTTGCTCCCTGCCAGGGATCAATAATTTTAACTTCGGTCCAGCCATCCTTCTGCACAATGCTGAGACGCTCCGCTCTTGAAATTTTGTTACGAGTCTCTGTTAAATAACCGGTATCTTTTTTCCCTTTGCCACAACCTGAAACGACAATAAGCAGACATAATGATATGTATTTCAGGATATTCATCTCTTTAAAAGAAGGAATTACAGGATGATTTTTTAATTAGTCTGAGAATTTATTGTCAGATTGAAGCACATTGATCCTGGTATTATACCGGCTTTTTGTTTTGAGACAAAATCTCCCCTATAGGAATAAATATATAAGTATCCTTGCTGAGCAAAATCAAGTGCATCTGTTACTAAGATATCTCCATTGAGGGGATTTATTGCAAGTTTGTAGTAGTACTGTCCGCCTCCCTGTTCGATTATAGGTCCTGTTGGCAACGATGGAGAGCCAATATCCATCCGCATGACGCCTTTATCAATGAAGTATAGTGTCTGGCCAAAGCTATCGATATTAAGACAGGTTGGAGAATCGTCAATTGTAGGAAAAATATACTTTTCTTCAATTCGATTGGTCGTGGCATTTATTTCATAAAGTACGGCGTTATCTTTTCGGGCATAACCACCGTTGCAGAGCACCCAAAGCCTTCCATTGCGGTCATATACCATACTCTCAGGTTCTGCTCCCACTTGTATTGAATCCACCACTGTATCATTTGCAAAATTAATCACCATTACTTCTTTTCCTCCGGCCCAATTTGAAATAAACACTTTACTTCCTGCTACAATTATAGATTCGGAAGTTTTATGCATGTTAATATAGCCCGACACAGTGTTACTGGTAAGATTAATAATTGCGACTGAGTCTGAAGATAAACTTGTAACATATGCTTTTGTATCGCTTAAAATTGCCATATTCCGTGGGGATTTAAGATTTTCGATGGTTGCTTTTGAGACAAAAGTTGATGGATCAATAACTTCAATCTTTCCGGAATTATTTACAACAATATATGCCTTCGTATCCTTCAAAAGTACCGAATTTGGAACATCTCCCAGCGGACGGCCGTTAGCTGAAGAAAACAGATCATTGTAAATTTTGGATGAGTCGTATGAGTAAAATGACAAGGAACCGTTTCCGCTTCTGTAATTTCCTTCATCAAGAAGAATAACTCCGCCTCCCATTGTATAACTTATATTCGGTAATTTTGGATCTTTTATACAGGAAACAACCAGCAGAAAGAGAAGAGCAGTTTTTATTAATGTTTTCATTTTCAGATTATTTAATAAATTGAAATAAAATTTTAATATTGTAATATCGTCCTGGCAAAGGATAATTAGCAATTGACTGATAATTAATATTGAAAAGGTTCTCTACATTAAAATTTATATCCACTGAAGAGCTTTTCAAAGGCAATTTCATTCCAGCCATAACGTTATTGATAAAATAGCCGTTAAGAAAAGCTGAATTATCAGTTGCTGTATATCTCGTTCCGGTAAAGCTAGACACCCACGATGTGTAAAAACTTTTATAACCCATCCTTAACGATGCATTAGCCTGATTTACAGGAACATACATTAGCTGTTTCCCCTCCGAATTATCATTTTTATACTTTGATTCTCCATATTTAGCCAATGTTAATATGTAACCTGCCTTAATAGTTGCATTTAAATGATTATACTTATAATCAACTGATAGTGAAGATTCAGCACCAGATGATATTACTTTTTTAATGTTCTCAGCAGTCCAGTAAATTTGCTCTCCCGGTTGCCATTGTATCATATCATCTATTGCATAACGGAAGAACGTCAGATTATATTTTAAACGTAAAGGAACAGAGATTTTCTGATTCATCTCATAAGAGATCTCATAAATCAGTGAATATTCATTCTTTAAGTCAGGGTTGCCACCTGACCCATAGAACAAGTCATTCATAGTCGGAATTTTAGAATTTCTTGAGAGGTTTGCCTTGATATAATATTCCTGTGCATTAATTAATCTAAGCTGCAGTGCGGCAGAAAAATCAGGAATAAGCAGAGTTTGCCTGTCCAATATCTCACGAATAAGGATTGTCGTCCCAACCCTCGCCTTATTCCACTCAATTATTGCACTTGCCGATGCAGTATTTCTTGTTGTTTTATGGGTATAGTTAACTGAATTTATAACATTTGATTCTTCGTCCAATACAATTTTAAGCTTAGTAAAATCTCCGATGGGATTTTCAAAGCCTGCTTTCAGAGTAAGCATTTTCGAAAGGTTCCTCGAGTCAATGGTATCTACGTGGTTAAAATAATTCATCCTGTCCATAACCCAAGCTGAGGTGAGTGAAAAGTTGCTTTTCCCTACAACTCTGTCATAATTCAGCATTGTCCGCAATGATTGATCAAATTGCTTTTCACCCTGGTCAGGGATCCCTATCGGATGGGAAAGGTTTCTGTCAGCTGATTGGTACCAAAATCTGGCTGATAAAAGATTTTCAGAATTTTTGTAATAAAATTCCTGTACAAATCCCCGCTGGGAGACCTGGTTATTTGTACGTGTTTCAGTTATCCGGCTCTGGATAGACTGAGTATTCAGATATCTGAAATCATTTTCGGACCCTTGCAGAAAAGCTTTCGTAACTGTTTGAAATTTATTGTTTCCAGTTTTTACTTTAAGTAATTCTGAATAACTTCCAAAACTTCCTATTCCCGAATTTAATGAGATCACCGTTTCCTTGTTCCAGACAGGTGCTGTTTCAAGATTAATTGTGCCGCCTATTCCACCATTATTCAACAACATCGAAGCGCCGCCAAAGTAAATATTAACATCATCAACTAAACCAACCGGGAAAAGGGAAAGATCTGACTGTCCCAACATGGGGCTGTTAATATTAATTCCATTCCAGTCTATTATTGTGTGACTTGCCGTTGTTCCCCTGAATGCAACCGTTGAGGTCCCTCCCATTCCATAACTTTTAATATAAATATCTGTGTTCTCTGAGAGCATATCGGAAAGATTCCTGTTACTGTAATTAACGAGAGTTGATGAATCAATTTTGGTTTTCTTATATCCTGAAGCTTCTGTATCCGGCTTGTTTCTGCTGATAACTACCTCTTTAATTTTAATTGTATCCAGATCTGTGGAGATCTGTCCGGAATAATGAACAGGAAGGAAGAATACCATATAAACTAAGGTATTTTTCACATGAGAAACGAAAGTTCTTTTTTTTGTAATCTCCACTTATTCAAAAATGTTATTCCACGACAATTTTAATATGTATTTGCTTCCAACATCCGGTGCCGTCAGGGAAACTTAAGTGGAGAATCAATGAATGATCCTACGCTTTTTTCCCCGAAAGCTTTGAATATCAGATTTTTCTGGCAGGTCTTCTGACTTATCCCGGTTTTCTAAAGCCTTCCCATGGCGCCTTGCGCCACAGTGGCAGGTATTTCAGAAAACCATCATCACGCAAAGCGTGATCGGGCATCACAGCAGCGGGTACTGTTGCGGATTCAAACCGCATTCCCTTTTCATTACAATGATTAAATTCATTGTAACACCATATCACAGCAAATATAAACGAAATATTTAACCCGGCATAAAATGATTAATGTCAGATATAAACACTTGTTAACAAATTAATAAAGTAGAGACAGGTTTCAGACCTGTCTCTACAAATATACCTGTTTCAACAAAAAAAAAGCGCAATAATTTATCTCAGAGATTTCAGTATTTGTTCACCTATGCCGATACGGTATCCTGTGGAATTGAATAATATGTTTCCTTCCCTGTCAGTAACAATGACGAGAGGAAGATTCATCACGGCTGATCCTTCCCGTTTGGCAAAGTCATTTAGTAATGTTCGTCCGTTATCTACAGCGAAAGTTGAATTGGTCGGCAGTCCTTTAATATTTCCTGCATCAACCTTGCCTGCTTTTGTTGAAGGATCTGACAGAAAAAGAAATCGTCCTCCCCATGCATCAAGTTCAGTTTTAAGTAGGGGAAGATCATTAAAAATATGCTTGGTAGGTTCCTGATCAGGGTCAATCCAAATGATGACATTGCCTTTGTCGTTTGCACAAAGTTGAGATGTATTATTTTTTTGACAGATTGCAGTTATCATCTTCGGATCAATATGGCCGAGTATTTTCTTTTCCGAAAGATCCTTTCTGATTTTTACATCGACAGTTTTATGCTCATTCACACCAAGATCAAAGAAGGAAATATTTGATAGTATCTTGCTGTCGCTTAGGCGGTTTCCTGTTACTAGCATATAGTGTCCGGGTGGCAGGGGGATCTCTTCTTTGAACGAAGTTATCTTTTTATTGTAATCATACTCAAGCGTATTATAACGGCCATTCTCAAACCGTGCCAGAGTGAAATGGATATAATATTCCGGGACAGGCTTAGTCTCTTCCGATTGAAGTTTAATAAAACCATTATTCAGATCCGGGTGTTTCTGATCTGAAAAATAAACATCATTCCATGCTTTGTTAAAGAAGTACTGAGGTATGTTCCTGCCTGGCTCCAATCTGGCTGGTATTCCCACACTCCGGCATATTGCAACAAAACAGATTGCACGTGAAGCTTCATCGGAGACTCTGAGTTCATTAACCCCAACAGGAGTTATTGGCGTATTATAATAGTTCTCCTCATTAATAATTTTGATATTATCATTCATGTACTGAATGACCAGCATAGGATTGCTTTCTGCATTTTTGATCAATTGGGAAGGAAGTTTTGATAAAAAATAGTGTCTCCATGAAACTAAAAGTTCATTTGCAATCCTTGGATTCAGGATATATTCCAGGAATATACTGTTCTCCTGATCACTGCCAGCATGAGTATGTAAGTGTGTATTACTGAGATGATCTGTAAGCACGGTTCTTTTAACATCACGAAGGTCCTTATCAGGCAGTATTTCTAACAATGACAATGCAAATTGACGTGACGAGTCTGGTGTTTCAGACAAGAATGAGCTGATTACTTTAAAATTGCCCATGCTTTTTTCAATTACATTTCTTACCCGTACAGTATCAAGATTCAAAGTCAATGCGAGTTGTTTAGCACTTGCAGCCGTCATCCATGAATCTGTAAACTTCTGACGGATATTGTTTTCTTTGGCAAGTCTTTTCGAATTTTGATCGATGAGAGCTTGTGACGGTCCCTGAAGCGGTGTACGGACTATGGGGACATCAAGATCCATATCAATACTGGTTCGGCTGCCAGAGTGTTCATTAAGTTTAAGTATTAATGTATCAGTCTCAGCAACTGATATTTTTTTGAAGTCGAAATCATCACCTTTATGTGCCCATACCAGTAAATCACCAAGACCTGTTTCAAACTGACTTAATCCGTTTTCATTAGTTGGAATAACTGCGAGTGGATAAAATTCTGCATAATTATAAAGTTGAAATTCTACCATGGCATTACTCGCAGGCGCATTATCCCTTCCAATAACTTTTATATATATTTTTTTCGTAATTGCGTATTTTGCCAGATTGTTTACCGTAGAGTAATCAGAATTCTTAATAATTACATTTTCATCGCCGAGAGATGCACCAAAGGATTTTGTATGCACCAGCATAGCTCTTCTTGCAGGTTCGGTAAACCAGCCACGGTCAAGTACAGGCTCAGGTTCACATGCTCCAAGATAGTACCAGCTGCCGTTGACCCAGATTTCTACCCAGGCATGATTATCATCACTATGAGCCCAGCGGGGAGTATAGACCTGCCTGGCAGGGATCCCGATAGTGCGGAGTGCGGCTACAGTGAATGTAGACTCCTCCCCGCATCTTCCTCTTGCTGAGAGAATGGTACTCATAGGGGCTGAAGTCCTGATATCGGCAGGCTGATAGGCAACTTTTTCATGGCACCAATGATTTACCTCAAGTGCAGCATCTTCGACATTCCTACCCTTAACCCTGTTTAAAATATCATCAAAATAGACAATCCGGAAAGAGTCGAGGTTTTCGTTATTTATCCTGCAAGGAAGAACATAATGAAGAAAAATATCTTCAGGTATTACTTTTCCCCAGCTCGTTTCTTTTCTTGCCCTTAATGCTACATTAACGTTAGCAAGGAAAAAATCACCATTATAATCTGCAAGATCGCTTAATGGCATATATGCATATAAAAACTTCAGGGCTTCAGATTGCTGAATCGAAAGTTTCTGCTTAAAGACTGAAAAGAGAGCTGAGTCTCTGTGAACAGATAGTTCTTTTTTAAGTGAAAACGCTTTTTCGGTTTCAGCACGATAATCTCTGTTATTTATAAGATGATCACCGGAACAGGATATAACAAGCATTATAATCGTTAATAGAGCAGTGACAAGCCTGCAAAGTGCAGAGATCGAATTATAAAGAGCAGAGACAGGTCTGGAAATAGTAGAGACAGGTCCGGAAATAGTAGAGACAGGCCTAAGACCTGTCTCTACATTATTAGTTCTAACAATCTTTAGATTCATTTTCATATCAGCAACAGAGCAATTCTAGAGTGTGCCGCAGGAATTTCTTACAATAAGTTCAGGTGATATATTAACCTGCCTTTTAAATTTTCCCTTTCCGGAGTTCTTCACTTCAGACCATATCATATTTGCAACTTTGGTGGAAATTCCTGAAAGAGGCTTTCGAAGGCAAGTTACAGGTGTAAACATCAGGTCGAAGCCCGTACCCTCTTCCATTGAAATAACTGCGATATCCTGAGGAACCCTTAATTTCTTTTTCCTAAGCAGAGCCATTATGGAATATACAATATTTGCATTCATGATAATCATTGCATCAGCACGGTAAGGCGGTCGCAGATACATATCAAATTGTGAAGCATCTATTTCATCGCCATTGTACGTTTTATCCAATTCAATTATAATTGGCTTGTTGATATTGGTTTTTTTGTCTATTGCGTCAATAATATCCTGAATTGCAGCAGAATCAGAATGAGTTTTTCTGTAATTAGAGACAATAATGATATTTTTATATCCTAACTTATCCAGATGATTTACAACAAGTTGAGCCCCAGCGACAGTATCAGTACTAACCGTGTTGATCCTCAATGTCTTTAAAGGTTTTTCCAGTAGAACAAAAGGATAATCGGTTGTTCTGAGGGTGCGTATTGTAGCTTCATCAGCTGCATCCCCTACAAGGATAAGGCCGCTGTAAAATTTCTTAAATGCCCCAACCAGGCGATCATATCTCTGATCATCAGGATCTTTTGTTACAATAGAAAATCCAACCCCGATGCTTGAAAACGCTTTTTGAAGATATGGCGTGATCTGAATAACGAAAGGATCATTAATAGAAGGCACGATCATCCCTAGCACTCCAGGTTTTTCTTCAGTTGGTGAAGGATCGTCCTTTTCCAGAACTGTTTCATAGTAGCCCATCTGCCTCGCGAGCATTAGAACTTTTTCCTGGGTATCTTTCCGGATCCCCTGCTGATCAGCTTTATTGTTAAGGACTAATGATACTAACGTACCCGATACGCCGAGCCTGGCGGCTAAATCTTTATTTTTAAATTTCTTTCCCATTTCCCCATTTAATTGGAAGAAATAAATTTAGTGCTTTTTTCGAATCGCAGAATTAATTTAATAATTTTTAACTTTTAAATAATATGTGCTCACCACATTTCCTTCGCTCAATGAATGATTTTCCGCATGAATCCATAAGATGAAATACATTAAACAAGGAGTATCACAGAGCTAAACGGAGTTGCACATAGGGAGTAATGAGCAAACACACAAATAGCTATCTCTGATTAGTATATACAATATAAAGTTAAACAAAAAGGGAAAGTCAGGGAAAGGATTAATACCTTTTATAAATGAAATTCAGAATATTACAAAAAAGGCTATCCTCCAATTGGAGGACAGCCTTTTTATAATTGGTTAGATAAAATTTATCTTTTGGGAGGATTTATGCCTCTTTGTTTGGCAGCATCTTCAAGCCGCTGCTGCCATTTTGATTTCTTCATTGGTTTCTTTTTATTTACCTCAAGCGTTGCCAGTACGTCACCAGCGTTAATGAACCGTTTTGAAAGCATATTCTGACCATAAGTGATCATATTCGCCAGGAAGTAGTAATATGTAAGACCTGCTGAAAAGTTATTAAGGATAAGCATAAACATTATGGGCATCATGTACATCATCATCTTCATTCCGGGCTGATCTGAACCTGGAGAAGAACCTGTCATTTTCATGGTCAGCAGCGTCGATGCAGTCATAAGAAGCGTAAAAAGACTTACATGATCCCCATACATAGGTATCATGAAAGGCAGATGCAGAATTGAATCATATGTTGATAAGTCTGTAGCCCAGAGAAAATGTTCCTGTCTTAATTCAATAGATACAGGGAAAAACCTGAACATAGCAAAGAGGATAGGCATCTGGAGCAGCATAGGAAGACAGCCACCCATAGGGTTCACTCCTGCCCTCTTATAAAGATCCATTGTAGCTTGTTGCTTCTTCATAGCATCCTCCTTCTTTGGAAATTTCTTTCCAAGTTCTTCAACCATTGGCTTCAGGACCTGCATTTTAGCCTGAGACTGGTAAGATTTAAATGTAAGAGGGAAAAGAACTACTTTAATTATTATTGTCAGAATAAGAATAATAATACCAAAATTGCTTATGAAATGGTTAAGCCAGTTGAAGATCGGGATAATCACAAACCTGTTTATCCAGCCAATAATGTTTTTACCAAGAAAAACAACCTTTTCAAGCTGGATTTTTTCCTTTTTTAATATTGGAATTGAATTTGGTCCGTAAAACAATCTCATGTTAACAGAATTGGAAGAGCCTGCGCCAAATGGAATACCAACTTCAGTAGTATAGTATCTGAGGTACCTTTTTGATGTTATTGTTTTCGTTGAACTCACAGATGCATTCAGAAAGAAATCATTGGAAATGATAATTGATGAAAAGAACTGATCCTGGAATGATATCCAGCTTAGTTTTGTTGCAACATCGCTTTTCACATTCTCTTTTGACTGACGTGTGCCGAGTCCTGTAACTTCATCCTGATAATATTTATAATTTATAGTGGAATAGGTCTCTTCGTTCTGTCGTCCTTTCTCCTGTTGTGGCATGTACATTTTCCAGTCTAATGTCAGGCTGTTCTGGTTTGATGCAATAATACCCTCCATTGATTTGAACGTAACATTAAAATCAACGGTATATTTATCGGGAGCAAGGGTATACTTATACTCTATATATTTGTCTTCTCCTGCGGATAATCTCAGAATGACACTTTCAGCTGCCGAACGTACAACATAAGATTTGGTTTCAGATACCGGTTTGAAGAAAAGGTTATTTGTCTGAACAGCTTTATTGTCACTTGTGAAGAAATTGAATCCGAAAACAGTAGAGTCCCCTGAAAACAGTATAAGCGGTTTGGCGTCAAATGTCTTATAATCTTTTAATCGTGCTGAGTATACCCTTCCGCCCTTGAGTGATATTTTAAGTTCAACTTTGTTGTTTTCGAGAGTTATAAATTCATTCTCTCCTATAGCTGCCTGAGCAAAAACTCCATACTGATTGATATCGGTTGTTTTAACCGTTGAAGATACAACTGGACTAGCAGGATTTGTTTGTGGCAATCCAGTTGAATCTGATTTCTGTTTCTCAGGTACATTTCCGAGTTTCAGATTAATTTCATTTATTTTTGCAAGAACATCAGGTTGATTTTGTTTATATCGCAGAGCTTCTATATATTCTGTTCTTGCTGTTTCAAGATTTCCCTTGTTATAATCAGATTCTGCAATTACCACAGCCTTCTCATATAATTTATTCATCCGGCTGCTATTAAATACACTGAACCCGATAAAGATTAAAAAAATCAGAACCAGGCCTGTGATTGTATTTCTATCCATTCTCTAAGGAATTTAAAATATTGGTTTTCAAATTGAAAAATTCTTATTTAAATTATTGTAATCGGGCTGTTGTAGTATGATATATCGTATATCTATCCGATACATGCTTTAACGAAACTGACAAACAGCGGATGAGGATTTATAACGGTACTGCTATACTCGGGGTGAAACTGAACACCTACAAACCACTTATGCTCAGGTATTTCTATAATTTCCACAAGTCCCGATTCAGGATTAATTCCGACCGGAATCATACCATGGTTTTTGAAATCATCATAATACTTGTTGTTAAATTCATACCTGTGACGGTGTCTTTCAACAATTTCAGTTTTCTGATATGCATCGAATGTTTTGGAATTCTTATTAATAACACATTTGTAACCACCTAATCTCATGGTTCCACCCTTATCTATAATACTTTTCTGTTCCTCCATAAGGTCAATTACAGGATATTTCGTTTTATGGTTTATTTCAGTAGAATGTGCGCCTTCCAGATTTAGAACATCTCTGGCAAATTCAATTACAGCACATTGCATCCCCAGACAAATCCCAAAAAATGGAATGTTGTTTTCACGAGCATACTTTGCAGTTAAAATCTTGCCATCAATACCACGTGATCCAAACCCCGGAGCAACGAGTATTCCATTCAGACCCTTTAATCTTTCAACTACATTGTTTTCAGTAATCTCTTCTGAATGAATATATACAACATCAACCTGACATTCATTCATTGCGCCGCTGTGTATAAAGGATTCGGCGATCGATTTATAGGCATCGGGAAGCTCCACGTATTTGCCAACAAGGCCAACCTTTATATTATGTTTTGGATTCTTAAGCTTGGAAAGAAATTCTCTCCATTCAGTCAATGGCGGTTCTATTTCCACAGGAAGACCCATTTTTCGAAGAACTGTCTTGTCAAGACCCTGTTCCAGCATTTTAATAGGCACCTCATAAATAGTTGATACATCAACCGATTCAATAACTGCATTCTCCTCAACGTTACAAAAAAGAGCGACTTTCCTTTTAATGTCTGTATTCAGATGTCTTTCAGTTCTTAGCACCAAAAGGTCGGGCTGAATTCCGGTTTCAAGGAGCTCTTTTACTGAATGCTGTGTTGGCTTAGTTTTTGATTCTCCTGTGGAAGAGAGGTAAGGAACCAGGGTAAGATGAATGACGATGCAGTTTTGAGTTCCGAGTTCCCACTTCAACTGCCTGACAGATTCAATATAAGGAAGCGATTCTATATCACCTACCGTCCCGCCTATTTCAGTTATAACAATATCAAATTTATCGCCGGAGCCAACCAACTTTATCCTTCTTTTTATTTCATCAGTGATATGAGGAATAACCTGGACAGTTTTGCCGAGATAATCACCTTTACGCTCTTTATTTATAACGGACTGATATATTCTCCCGGTTGTAACATTATTAGCCTGACTGGTCGGAACATTTAAAAATCTCTCATAATGACCAAGATCAAGGTCAGTTTCAGCGCCGTCAAGTGTTACATAACACTCCCCATGTTCGTAGGGATTAAGTGTCCCGGGATCTACGTTTATATACGGATCGAGTTTCTGGATCGTAACCGAATAGCCTCTTGCCTGTAATAGCTTTGCAAGAGATGCTGATATAATGCCTTTCCCCAAAGAGGAAGTGACTCCGCCTGTCACGAATACGTACTTAACGTCTGTCAATGCAATCAAAGTTAGTTTATGAGAAATAAGAATTCATATTCATTAATCATCAAGACCCGACTGGTCTATCATCTTGACTTTTTCTTCAAGTGTTTTTATAAGTTTTTTAGCGCTCTCTATTTTGTCTTCCACTTCTCTGATCATAGTATCGGCATTGGAAGATTTTGCAAAGAAGCCAATATTATTCTCCCATAAGACGATATCACCTTCGAGCTGTTTGATCTTTGTAAAGAACTTATCTCTCTCATTGCGTACTTTTCTGGAAGCTTTAGGGTTAGCCTTAAGACCATCGAGTTTTGTCTTATACTTAAGGATGCTTTTATCCTCATCTCCTATCTTAAGCTTATCAAACTCCTTATTAATAGCAGCACGATACTTATTGGTTATCTCATCTTTAAGATTAAAAGGAACAAAACCAATCTCAGTCCATTTCCGCTGAAGATCCTTTAACCGTTCGAATGCTTCCTGCACATCGGTCCCCGGTTCAAATTTATTAAGCTCATCAATAATGGCAAGTTTTGCTTTCAGGTTATCCTCATACGAGGTATCAAGTGCAGCAAAAAATTCTGTTTTTTTATTGAAAAAATGATCACAAGCTTTGCGGAATCTTTTCCAGCATCGTTCAGATTGTTTTCTTGGAACAGGACCTATTTCTTTCCACTCTTTCTGAAGTCTGATAAGAGCATCGGATGTAGCTTTCCAATCTGTACTTTCCTGAAGGGATTCAGCCTGAATACATAATTCTGTTTTTAGTTGCAGGTTATTAAGCTGAATCTCCTTGTTATCGGCATAGAATCCTCTTTTCTTTTCAAAAAAAGCATCGCAGGCATCACGAAATCTCTGGTATACTTTATTGTTCTGTTTTTTAGGCGCAAATCCTATTGTACGCCACATTTTCTGCAATTCCACAACCTTGTCAGCTCTTTCATCAAAATCCTTGAAGTTCTTTATTTCCAGCAAATTTATTGCATCGACTTCCTCACAAAGAGCTATTTTTGCTTCAAGATTTTTCTTTTGGTCGTCTTTTTGTTTTTCAAAGTACTCGTGATGCCTTTTATTTATCTGGGATGTTGCTTCTTTAAATCTCTCCCAAATCTCATTTTTTGATTCCTGGGGAACTGGTCCGATTTCACGCCATTGATTGTGAAAATCCTGCAGCGATCTGAAAGCATTAACAGGATTGGGCTCAAGCATGAGCTGTTCAGCTTTTTCGCACAGCACAACCTTAAGCTCTAAATTCTTTTTAAGATCAAGGTCACGCAGTTCTTTATTTATTTTGATATAGTCG
>Ga0302271_10002565_pt1 | contig 16208 bp, 17 predicted proteins | sample III_Bog_N1_1_FD_198767 | JGI IMG/M metagenome (GOLD analysis project Ga0302271, IMG submission 198767) | Peat permafrost microbial communities from Stordalen Mire near Abisko, Sweden - III_Bog_N1_1 | ecosystem: Environmental > Terrestrial > Soil > Wetlands > Peat | place: Sweden: Abisko...
AGATATTTATATAGCCGATGGATGTGCCGTAGGTGCAAATGCGGTTGTAAACAAGAGTTTTATTGAACTAAACTCAGTGATTGTAGGAATTCCAGCAATACAAAAAGGGTTTGTAAATAGAAATTTTCACATAATATGAATCAGACATGAGAATAGATCACTTTATCCTTCTGGGATTACAAAAAACATATAAAAACATTTTTATTGCAACTAGTAAAGAATCCATGCAGCGTGAGAATAATTCTAATATTGTTTCTCAAAAACTTATCAACCTAATTAAATCTGACAAACCAATAATGGTTGCAAGATATGGAGCGACTGAATTAATGTGTATTATAAATTATTTAGGCGTTAAAAGTGGGAGGCCAAATTTAATTTCATATATAAGAAACACTAAATTTGATTGGTGGTGGGATGAAAAAAAATTAAATCAAATTGAACAATGGAGCGGTTTTTTCCCATCAACTATTGAAAATGTAGAACGTTTTTGTCAATTAATGATTAACGATTCTTCTCAGGTTGATGCTTTAGCTTCATGGCTTGACAATGAAAAGTATCTGGGAAAGTACTTAAAGAAGGCATACCGTTTTCAAGGGCTTTTTCTAGACCCTTTTTGGAGTTCAACTCCTTGGACTGTAGCATTGAAAGGTCAAAAAGTCTTAGTAATACATCCATTTGAATCAGCAATCAAGTCACAGTATAATAAAAGAGAATTTCTTTTTTCAAATCCAGATATTTTGCCGGAATTTGAATTATACACTATAAAAGCTGTTCAAAGTTTAGGCGGCGAATGTCAATATTCTTCATGGTTTGAGGCACTTGATGCAATGAAATTTGAAATAGATAAAATTGACTTTGATGTTTGTTTATTAGGCTGTGGAGCTTATGGTTTTCCTTTAGCCGCATATATAAAACAGAAAGGGAAAAAAGCAATTCACATGGGAGGATCTTTACAGCTTTTATTTGGGATAAAAGGTAAGAGGTGGGAAAATCCTATGTATGGAGCAAAGGAATTAGAAATAGAGGGTAAATATCCTGCATTAATGAATGAATTTTGGATTTATCCTGGTGAAGAGGGTAAACCTAAAAATGCTTCCATTGTTGAAGGTGCTTGTTATTGGTAAATGCTAAAAAAAATTAAAAATAAGCTACAATGACTTTTGGGAATGAAAAGGAAATTTCAAGAAAAGATTGTAAAGGTCTTAAGCAATGGATAATTCCAATTGAAAAAACAAATAAAAAGGGATTGCCTACCCGCAAAATTACTAGCTTTACAAAAAACAGAAACATAAATTTGTCGCGATTTAATTTGTTTTGCTGAACTGAAGGTTATTGGGGTATATTGGTGGTACATAAAATACTATCAATACCTATCCTTTTAGATATACATAGAATTTTGTATGCATATGCAAAAGTGTTCATTAGCCAATCATTTGTCACAAAAGGCAAGAAGAGCCCGTATAATAAGACAAACAAAGAATTAATTGTCAAAAGCTAGTTGAAATATACGAAGAAGTTATCAATCTGCAACTTTCAATATTTCATTTCTTTTAAAATATTACTGTAAATAATTCGCTAACAGACAATAGTATTCTGATTATAAAATATTAATTAAAATGACAAAAAGACAGTTGCTGTTAAGTATTATATCATTTTCAATATTGCCAATTACTATTTTTTCTGTATTGGAGTATCCTGGATCATTAACAAATATAATAGTATATTTACAAAACACGACTTTTTGGTGGATAATAATAATCTCGATTCTATTATCATATCTATTATATAGTTATTCCTTTCTTGAAAAAGGTAACAGCAAAAATATGAGGGTTATTCAGTGGTATCTATTATGGAATGTCTTCAGTTTTGTTCGCGGAATGTTTATAGCCGAAAATTACTGGGACTGGAAGGGATTAATTGGAAATACTTTTGGATTACTTATTCCAATAGTTGCTTATGCTGCTACCAATAAAGTGCTTTTACAGAGAATACTCTCTTTTTTTGTAAAATACACTTTACCTCTTTTTTTGTTTTTTTGTTTAATTATTAGCCCTAATGTTTATGGTTTCTATTTGGTTCCAATTAGCTTTTTAATGCTGTTTTTCCCTGTATTAACGACTCGTTGGAAATTGGTTATTTTACTGATATCATTATTAGTAATGACGATTGATTTAGGTGCCCGTAGTAGTGTGATAAAATTTGGAGTACCAATTTTCTTAATGCTTATTTACTATTTAAGGAGAATGATTTCTGTAAAAATATTTGAGTTAGTAAGAATTCTATTCGTAATAATACCCTTAATTTTTTTTGTATTGGGAGTCACAGGTATATTTGATATTTTCAATATGGATGAATATGTGAAAGGTGATTATCAAGATACGGAGATTGATTCAAAAGGAGAAAAAATTGATGATGATCTGAAGGCAGATACCCGAACTTTTATATATGTTGAAGTTTTATCTTCTGCAAAAGTTTTTAACAGTTGGTTGATTGGGCGGAGTCCTGCAAGAGGAAATTTAAGTGAATCGTTTGGTGCTGATGATGAGTCCGGCAGAGGTGAAAGATTAGGAAACGAGGTCGCTATTTGTAATATATTTACCTGGACAGGAATTCTAGGTGTAGTATTATATCTGTTTATATTCTACAGAGCTTCTTATTTAGCCATAAATAAATCTAATAATATATTTAGCAAAATTGTAGGGTTGTTTATAGCTTTTAGATGGTCATACGCTTGGGTGGAGGATATAAACGGTTTTTCCTTAACCACTGTTTTCCTTTGGTTAACTATAGGTTTCTGTTTTTCCAAATCGTTCAGAACTATGACTGATAAAGATGTAAAATATTGGGTAAGGGGGATTTTAAACTCATATAATAACTTAAGCATAAGGGGAATACAGGCACTAAGAGTGAGAAAAGTACAAAAAGAACTATCTGATAATATATAAAAGCAATAGATCAGTGTACTTCAGATATATGTCAAAATACTATTATCTTACAGAATGAAGTAGTCTTGACTTTTCAAGCAATGATTAATTTGATGCATTTTGCCTTTTTTGAAGTCCAGTTTGTCTTCTAAATAATCTTTTTATCAAATTATAATCCCAATTGGATCGAATAAATGACACTAAATTTAGCTACAAATAGGAAATCTTATAGAAATTTAGTCTAGGACAAAAAGTCAAGATGGTTTCAATAGTAAATTATTAAATAGTTCATTTAGTCATTCAAAGTCATCAAAAAAATATGTAAATATTTTCGTTTTTTTTTTGAATAAATGAGATCACTTATTTTAATGAAACCTAATAGCATTCAGATTGATAGCGGTTTTAAATCAAGATTAGTTCACGCTGTTGAAGTTTCGTTAGGAGGTTCAATTATTCTTGGGAAGAATTGCAATATAAATAATGGCAGCAAATACAATAAAATAGTTCGACTACAGAAATGTTTTTTATAGCCAAAGAAAATGGTGAATTGTCAATTGGAGACAACATAGGAATGAGTTCAACAGCAATTATTTGTGATAAATTCATTCAGATTGGTGATCTTGTAAAGATTGATGGAAATGTCATATTTTATATGATACTGATTTTCATTCATTGGATGTTGATCAAAGAAAGGAAAGTGTAGGTGATTACAATAATACTAACAGACAAGATGTGACTATTGGGAATATTGTTTTTATGTGGTACACATTTTACAATTTAAAGGGTGTTCGAATTGGTGAAAATTTGATTGTTGGTATATGTTCTGTAGTAACAAAATCGATTTCTAAGAATGAATTTGGGGTGAAAATCCATCAATATTGAATTAGAACTATATAATAGTTTTAATTCAATATTTAAATAATTGGTGTATGAAAAAAATACTTTGGCTTTGTAATAATTCGTTTTCAGAAAACTTAATAAAGGGGAATGGTAGTTGGTTACAACCAATGGCGGAAGAGATACAATCAATTCCTGATATTCTACTCTTTAATGTAACAATTGGCAATGTGGATAAAATCGAACAATATAATTATAAAAACATTGTACAATGGATTTTACCAAATGACAAAACAAAAAAAAACATCCAAATAGCTTCTATTCAAAAATGCAAGGAAGTAACATCCATTATAGAAAAGGTGCAGCCCGATTTAATTCATATATGGGGAACTGAAAGTGTTTGGGCGTCAATTTATAGACAGGGGTATATTAAATATAAAACAATGATAGATATACAAGGATTACTGTTTGTTTATACTGACTATTTTTATGGAGGGTTGACGAACAGAGAAATTATTCAATCTATCCATTTAAAAGAAATACTTATGCCATGGCGAACATTGTTCATTAAAAAAGAAGTATTCAGAAAGCGTGGAGCAGAAGAAGTTTCTTGCTTAAAAAAGATTAAAAATATTTCTTTTCAAAGTGCTTGGGTAAAAAATCAGGTGTCAATAATAAACCCTAATGCGCAGTATTTTGCCACTCGAATAATGCTACGTCCCGGATTTTATACATCACCTCAATGGAAATATAAAACAATAAATAACTCTCCTATAATATTTTCTTCGAGTTCGGCTGCTGTCTCTTATAAGGGATTACATGTGTTGATTAAAGCCATAGTTCTTTTAAAAAGAAAATATCCAGATATACAACTTAGATTTGCCGGAACGATTGATGTCGGGAATAGACTTTTGGATGGATATTCGAAATTTTTAAGAACTCTTATTGCCAAAAACTGTTTAGAAAATAATGTTGTATATGCAGGTCCAATAGATGATAATCAGATGATTGGTGAATTGTTGAATTGCAATGTATGTGTTGTGCCTTCTTTTATTGAAACGTATTGTCTTGCATTTGCAGAAGCCATGATGGTGGGAGTACCGGTTGTTGTTTCGTTTGCAGGTGCTATGCCTGAACTTGCAGAACACAATAAAGAAGCAATGTTTTATAATCCACTTGACCATGTAACTTGTGCGTCTTATATCGATCAGCTAATCCAAAATAGACATCATTCAGAACTGTTATCTTTAAATGCGAGGATCAGAAGACTTAAAGAAAACGATAAAGATTTAGTTGTCGCAACTCAATTATCAATTTATAATTCTATCATAGATGGTAATATGGATGCTTTATAAAATTATAAGAAAACTTATTGGGAATCTTTCGCTAATTTTTAATAAAATAGGCTCTTTTATTGTTTTTTATGGGAACAGGGTGACATTTGTTTCATTTAAAACAACTGGTATTCCGTATGTAATGGTAGCAAGAGGAGGACAATTCTTAATCGGATACAATTTTTCTATGAACAATGGCATCGGTGGCAATCCGATAGGATGCTACGACCGCTGTACTTTTTTTGTGGACAGAGGAGCCAAACTTACTATTGGCAATCATGTGGGAATATCGCAAGCAGCTTTGATTTGCCACTGCAGTATTACTATTGGAGATTATGTGAATATAGGGGGAGGTGTGAAGATATACGACACCGATTTCCATTCTTTAGATCCCAAACTACGGGTAGGGAATGCGGACATGGAACACAAAGCAAAAGTACCGGTTGTGATAAAGGATAATGCATTTATAGGTGCTTATTCAATTGTCTTGAAAGGGGTGATAATTGGTGAAAATTCAATAATAGGTGCAGGTTCGGTTGTTACAAAGTCGGTGCCCGATAATCAGATATGGGCGGGAAATCCGGCTAAATTTATACGGGAAATGTAGTATGGATAAACCATTGATATCTTTTATCGTAGCAATTTATAATGTTGAAAAATATATAAGTAATTGTATAGATTCGATAATAGAGCAAACTTATAAGAATATCGAAATTGTCTTAGTAGATGATGGTTCTAAAGATTCGTCCGGAACAATCTGTGATAACTATGCTAAACATGATGACCGTATTAAGGTTGTACATACAAGCAATGGTGGACTTAGTTCAGCACGCAATGTAGGAATTGAAAATGCTATCGGTGAGTTTTTCATTTTTATAGATGGAGATGATTGCATCTTTGCTGAAATGACAGAAATATTTTATGAATCAGCTTTGAAATATAATGCTGATATTGTTATTGGTGGACGTTATAACGTTTTTGAAGATAAACCAAAAGAGGTTGTTATTTTTTATACAGAAGAAGGTGTTTTAGATAAGAACATAGTAATGCAGGATTTATTGGAAGATAATTTAGCCTCTCACACGTGGGGAAAGATGTATAAAGCCTTTTTATGGAATAATATCCGTTTCATTTTAGGGCGGGTTTATGGTGAGGATATTGCAACCATGCATTGGATATACAATAGAACTGAAACAATTGTGAGTATTCCCCAACCGTTGTATAATTATAGAATAAATAATGCCTCACTGACTACCACCTATCGTCCATTTAAGTGGATGTCAACGTATTTGGCGTTTAAAGAACGTCTCGAATTTGCAGAGGCATGTTATCCTGCAATGACAACAAAACTAAGAAGTATGACAATTAATTTTGCTCGTTTGACGCTAGATAACTATCTTCAACGTCATGAAGAATGTGATAAAGAATACATCCCTGAAATAATTGAGAGATTACATTCAAATAAGAAGTTTATACTACAAACTCCCTATCTGAAATGGTATAATAAGATACTGATTTTTTATTTTAATCTGTTGCCTACTGTCTATGCAAAATCAATTAGGTTTATACATAACGTATTTTACAATTTTAATCCGAATAAATTCAGATGAGTCGAATTGCTGTTTTAATAACATGCTATAATCGTAAAGAGAAAACTCTGAAATGCCTTAATCATTTATTTAATCAGGATATTTCTGTTGATGTGTTTTTAGTTGATGATGGCTGTTCGGATGGTACAGGGGGAGCTGTTAGAAATTGTTATCCTGCAGTTAATATAATAAAAGGTGATGGAACATTATTTTGGAACAGAGGAATGTACACCGCTTGGAGTGAAGCTGAGAAATATGATTATGATTTTTACCTTTGGTTGAATGATGATACATATATATTCCCGGACATACTTGCAATAATGCTAGAAAATTCTGCAAAGAAAAATCATAAAGCAATGATTGTGGGTGCGTCATGCGACCCGAATGATCATTCAACTACTTCATTTGGTGCAGATTGGAAATTTAAAGCGTTATTTCCAAATGGTGAATTACAACAATGTGATTCCTTTGGGGGTAATTTTGTTTTAATTCCTAGATTTGTTTATGAAAAATGTGGTAAACTAGATTATTACTACAGACATAGTTTAGGAGATATTGATTATGCAAGACGTGTTGTATCCGAAGGTCTTGAAATATTTCTTGCTCCAAAGCATATTGGTGTTTGTGTAAATGATTTAAAAACACCCAAATGTTTTGATAAATCCTTGTCTTTGACAGAAAGATTGAAAATTCTTCATTCTCCTCTAAGTTATTCTGATCCGAAAGATTTTTTTTATTTTTATAGAAAGAATGAGAATTGTTTTAGTGCGATTATTCATTGTATCTCAATATATTTAAGAGTCCTATTATGAGTAAAAATATTTTTTTAATAACAGTAAAGAAGGACTTGTTAAAATACAGAAGAAAGTCCGATTTGAAGTCATTTATTTATGCTTTAATTGTAAACCAAGGATTTAAAATTGTATTTATTTTTCGCCTTTGTAATTTGTTTTATGATTGTAAAATTCGAATATTATATATCTTCCTTACATTAGTTCGGAGATTGTATAGTACACGTTATTCATTATGGATTTCCCCTGATGCTAATATTGGTGGTGGATTGCGTATTAGTCATTGTTTTTCAATTATTATTAACTCTGCGGAAATTGGGGACAACTTCACTGTTTTGCAACAAACTACTATCGGTAGTAATAATGGAGGGAATAGATCTGGATGTTGTAAAATTGGTGATAATGTTTTTATGGGAGCAGGAGCTAAAATAATAGGTAATGTTAACATTGAAAGTAATGTTGTGATTGGAGCAAATGCAGTAATCACAAAAAATATTATTAGTGGAGTCACAGTTGCCGGTGTACCTGCTAAGATAATTAATTATAAAGGGGAAGAGTATTCACAGTTATGGTGTGCAAACAATTAATTTATAATAGTTAAATTTCATGAAACATCTGGTTGTTTAAATTGTTATAACTAACATTGTTTAGGAGATATTTATAATGCAAGATGTGATGTATCCTAAATTATTAAGAATTTATTGCACTTAAGCATATTGGTGTATGAAGTCGTCTTGACTTTTCAAGCAATGATTAATTTGATGCATTTTGCCTTTTTTGAAGTCCTGTTTGTCTACTAAATAGTCTTTTTATCAAATTATAATCCCAATTGAGTCGAATAAATGGCACTGAATTTGGCTACAAATAGGAAATTTTATAGAAATTTATTCTAAAACAAAAAGTCAAGACGGCTTCTATATGTAAATGACCTGAAATCATCAAAAAAGAACTCAATAAATCTACAAAACTGAAAGAACAATGGAAATTTTCACATTTCACATTAAGCCATTCTAACCAGAGATTTTTTTTATTTTCACAAAAGACATTAACGTGTTTTTAAGTGTTTTTTTACATCTTATGACTTAGATCTTATAGACTTAAGAAGTACATTGAAATATTTAATAAGTTCTCGTTCGCAAGCTAAAGTAATAAGTGAAAATCTTGAACATTCGTAGAGTCGAACTATAACATCTACAAGACAGTAGAAAACGTGTTTTCATTTATGTTAGAAAAAAATAATTTCTATGAAAAAACTACTAATCTTTCATCCTGCATTAGCTCCATACATGGTTGATCAATTTAACGAATTGAGTCAACAGTTTGAATTAAATGTAATATTTATTTTTGATAATGTTTGGAATCACAAATTTGACCAAAACAAGCTGCTTAGTTTGTTGAAATTCAAATATTCATTTTTATTAAAAGGTCCTCAATATGGGGGGCGAGTCTTTCGTTTTGGGATGCTGAGTGTTATTAAAAAGATTAATCCTGACATAATTATAGGATATGAATATTCATTTACGACTCAATATTTAATTCTTTTGAAAAGTTTCGGATTTATTCATCAAAAAATAGGTTCTACAATTGATGATAGTCTGGATATTTGTAATAATGTCCAATCACGAATTCGTTTAATCGCTCGTCAAATTACAGTAAAGCGATTAGATTATTTAATAGTGTTGTCAAATGAAGTTTCCGAATTTTATAAGGGTAAATTTAATCTATCTGATAACAATATTATTGTCTCCCCTTTATTACAAGATCCAATAAGATTAAGAAATAATAAAGAGGAATTAGAGACTATTGCTAATGAATATGTAAAAAAATATAGTTTAAAGGGGAAAAAAGTTTTACTGTTTGTAGGAAGATTTATTCCTGAAAAAGCTTTAGTTAAATTTATTAACACTATAAGTAGTCTGTTAAATGAGAATGAAAAAGTTATGCTTATTCTGGTTGGGACTGGAGAAGATAGACCTGCTATTGAAAAATTAGTTATAGAAAAACAATTACAGAAAAGTGTACTTCTTCCAGGTCGATATGAAGGAGAGGAGCTTTATGCATGGTATCTTTGTGCTTCTGGATTTGTTTTACCAAGTACATTTGAACCATTTGGAGCAGTTGTGAATGAGGCATTGATTTTTGGACTCAAAGCTTTTTGTTCGAAATATGCAGGTGCTTCTAGTTTAATCCATACTAAAAATGGAATATTATTTGATCCTCTGAGTGTAAAAGAAACCTTGGATAAATTAGAATATTTCTTAAACTTAATTGATGTTGTGGGGGAAACGGATATAGAGAATAAACCATCTAAAATGTCAAACTATAAAAGAAATTTTGTTAAAGAGTGGAGGAAATTAAGTAATGATTAAAGTATTTCAATTGATAGACTCGATTCAATTGGGTGGAGCGGAAATTATAGCTCTTAATATCTCTGAGTATTGTAAAATTGAGAATCCAAACGAATTTGAGTTTTTTGTTGTTGAATTATTTCAAAATAAAGATTTATATTCGCAAAATAAAACAAAGGAGATCCTTGCTAAAAATATTAAAATCATTAGTCTAGATAAAGTATTGAGGATATCTAAAAGAATTAGTTATCTTATTGCCCCATTCACTTTAATTTATTATTTGTTTAAAGAGAAACCTCAAATTATACATTCTCATACTGATTTCCCGGACATGGTACTCTCCATTTCAATGCGAATTTTATCATTTTTCCATATTAAAATTCCTAAAATCGTGAGGACAATTCATAATACGGATTTATGGAAAACTCATCCATTACTTGGAAAATTTACAGAAATTGCATTTAAAGACGATATTGTTGTGGGAGTTTCTGCTTCAGCTTTGGAAGCTTATAATAATTTAAGAATAAAGAATAATTTACGAGTATCTCAAAATAAACAAATAATCTATAATGGATGTGTTATTCCACAAAAAATATCATATCCATTTTTAATTGATAAAGAAAAAATTAATATTGCATTTTGTGGTCGATTTGAAAGTCAGAAAGGGATTGACATATTGATTGAGCGAATAAAAGCACTAAATATTAATTTTTTCAATGACTTTATTTTTCATATTATAGGCGATGGGACATTTCGAAACGATGTATTAAAGCTTTCAAAAGAGAATGCTAATGTTTTGGTCTATGATCCAGTTCCTAATATCTCGGACAAGTTATTCATATTTGATTTTCTCATTATGCCTTCACGATTTGAAGGATTAGTATTGATGTCTTTAGAGGCCTCATTGTCATATGTTCCTGTAATTGCAGCAATTGCCTTAGGACTTACTGAAACTCTCCCTAGTGATTGGCCATTACAATTTCATTTGGAAAATGAAGAAGAGTTAATAGTGATATTTAAAAAAATAAAGAATAAGGAATATGATTTGGCGATATTGAGAAATAAGGCATATTCATTTGTATCCGAAAAATTCCTGCATAGCAAAATGATTGATGCCTATTCAAAACTTTACTTTGAGATCAATGAGTAAATAAAACTTGAAAAGTATGTATCTTATTTTTACAACGATTAAAATAAAGGTGTTTATTAATCCATTTAAATTTAGAAATGATGACCATTGAATTTTTCAGCGGTTTGCCTCTTGAGTATGAATCTTTTTTAATAGAAAAGTACGATTCTTTTATTACCAACTGCCGTTATATTGAAGTTTATTATCCAGATTATGATATAAATTACTTTACAGTTCGCAATGATGGAAATCTCACTGAATTGTTAGTCTATGGAAATCGTGGGAATTCTGCAAAATGTTTTAATTCACTTACTTCAATTGATCAGGATATTATTTCTGAATTTACAAAAAGCTTATTTATAAGGCATCCTACCATTTCAAAGATTGAGATTGTTGCGTCTTACAAAGACTATACTTTAAAGAAATCTTTTTTAAGTTTTAAATCGGATGATCAAATTTTAAAATTACCTACTACATTGGATGATTATTTTCAAGAGCTTAGTTATCATGTAAGGAAAAATATTAAAAACAGAAAAAAAAGATTTTTAAAGGAGTTTCCAACAGCTAAATTTGAAACAAAGTCTGGTCCTGAAATAGGAGAAAGTGTAGTTGATAAAATAATTTTGCTCAATTGCAATCGAATGCTGTCAAAAGGGACTATTCCAGGTATTGTCAATACATTTAATGATAGTATTTATAGGTTCTCAACCTTCTATGGTTGCGTTGCATATATTGAAATTGATGGAGAAATAGTTGCCGGCTGTATTACTACGCTATTGAATAACGAAATTTTTGCACATGTTATTGGGCACAACAATAATTATTCTAAATTTAATTTAGGTGAAATGTGCTTTATGTATATAATTGAAACTTCCATTAATAAAGGGATTGATACATTTCATTTTTTATGGGGTGAAACGGAGTATAAAAGGAGATTTTTAGCAGAACCACATTTTCTTTTTTTTTATTATATATATAGATCCTACTCGGTTGATTATGTGGTTGATAATGTTAGGGTTCTAATTTCTACTGTTAAATTAAAAATCCGACAATCAAAATATTCAAAACCTATCAGAGAAGCTATTAAAAACTACAGGAAAAGAAAATGCAAAAGCAAATGAATTGATATTTATTTGCAATGAAGTTATCTTGACTTTTTTGAGGGCTCGCATAATATTTAAATAGAAGGGAACTTTTTGTATGTGACAAAACAACAATAACATTCCCTTCATGGTGTACCAAGTACTTGATAAATATACAATAAGAATTGAAATACTACGCCATTTATCGTTTGCTAAGAGAGGATTTCAAATCACAAGTGTTTGATAGAAGTAGTAAACAGTGTTTTATGGAAACTTAAAATATGTTGTCAGTGGTATGTATTACAGTGAAGAGTTTATTCTCTGGGGTTGTACTAAATTACAAGACCATTTTGGTCATTTTTGTAAATGGTGTAAAAGTGGTGAATGGGAATACTGTTGGAAGAAGATTTTGGAGAAGTATAAAGCATTTTAAAATTTATCCAGTGCAGACTTAGATGTCAGTCATACCACAACTCTTCGCGGAGGCGAAGAAGTAGCTTGTCAGGTGAGGAAGAAGATGAAAACAACAAAGTCTTTATATCTTACTGACCGATGGGTTTCCCTTTAGCATTGTCATCGCCGCATGCAGGGAACCATAATGATTTATATGCAATAGAAAAATCCTCAGAAGACCTGTTTTTAGCATTAGGGGAGGCACAAATTAGCATCGATGGTCTTTTTGTTAATGCTGATTCATGCTTTGATTCTAAAGAGTTTCGTTCGATTTGTAACAAGTGGGGATTACTCCGAATGTTGCTTTCAATTATCGGAATGGAGAAAATAAAGATGAGTATCTATTAGATGATTTACTTTATAAACAAAGATGTGCTATTGAAGAACCAAAGCATGGATAGTTTCAGGTCTTTATTAAATAGATTTGATATTACTGTCTCAAGCTGGAAAAGCTTCAATTACATAGCATTTATGATTATTTTATTCAAGAAAATTAAACATAACAAAAAGTCAAGATAACTTCAATGTCTGGAATCATTAATTTGATCAAAGTAAATTAATTTCTAAGTAGAAGTTTAAATTTTTATATCTGCTGACAGATATTCGTTTTAAAGGAAGAGTATTCTGTCTTTGAATATAAAAAAATAACAAATATAAATCCGGATATTGTTCTGGGTACGAGTTTTCATTTATAACGCAATATCAGATCTTATTAAGGCGATTATGATTAATAAAACAAAATATAGGTTCTAAAACTGACTATAGCATTGGTATTTGTAGTAATTTTCAGTCTAAAATATGATACATCCCTAAAAAATAGATAGTTAAACAGTTTGATGTTCTTATAGTTCTTTCAAATGATGGTATACTATATTATCAGAATACATTAGAAGTTTAACTGAAACAAATTATTTCCAGAACCCTGAAAAATTAGAATGAATTTCAATTCGATATTCACAAAAGCACTTTCTAAGAAAGAAAAAACTTTAATTTGTCGGTTGATTTATTCCTGAAAAGCGGTTGAAATAATTTGACAAAAAAATATTCAATAACTTTTCAACACGATGAAGTTATAATCATTTTTGTAAGCGATGGTGAAGAAAAAAATATAGATAGAACTTTGTTTCTGAAAATCATCTGGAATACATGGTTTTACTTCCCGGTATGTTTGAAGGAATTGAACTTTATACATAGCATTTTTGTGCCAGCGGTTTTGTATTACTAAGTACTTATGAGCCATTTGATGCTGTGGCTAACGAAGCTTTAATTTTGGAGTTGTATGTCCTTTGTTCTCAGTTTGCAGTTACTTCTAGTTGCTGCCTGAATAACGTTGACCGTTTTGTTACTTATATTTTCATTTAAATTAAAAAAATATGATAATGATAATGCACACATTGTTGATTACGGGAAATAACTTTTAGCGAAGCGTTAAGAAAGTTATTCTCGTTATCAATAATTTGTCTCAGTAGAGACACTGTTTGTATCTTCAATAGAATTATTTATACAAAGATATTCTTTTTCAAACTGATTTGGACTCTTTCTTTGTAACTTACTATGAGGTTTTTCGGTATTGTAAAGTAACACACTTCGGTCAACCTCTGTTTGTAACTGTTCGAAAGAATGTATGATTCTGTGAATAAGATAATTATTTTTAATAACGCCGTTAATGCGTTCGGCTTTCCCATTTTCCCAGGGGTATTGGCACATACTGTTTATGATTTTGTATTTTTTAGTCAGCAATAGAAAATCTTTATCATAATACTGTCCACCTCCGTTAGAATGAAAAATAAGTGCATGAATACTTACATTCAAATCTATGCGGGATTTGATAGCTTTTTGTAAAGCAGGCAAAGTGGTTTGTTCGGTCTTTAATCATTGTGAAACGGCATGACCCACAATAACTCTTGTAAAAGCATCAATGATAAAGGTTATATAATAAAACCTTTCGTTGAGCTCAAAATACGTAATATCACTTTGCCAAACCTGATTGGGTTTATTGATAACTAATCCAATCAGTAGATTATCAAACCGGATTACACCCGAACTATCAGTGGTTCTTCGCTAGTTATGTGTGCGCTCAACCATTAAGCCGGATTGCTTACAGAATGTTTCAAAACGATCCCTGCCAATATCAACGGGCGTTATTTTGAAATACATATCGCGCAATCCCATTGTAGGGTGATCTTCGCGGACGCAGTATACTAACATCAGAACTTGTTCTTCAATAGAACGTTCTTGCAGGTATCTGTCCATCCGCTGATGAAAAGCCTGTTTGCTTAGTCCTATGCTTTGATAGAGTTTGTTTAAGCTGTAAGTCAACTGTTGTCGGTTTTTTCAGAAGAATTCGATGGTGTGGAAAAATTTTTTTTTTAATATCCACTCGATATGTTTCTTCGGCTAACTCTATCATTTTATCTTGAAAATCAATGAGTATCTGCTTTTGTCCAATAATTCGTTCAAGTTCAGATGTGCGCTTTTTGAGTTCAAGAAGTTGACGGGTGTCACTGTCGGTTTCGACAATCATACGTTCTTTTTTGTTCTTCATGCTACCAAATTTATCTATCCAAAGATAGACGTTTTTTGAAGCGACTTGATACTGAGAGCAAATTTCAGATACTTTGGTTTGACCAGTTTCAATTTCTCGTACTTTTTGAATCTTGAAATTGTCACTGAATTTACGTTGCCGACGTTCGGCAGTAGTCATTTTTAATTGTTCTAATCGTGCCATGTTGTTTCACTTTTTAAGTTGTTTTTGTTACTTTAAAGTGGTCAACGTATTTCAGGCATTGACATCTAGTTTAATAGGTGAGAATGAATTCATAAAAATGACATTGTGTCAGTTAATAAAACGTTGTTGATGATTAATAGTCAGAATTATTCTAAAAGAATGGGAGAAAATCATATATGCTTAAAGTTCTTCAAGTAATAAGATCAATCCATTTAGGTGGTGCTGAAATCATTGCATTTAATTTATCCGAATATTGTAACATTCCACAAAAAAAGTTTGAGTTCATTGTTGTTGAATTACATAAATCAGTCGACGAATATTCAATGAATAAAAAAAACGAACTTATATCCAAAAATATCTCATTTAAAAGCCTTGGATCAAATTCAAAAACAATTAGTTTGCTTTTTGGACATTTTGCACTTGCTTATCTCATTTTAAAGGAAAAACCGGATATTATTCACTCTCACACAGATCTTCCTGATTTAGTTCTTTCAAACACAAAGCGACTATTTTCGTTTTTTCGTTTTAAATTTCCAAAAATTATAAGAACCATTCATAATACTACATTATGGCCTACTCATAATTTTTTGGGAAAATATGTTGAAAAAGTTTTTGTTGACGATTGGATAGTTGGTGTTTCAGATCAATCGTTAGTAGCTTATGAAGAGTTAAGAATAAAATATGCATTGAGGGTTTCTAATCAAAAACGCATTATATATAATGGTTGCAATATCCCAAAAATTAGAGAACATTCATTTAAAATAAATCCTGATAAGATTAATATTGCATTTTGTGGCAGATTTGAAAATCAAAAAGGAATTGACATTCTGTTGAAAAGAATTAAAGTGATAAATTTTCACTATAAAAATGATTTTCTTTTTCATATAATTGGCAACGGTACTTACCAGAATGAAGTATTGAAAACAGCAAAAGAAAATGATAATGTATTCGTTTATGATGCTGTATCCAATATTGCAGACAAGTTGTACGCTT
>Ga0302271_10002567_pt1 | contig 16197 bp, 8 predicted proteins | sample III_Bog_N1_1_FD_198767 | JGI IMG/M metagenome (GOLD analysis project Ga0302271, IMG submission 198767) | Peat permafrost microbial communities from Stordalen Mire near Abisko, Sweden - III_Bog_N1_1 | ecosystem: Environmental > Terrestrial > Soil > Wetlands > Peat | place: Sweden: Abisko...
CTTCCTTTCAATTCCAAATCACTTGATTATCCTTCCTCGACTCCTAATCTGGATCACACATTTTCAAATCCACAAGAATCGATCATTGTTCCAACTATATCTGATCCTATTCTTTCTGAAATCTGAAGAAGAAAAAAAATTTCATTTCAAAAATTCTTTCAAGGATGTGAATCTCCAACCACATCTTCATTTGATTTCAAAATAATGATTGAAAACAGTAATAGCGTACCAAAAATACAAATTAATTATAATCTTATGTAATCTATATATTTTCAAAAAAAATGCATGAACAAATCATTATATAAAATGTAATGGGTACACTATGATATCTTGAAGTATTTCTAGGTCAATACTTTTCAATAAATAAGTTGTTTTCTTCTTTATTTAAATCGAATTTCAATGAGATACTTTTTATCCTCATAAACCCAAATACAGCTGATGTTCTTTATTATTATCCCACATCTTTCAAGAGCGAAATACATCACTTTGATTGTTATCCTCCAGAATTCTAAAATCAAAGTAGATTCCATTTGTACTCCTAAGAATCACTAATATTTTCATGAGAATTGCATAAACTTTATTTTTTCAGCATCTAAAGAGAAGTACTTGAAGAGGGCCCTTAGCTAGTTAAATAAAGAACCCTTCTTCGTGAGTCACATAAGAAGCAAATTCTTTGCCAACAACACAATGCCAACTTCCAATATGTTTGCGCTCGAATTCTCTCTTGATTTGATAGGCAATATCTCTCTCGTTAGTTTGGTCATCCATCGCTTTTAAAGTTACGTTTTAAGCATCCGTTTGCATATCTTGATCCATGTCTGCCAACTTGACAATTGGTTTTTTCGAGGAACTATTTGCAGCAGAACCTTCTTTAGACATTTTTTAATTTTTATATTTTTTTCAGTTACCTTTTTATCTCAATAATTTAATTACTGTTTTTCTTTGAAAAAAAAGAAAGTTTTTTACTTATCTATTTGTCTAAAACAAAGTGAGCGAATACAATCATATTCAATCTGTTGTTTAGAAGTGCACCTTCCCTTACTAATTGTCTTCATTTTGTTAATTTGATATACCATTCTTTCACTTTTCATAAAATTCTGTTTGGTAATTTTAGATTGTGAAATGTAAATTTTCCAAAGACTTTGTGTTAAATATGAAAAAAGAATAATAGAATTAACCTATTTCCGCGACAATAGTTGCCAATTTTTCAGGGAACAAATCCCTGCAAAAGGCACCATTTCTATTAAGATTATTGAAATAACATAGACCCTTGTATACAAAGTAAAACTCACAAATAGATTATGATTTTTAGTCAAAGAATTACTTAAAATTTTCACAAGAATAACCACACACAGATTATTCAACTAGTTTTTCTTATCCTTTTCTCTCTCCCTCTTTCTTTGACAACTTGATTGATGTATCCTTGCCTTATTTCTATCTCTCAAATATCTAAATCTTCTAGATTTTTTATTTCTTCAACAATTGCATTGTTAATGAGAGGTGTTGGCACAGGTGTACCAATGAATTAATATCCCATCGATCCTTTCATCGTTGATCCTTCCTAATTATTTTAAAAAAAGAGATTTTACTATTAAAATGATTCTAATAAAACTTAAAAACCACCCCTAAACACATAATATCCTTAAACTTTCATTACATTAAGAGATCTTTAGTGATCTTTATAGTAGAAGATAAGATTATCAGGGCTGAGTCTTAGGACCTTACGTAACTCCTCTCCTGCTTTAATTTTTTGATCCTCATCTCTATCTCTCATCCACATTTCAATGACAGCCTTCCTGTTTCTTCTGATTGACAGAACTGCCCCGATAATATTGGAATCACCGAATTTCTCGCCTACACAACCTAGCTGTTTAAGGGGAGAAAGTATTAACAGTTAAAACCATCTGCATCCAACAAAAATTTAGTTTATTTTTACGAGGAGATCTTCCCATATTTTGTTGAGTTCCAAATACATTTCATTCTACACTAAGAGAATCCAGCATCCACCGCATTTCCATTCCTACAAGAAAACATTCGAAATAATTAGAAACAATACCAATATATTCATGAAGTCTTTGATATGAATTGAACTTTTCTATTTTACTTCCCAAAGTGGTGTGCATCCTTTCCTGAAGAAGAGCACTTTATTCTAAGATTCGATGTTCGTTGGTTTCTACAAATAGACATAGTTGGTGAAGAATGATTCTACTGTATCGCACTCTCCAAGAAGTCTAAGATTCTTTTAGTAATCTTCAGTGATGTATTTTTTATGTCCAAATCTAGGGCAATACCAGAAACACCATTCGTCATTCAATTCATGCTGGGTTTTTTCAGTTCCAGTCTAAGCTGCTGCAGCGTCTCCACTCATTTTATAAAGCAAGATAAAGTTGATTAAAGGACTTTTAGTTGTTTTTTGTTTAATCTGGATTAATTTAGCTCTTCTTTATCTTGAATTCCTTTTTTTTGACAAGATCTTTAAAAAAATTGCTAGGTTTGTCTTTCCTGCAAATCATTATTTTTCAATTAAAGCACCTTTGCAATTCATCTCCACTTGTAGCATCACTGTCATATTATCCATTGATCTCATTACTAGCTTTTAGCACTTGTTGTCAAGTATTCTTTAGAAGAACATTTAGAACCCAAGGTATTTATTGATTTACAAAATAAAATATTAAATGTGTAACCATGATTAAAAAATATGATGAATTGAATTCTACCATAATATGTTACACTTTATAATAATTTAAGGTCTTATGTTTCATCTTGATTTGTATGATGGATGCTAAGTACTTAGTTTTGTGAGGCAACAAGTAATTTATCTAAAAAATGATGCATAACATATAAAAATGGAACTTAGAAAAGATAGCATGCAACAAAGGCTAAATAGGTAATATTCATACTTTTCTCCTTCACATCACAGGGTTTTGATGAGATAGGTAATAGAAGTTAATCAAAAAATACTACTTACACTGGAAGTTTCTGAAACATAAATGGGATAATAAAAGGATTACTAAAAAACTTTTATAAAAATTACAGTGAAGAAGGGAATAAAAACCTTAATGTCTTTGCTATTTTAATTATTGTTGCATTTTTTATGGAAATCAACTTTGAGTTACAGAAGTTAAAACTTTGTATTCTTGGATTCTTTTAAAAAACTGCTTAATCAGAGTACTTACACAATAATAGTAACCCATTCAATTTGCAATAAAAAAGAAGATATCTAAAGTCTTTTACGTTTGTGATCAATCCTAAAAATATCTGCAAAAATAATTTAAAATATTTAATAATAAAATATGGGCGAAAAGGGTACAAAACTATTGGCAATTATTCATAATTATAAATCAGAATTCACTTTTTCACCTCAAGTAATTCAAAAATAAATACAAATAGCAATCTATCCTAATACTCTTGGATAGTTGAGCGTCAATCAAAACCGTTTCGAGTGATAACCTTCTCTGAGTCGAGATATTCCTTTTATCACTCTGTCTATATAATTAATTTTGGAAGCTTCAAGCTAGTAAAGATGCTTATTGCTGGTAATGTAAGCTGTGAGCTTGAATTCAGAAATTAAAGACAGCTGAGAGGTGATTATCTAGTAGATCAACTCCTTCAGGGTGTTTACAAATAAAAAATTACAAGGCAAGGATAAATTTTCAACTCCAAATAATTCCTTGTGTAATTTTTAGAGCTCATGCTCTTCTGAAATTGATTAGATATTTTCCTATTTAAGGTAGAGAAAGAGAGCACTGTAGTGATTATGGTTGTAGAATAGCTTTTGGTTCTATGGGTTATTTTATCTATTATTAGCATGACTGTTAGCAGCAGAAATACCTGATTTTTTAAGTGCTTTAACTATCTTTTTAATTAATATACGGTATTCCAAGATTACTCCTATTTCAATGAGGTTTCGATTCGAAAGCAGACTGATTATCAGCACCATCGTGTATTTTGGCAAGTTATAAAATTAATTTTTTTTCGAATCGTACTTTGCAGACTAATGATTTTGGAACTCTTGATAGACTTGTCCTTGCGATGAGAAAGATGATTTTTCACCTTCTTTGAAATTGTTTAAGTAAACTAACGGCATTTTTGCAAATAATGCGGTTGTTTAGTGAGATTTTACTTGAATAAACTCTTCAATTGAATCTCCGACATTTTCGGGGTGACTCCTGGATGAATCTCTCAATTATTTATAGTCACCCATTAGAAAATAAAAAAACTACCTTTCAACATAATTCTTTAACATTTAAGAACTCGTATTTGTGCAGAAACTGCGACTAGGCGATGATGGCATAGATATCAGAAAATCCCACTAATCCTGATGAATTTCGGAAGTTAGTTTTCTTTTCTTTTTAGTAGCACCATTTGGATAGGGAAGAATCAATTATATTGGATATATTTGCATGAAAGAACTAATATCAGATAGTTTTAGCTGCTAGGATGAGGATGAGAATGATATCTTGGTGAGATGGCTGTATTGATAGGGCTCTTAGGGTTTCTTTGGAAGTACCCGAATACCAGCTGTACGAGGTTTTACAGCTTGAGAAGGGAATTATTCCAGATATTCCTTCAAAGTAAGAGTTCCACTAATACTTGGATTAAACAACTCTTTTGCGATGGAAAATCGATCTTTTGAGCTATTTTGGATTGGATGATTTTACCATGATATCCTTGGTAACACTAAAGTCGAATCATCTTCTCCACCTTACCTCTATTGCTCACTACAACCCATTGAGATCTGTATTTCTAGAACCCAAGTAAAAAGCAAATCAAATAAGCAATCACCATTTTATTCCTCGAAAATCTTTACAAGTGCAGTAGAACTAAGATGTTTCTTCAGACGAATGGCCGTTATTGGAAGCATCTGAGCTCGGATTTTCATATGTTTTCAAGCAGGTTCTATACTTAGCCTTGGAATTCATGATTATTTCGTATTTTTTAAATCTCGGAAGTATTTTTCCAAATCAACTTTGTTCTGTATTGTTTAAGCTCCAAAACTGAATTAATATTTATTATCAAGTGCTTATATAAAACTAAGGTGTCAACCAGCCTATTTCCCACCACAATATAATTAACATTTAAAAAAACACAATCCCCCCAGGAAGTCCAAAATATCCTTGAGAATTGATTACTCACATAAGTGTAAGTAATAATTTGCTTTCTTTTCCATGATTTAAATGATCCCAGCTGCCTTCCCAAAAACAGATCAATTTCAAATTTACATGATGAATTGGACGATAAAAAGATTATTATTTGTTATTCATCTTAGATAAATTTAAAAATGAATTAATTCCTTACTAAGTTAAATTTACAAAAGAATAATAAGGAATAGTTTTTTAATTATTAATTACAATCAGCAGCAAGAGAGTTTTCTTTAGCGGAGGAATTATCTCAATTTAGCTAGCACACTGAAGGAAGGGTGATAAAGCACTGGAGAAAAGAGTTTTATAAAATGAAAAAAATAGACTACTTTTTATTTGAAAAAAGATGTTGGTTGTTTGAATATAAAATAAATGGGATAATAAAGAAATGGCCTTTAAATTTGTTTATTTATTGGCTATTAACCCTACTAATTATCCAAATAATTACATATAAAAAATATACAAACCCTGATATTGATTGATCCTTGAGAGATAAAAAATTATCCTAAAGGAATATCAGATTTATGTTTTTCTAAACAAAACAAAAAACCTTTACATTTATTTTAACTTTTAACACTTTATTTTTTTTCTCCAAAAGTGGAATATTTTAATTATTTTGTTTCTGAAATAATTAAAATACTAAAAATATCTGAATTATCACGTTCAGTTATTTCAGGTTTGTAGTAAAAAATAAAAATGAATCTCTTTATCTCAATTATATTATCAATAACTCATTTGAAAACAGTCTCTTTCAATTAACAAATTAAAATTTTATAGGGAAAAAACTAACCAAGAGGTAGGTAGTTCACTGAAAAGGAGTATAAGAATAGGTTAGCAAAATAAATAAAGGAGAGAAGATGGAGAGAGTAATTGAAAAAATTTCAAAATAGCTCATTCTAAAAAATATTACAAGCTCATACTTACTAAAAATCCAAAGAAAGAAATATTTTACAACGCAAAAAATTAAAAAAAAGAGGCTTCAATTAATCGAAGACAACTAACTAAAAATAATCAACAAGAAAGATCAACACCAAGAAAATGCAGAAGACATAGAAGACAAACAATAATCATGCTTTGACAAAAGAAGACAAAATAAAATTATGAAAGCTATTAGAAATTCTACTATTTTAATAAATTTCTTCTTCATTTTCCTAAAATGGAGAACATATTTAGATAAAAATATAAAAACAAAAAAAGTATTTGAAAACAACAACAAGATGTAAATATTGAGAAATACAATAGCTAAAGCCTTTTTTCATCAATTAGAAGTGAAATATTCTTAATGATTTGCTTTCTTACTCCCTTTAAAGGGTAATTTCTGATATATTTTTTTTTCCATCTTTATTATTTTTATGAAACTCCTATTTTTACAAGTAAACTTGATATTCGTTTGAACTAATAATTTACTTTATTTCATTTCACTTCTAAGATAACTTCATTGATTAAGAAAGCTCATTCCTTTCCTCTTTACTATTATTCATATTGTTAGTGTGCATGCTATGATTATGATGACTATAATAAATGGAAGCTTCTTTTTCTAGATCTTCTTTGATGCTCAAACATCCTAGTTTTTCTGATAAATAAATTTGCATCTTGTATAAGCTCTTTTCAAATCGTTCATGATAGTGCTCTGCTATTATGTGAAAATAATGTGCCAACATAACACCTGATGTAATGTCAATAATGTAATGGACTTTCAGTGCAAGAAGCACGAAGGCTAAGTAAATTCCACCGATGAAAACTGCTAATTGGATCCTTGGCCATCCTAATGACTACAAAATAAAAAAAATAACATTTTTATGTTAAATCCATATTCGTTTAAGAAAAAAAATAAATCCCTCTTTTGTATTTTTTCAGAGAGATAGAAGAATCTAAGAAATTTAATAATTTTTAAAAAACTAGTAATGTTTTTGATAAAAGTCAATTGAAAATGAGCCTATTTGAATTATTAAAAGGAAAAGACATTCAAAAGAATGGCTGTTTTTAAATTAAAAAATTATGTATTTGTATTGATTACCCTCCATTCGAAGAAGCATATCGCAAGGAACCCACAATGTCCAGAGAAGAAAAAATCGCTTGTTCTTCCATAGGGAACTGAGAGAGACAAAAAATGAGGATCATTCCAATAGTATCCAAGAGGAAATCTGAGATGAAAAATAAGCATATGGATGGATCTAATAGTATAGAAGAGTGTAACTGTTATCATAAACCTTAGATTTCTAATATACAATAGCCAGTACACAAAGATTGACAGCGAAAAGCAATCCATCATGAATGAGCTACTAATAATAAGGAAGTTCGCATATACCACCTACTAATTCAAAAATAGATTCACTGGGTTCAACGCATTATGTACCTCATCGACGATACAATGAATATCATCCTTAGGGATCCCATATAGACGAAAGCTAAACAGCACTATCGCTGCAAGGCCAATCATCACGAGTTTTCCGATTATGTTCTCAGTTAGATAATTGTTATTTTATCTGCGAGCATCTGAGGTAACACCTTCTTCATTTTTATTTTACCACATTTTTTTGTTTGTGTAGGTAGAAACGCAGGAAACAATCTCAGTAATTGTGTATTTTTTTGTTAATTAATTTTTTTTGCTGCCGACATCAAAATATTATTAACCATAATTTTAGAAGATTTTCATGCTGAAGCATTTCTATTTACTTTTGTTTATTTTGGAATGAAAATCTCAGTAATTAAAAAGATATCCCAATACATTTGTCTCATTCTTACTGAACACATAGATCACACTTCTCGTTTACAAATGATATTAGAGGAATTCAGGAGAGATTTCCCCCAAAAAAAGCAAAATTCTGGAGATGTTTTTTCATGCTGACACTGAGTAAAGATACACAGATTTTTCTTTAAATCCTACTACACACGCTAAATCGCTAGTAAAGCGCACGAATTCTAAACCATCAGGACGTATTGTCATTCTTCGTGCTGCTAAATATGGCTTTTCTTCGATCAAGCTCAAGGTCACGATTTTTGTCTTCGTAACTTTGAAATATGATGTTCAATTTTTAAATAAAAGAAATTAGTGATGATTTTAAGTATTTTATGTGTAATTAATACCAAAAATAAATGTAATTTATCATTTGTAAGCAATTAATTCGCTTTTTCTTCTTTTTTTTGGGTGTATAAAACGTTTGCTTAATTTAATTATTTTTCTCAAATTTCTTACTTCATTTTTCTTTAATTGTAAAAAGGAAAGATATTGTTTAGAATAATTACCAAAAACGATCTCAAGATCCTGAATGAATACATTTTTAACTTCATTTGGAGATAGTCTCGTATCCAAAGTCAAAATGTTTATGTGACTCTCACTGTTTTTTATATCCATCAGAGTCAATCGCAGTATCATGGCGTCATCCACAGTCACCAGAATATGCTCAAGTAAAGCAGCAAATACAAGCGGTCCTCCTTGATTTGGATGGATCCCCCAATTATAATAAAATGCCATCTGTAGAAAGGAATAAATTAAATGTGAGAATTCCCAAAAATCTCAACGAATCCCTTGAAAAACTCGAATATTTTAAGCTAGGTTCCTAGAATTAAATTATTTACATCAACATATTTTCTGAAGAATTTTCCTGAAGGCTTGTAAGTGTTCTGTGCTTCTTGAATGTGCTAAATCACTTGAGTATCCATCTTCCACAGTTCGATTCCACCATTTTTTCTTGAAGATAAAAAATATTAATATGAAGGATGCCACGAAACAGAGAGATAATTGCCAGGTCCGCTGCTGCCTTAGTTTCCAAATTATGCAATGATTATGCCCTTTGCAAAGTTGAGCAAATAAATGTGTTCGATTTGAGAGAGGACAAGACAGAGATTCTAATGAGGAAACACTGAATTTGGTGAAATCGATGTAATTTATTCGATTTAGCTTGTGCATACTTGTGTCCGAGTGACATTAAAGCTAGTTCCAATATCTTTTAGGACAAAAATCTCTCCCAGATTTCCACCAAGAAGAAAGCAGACCTAAGGTTAGAGACTATTCTATTTGGAGTAAAAGTAACTGATTTCTTATGATGTCATTTTATCACTGTGAGATTACTCTTAGTATTCAACTTAAAATTGTAGCTTCACCTGTCCAATAAGTTACAGTTTCTATGGAGGAGGAGGTGGTTAGTTGTTTTGGCTGGAAGAATTAATCTGTTTTTTCAGGGAGAGAAGAGTAAAAGTGACATCTTGGCATATCGCAAGCAGAATCAAATCATCAATATCTTTCATGAGCACTAAGCATTAGGTTTCTTTAGCTAGTAGATCTCTTAATTGAACATCTTTGCTTCCAGGACCACTTTCGACTTAATTCATGAATGTGAAAATCAATTGTTCTTCTTCATCTTATTGTTTTTTTATTAGTTCATCCAATGCGATTCTGCGTACGATGCCGCAAGGGATGCTGTTGGAAGATTCAAGAGAATCTAATTCTTCATTTTTTAGATTTGCAATATCCATGTGAGACAGCTTAGTTACGAACCCTTTGATTTTATCTTCAATATCTGGGAAACTCATTGCGGAATCCACTCGCATGAGCTAATCTCTCAGCTCAATATTTTAGCTTGCAGGTATGCGTTTGTTTTACTCCATTTTTGCTTTTCGCAGAGGATGAAATTTAGGCAATCTTAGAAATTGGTAAAAAAGCTATTATCTTTTCTAATTTATTTGTTTTTTTGTTTTGTTTTGCGGGAAAACCAACTTGAAAAACTTTCATTTTTGGCATTCAAAGATCATTAACCAAAAGGATTGTATGAATCATTTCAAATAAGTAGTTGCAAATAAAACCATAATATATCACGTATTTCAATAGAAGAAATAAATGAATTCATATTTTTACATTAAAAAAACTAAAGCAATACTATGAATGACAGTTAATAACAAATAAATTAAGTTAGAAGTGAGATTGTTTATTCATCAAAAGACCATTGGAGGCTGTTGAACTTTTGTTTCAGGGACTGGTTTATACTTCTTGTAATGTGAAGGAATATATCTCAGCTATTTCGTATTCATATCACTTTAAAATTGGGTATTTTCATAATTACGAGGTATTCTTTCAAGAGTTGTTTATTCTCTTGTAAATCCTGTCAAAAAAGGTAAAAAGTTAGTTTTTCTACAATAAAATAATCTAAACAAAAGAAAAATCAAAAAAAAATGAAAGTTTATATTGTCATACTTTGTTGAATGTCTGAATAAACTTTCTCGAAGTTTCGCTTATCTCTTTCAAACCTAGATTCTTAAATGCTGTCTGCTTGCAACCGACCTAGGTTGAGTTTAACTTATTTGCGTGTGTCATGAACTCTCTTATCGTACTAATCTAGCATTTTCTCTAGGAGTTTGTTTTGTTCAGAAATCACAGTCGTGATTTTATCTTCGTTTTCTTCTTTCTTTAGCAACGCTTTGTTGTACATATTTACAGCCATCAAATTAGCTAACTTTTCTTAGGGAAGTCCACTTAAAATATTCTTAGCCAACTCATTAATCCCAGCTTATTTTGGTTTCTTCATCTTTCGTTTCTTTTTAGATTGAGATTGCTAACTGTGAGCTGGCTCAAAAGGAGAAAAATACATCATAGGCTGTTAATTAATCAAAGGGAGTTTACTAGGAGTATCACTACAGTTAGACAAAGAAGATTTAGCTCGCTTTTTTTATGTTTTGAACTTTTGCTATTACTCAATTGTAGTCAATTATGTTTTGTACTCTCGAAGTTTTGCTAGGGTATCACTCACATCTCTTATCTTTTCATCATATTTCCTTAATCCTGGATCATCATTTAGTATGATTAATTGTTGTTATTCATCTCCCAGGAGATTATTTCTTTCTAAAAAATTTACATGATTACTACTGCTGTGATTTAAGATCTTATTTTGAGGTTGTTGTTATTCCACTCCGAGAGTTTATCTAGCTCTAGCATGGAAGTTTGTCTTTGTGTGAGCGAATGGTTGAAATGGAATTCCTAAGGGAGACATATTTGACATGACACCTAATGTTGAATATTTTTTGGCTAAGGAGTTTTGTTCTAAATTAATTTCTTAGGAGTCTTACTCATGCGGAAGACTCGCGAGAAGGCTAGCATTTTGTTCATCTTCGGAGAGATTGCGAGATAAAGAAAAAGATCTGAGCCATTTGTCAGTGATAGATCTCATTTTAGTGGTTCGCTTGGATTCTCCTGGTTGGTTTTGATTTAAACACAGATGCGAATTTTAAGATAAATCCTAGCTTAATCTTCTATGGATTATTGGAGATGGATTGTGAGAGGGACTCTAACCAATGTGGCTTGAATTCAAATGAGGATTATGTTATTAACGGTCACGGGTCCTAGGAGTATCAAAGTCTTAATAGCCAATTTAGTTGATGTCAACGAAAGCCTCCATATGTGAACAAAATAAAAACTGTAGGAGAAAGGGAGATAGAGAGATTAAGTATTGTTTCAGATATTCACTTCCTGGTTGAATAAAATTTAGAGTTAATCTTGATTGCTATGGAAAGTTGAAAACTTAACAAATAAAACTCAATTCTTGTGGATGGAAATGAATAAGACCAAAACAGTAGTTTTCTTTGTAACTAAAAACAACTTTTCATGCCATTCAAATTTGTTAAAGAAGCAATAAATAACCTAATGCAAAAAATGAACAAATATTATTGTAGTTTTTTAAATATATTTTTATTAATTATTAGGAGAAGATTTTTTTGATTGATCATGAAATTTTATTTTAAATTTTAAAAGAATTCTCTGAAAATCAACAAACAACAAGAGAGAATACAATAAAAATGAACATATTTTTATCTAATAATATATTTTACATTCCATCAATACATGATATTTTGAATCCATTAAATCCAACGCTGAATAATCTTCTCATTGAGATGAAAGTTCCTCCTTCTACTTTGAAGGGAGATGCAGTTTCATTGATTTTTCTAAAAATACCACATCTAGAAAATATAATAAAAAAGTTATCCTTAAATCTTTGGCTCCATTTTTAAAACTCTAAGGGCCTGAATCTGAACTCATTTGTTATAAAAATAGGTTCAGAAAAGGGAAACATTTCGAAAAAGTTTTAACCAGAAAGTTTAGATGCATTGGTTGATGAACACGTGTGGAACGAGAACAAAATAAAATATATGGGAAGATTTTTGATAATTACTGTGGAAGAGATTTAAAATTAAACTGCCATTCAAGTTAGAATAGCTCTGAGATGGTATCTAATCTTTCGAAAATGCAAGAATAAGAAGGATAAAAAGAAAAAATGAGAAAAATAAAGTCTTTTCTTGTCTGAACTCATCAACCAATACGAGGTCTACCAAACAAAAGGGAAGGATAATAAAGTGGATAGTATCAGAAATCTTTAAGTTGGAGGGATCAGGATAATATGCATAGAACAAAACCTTTATTGTGATATATTATTGAAATTGTAATTGTTTGTGGGAAATGAGTGCAAAAAGCGAAACAAGTCTAAGAGAAAAGGGAAAAATAATAATAAAAAGAAAAAGAAAGATAATCAAACAAGAATAATCAATCCCTACAAGGTTTTATAACAAATCAAAAGAATTGCACTGAAATTTTAGGATATCATCCTTGCAAAATACTTTAGAAAACCAATCGGGTGTTGCCTTTACTTTGACAACTTTCAACAATTCACATAAATCTACGCAAAATGGAAGCTGATCACTCTCTCTTTAATTGTGAGTTTAACGAACCTAATTATCTATTCGAAGATGAATCATTCCCTTTCTAATTCTCAACTGATAATTCTAATCCTATCTCTTTAGAACCCGCATACTTAAGTGAAAGCTCGCAGCCTTTAAATCATTAAAATACTAACAGCTAGCACAATAATAATAACCACAATAACTTTGTCCATATGGAATAGAATGTGTTTTAAGAACCAACTAATTCTTAGTTTCTGAGTCAAGAAGGGCAATATGATGATGTGTATCCTTCCTAAAATAACCACAACGGGTTCAATCACTAAGAGTAGCCTCAATCTAATCTCATGGCATAAGAAACTGTAGATGATGAAGATAAAACATCATAAGAATAATCATCAAATTCTTCAGCTAGCACGAATAAAACAAAATCCCAACCGAAGATCTCTCCAAGACAGACTTCCTAGTAAGGAGCGAGATTGAACGTGAAGGAAAAAGTTCTGTAGAGAAAAATTGCTGTGATGAAGCGCTAAAACATTGAAGCAGCTTCTGCTTCTGATGAAAATAGTGATGATAAAAAACAACAACAAAAGATAAAAAATAGAATATCTGCTCAACGATCTAGAGACACAAAGAAGTATTAACTTGTTGACTTGAAAGAATAGATAAATCATCTTTCAAGAAGAGTAGACAGTTTGACCTCTGAAAATGAAGAATTGAGAAATTAACTAGAATAAAATCTATGTGTAAAATGCAAACATTCCATGCAATCTAGCAATGAGAATGAAACGACTAATTCTACTGTTTCCAGTCCAGTCAGTCATCATGAATTTGAAAGATACTCCAACTCGCATTTCAATGGAAATATCTTTTCATCTACGAACAGTGTGTTCGTAATTCTAGCTGTGATTCTATGCTTAGGAGTAGCCTTGCATGGAAATTAGCTCGATGGAATGGCAGAATTTTAGCATTAAAATAATAATGTTCTAAGGTTGCATGAAATCAATCATAGTGATGTTCCTAAAGGGAAATAAAATATCCAATCATGTTCCTCATTTGATACGCCAAATAATCAACTAGTCCCATTATCTAATGATTAGGAGAAGGATATATCTAAGTATTGTAGTAGCATGAGTAATTTAACAAACTAAGAGACGTTGAATAAGCTCTTAGCTGTTAAAGGTATGAATTCAGCTGAGTTGAACTATGGTACATAAATAATCGATTCAAGAGTGTAGAACTAACTAGCTCTCAAAAAAGATCTAGACATCACAGAACAAGATATTAACAATCTTGAAGCGTAAAACTGTTTCTCCAAGGAAACCATGTAAAGCTAGACAAATAGTATCTCATAAAAGAGGGATCAGATATTTTGCACTGACGCGACGATCTTCCTCAGTGAACTAGACAACAAATTAGCCACGAAATCTCCGCTGATTGATTTAGTGTATTCGACTAAACATGCGAAGTAATTCGTGTAATTCGGTGATTAACATTTTTAGACAAAACCTGATGAACGTGATAGGTATGTTCACCTGACATGTTAAGTGATAGATTATTATTCCTCAGAGTTGCCTTCACTGAATTGAGAAAAACTAACAGTATTTAAGTAAATAATATCACAAAAAATAAATAATTTATCTTCTTCTTCATCTTTTTTTTTTAAATTTACAGTTTCCCATTTCACATATGTCTTTTTTATATATCCTTGTTCTTTTTTATTCAATATAATCAATAACAACTCAATTTGATAGAAAGTAATCCAAAAGAAAAGCCTCTTTGCTTTTTTTGTTAAAATAACTCCTGATATATCTTACACTTTTTCATAAAATTAGAAGGTTGTTATTTTTCATGTGACCAACAAAATATGTTTGCATTTCTGATTAGTTTCTTTATGATCTAGATTTGATAATCTAATACGCAATTTAGCAAGTTCTATCTTGAAAATAGTTAAATGAAGAGATCTAGATATTTTAGTTGATAGAATTTCTTTAAAACTAATTTGGAAGGTTTGAATTTTGAATGATGGGAAGGAAGAGAAAGAGAAAATCAAGAAATATTAATACAGACAGAGAGAGATGTGAAAGCAAATTGCATCTATTTCAAACAAGAAGTTAAATTTGAGCAACTTTTTAACAGAGTTTTAAAGTTCAAAAAGAATCAGGAAGAAAGCCAGAGAGAGAGACTAAGGGATTGCTTGAATGAACAACTATCACATCTACGACGAGATAGCAAAAGGCAATCATTGCGTGATCTACAAAGCTCGAAGGAAACAAACAATCGACTATTATGCAGTTAAGTCTCTTGAAAAATGTAGACGGCAAAAGGTAAAAAATGATTGATATTGAATAGACAAGATGCGTTCAACTTTGTGAATTTTTCAATGTTTTTTGTAAAATATTAAGTTAATGAACGAAGTGAAAGTCGCAAGTGCCTTAGAACACGAGAATGTACTTCGATTTCACAACTGGTATGAAACAAAAAATCACCTCTGGGTGATATCAGAATATGCATCTGGAGCAAACCTATTTCAGCTGCTGGATCAGGATAAAAAACTTACTGAGGATCAAGTTAGGATATTTGCAAGGGATCTCGTTTAAGGTAGAAAATAAGTACATTAGTATATTTTAAAATAGTAAACATGCACACACAACTATCTAATTTCTAACTTAAATTCTCTTCATCAATAGGTCTATTATATCTTCATAGTAAAGGTGTACTGTACTGCGATTTGAAGCCTTCAAAGATTTTACTAAATGAATATGGCACACTAAAATACTGTGATTTTGGATTAGCTAAAAGAATCGTAGATTTGATTCAAAGCCCTGAAGAAATCAAAGAAGGATCCAAAAAAGGTACCCCTTCTTATATGTCACCTGAATTATTTGAAGAAGATGGAGTGTTCAGTATGCAATCTGATATTTGGGCACTTGGTTGTCTTATCTATGAAATGGCTGTTGGAAAACCGCCTTTTGAGTCTGATACGTTTCAAGGATTAGTCCACAAGGTAGCTCACATCGAACCTGAAAGAGTCAATGGGTTTTCAGAAGAATATCATTAGTTTCTTTTTAGTTTACTTGACAAGAATCCTCTTAGGAGAATTAGTTGGAGTTAGATTATCACTCACCCTTTTCTTAGATTTTAATAAAACCAACTTTAGCATCTTTCTTCTTTTCCCTTACCATAATAGACCCATTTCGATAGATGGGCTTCTCAGAAATACTCTCAATAGCAGCGAATTCTAGAACCAAATGCATCCAGCAAGGAAGGATCAAATATTCTAAGAATTAGTCTCAACGCAAAGAAGAATTTTAGGCGAGAACTTCAAGCTAAAGAGGTATTTCAAGCACTCTAGGACGCACATGGAGAAGGTGATTTTGTTCTTCCAAATAGA
>Ga0302271_10002568_pt1 | contig 16193 bp, 14 predicted proteins | sample III_Bog_N1_1_FD_198767 | JGI IMG/M metagenome (GOLD analysis project Ga0302271, IMG submission 198767) | Peat permafrost microbial communities from Stordalen Mire near Abisko, Sweden - III_Bog_N1_1 | ecosystem: Environmental > Terrestrial > Soil > Wetlands > Peat | place: Sweden: Abisko...
ACATTTTAAGTAGATATAATCATGATATGTCATGGTTAAAAGATTATACGGATGATTATGTTCTTTACGATAGAAGTGAAGTTCCTATAGAAGGATCTATCATTGTTCCAAATATTGGATCTGATATTTATGATAAATTTACATATATTATTGATAATTACGACAATTTACCAGAAGTAGCAATATATTCAAAAGCAAATATTTTTAAATATATATCTAAAGGGGAATTTGATTTAATAAAAGATAATAAAACCTTCACCCCCATACTTACTCAAAAACATAAAACTCGTTTTCTTATTTCTTATTATAAGAATAATTTATTTCATGAAATAAATAACTATTGGTATCTAAAATATCACCCTGCAAAAAGAAAAAATGAGTTAGTTAAATTATTAGGAATAAAATATAAGTTATATTTATCATTTGCTCCAGGATCAAATTATATTGTTCCAAGAGAAAATATTCTTAAACACTCCAAAGAATTCTACATAAATTTAAGAGAATTTTTATCTTGGGCTATTTATCCTGGAGAAGCACAAATAATAGAAAGGTCTTTATATTATTTGTGGTCATAATAATAATATTTAAGTTTTAAAATGATAATTACTGAAATATACAAAGGTCAAGGATTGGGTAATCAACTATGGTGTTATGTTGTTACTAGAGTTATTGCAGAAGATAAAAAATATAAATTTGGTATAAAAAATCCAAACAATTTTAAATGTTTGGATTTTTTAGATTTAAATTTTGGGGAAAATGTTATTAATGGGAATAGCCCAGAAGGTGGGCCAGCTATTTCCTTACCCAAAGGAATACAACACTATTACAGAGAAAGAAAAATAACTCATCCAAATGGATCAGATATTAGAATATATGACCAAAATTTAATTAACATTCCAGATAATACAAAGATTGATGGTGTCATGCAAGATGAAAAATATATACTACACAGAAAAGAAGAAATCCGTTCGTGGCTTAAAATAACAGATAAATATAATACACTAGAATATTCAAAAGAAAATATTTGTATTATAAATTTTCGTGGAGGAGAATATATAAGATTTCCTGATTTATTTCTAACACAAAAATATTGGAATGATGCAATAAAAAACATGAGAAACATCAATCCAAATATAGAATTTATTATTGTTACAGATGATATAAAAACCGCAAGAAAATTCTTCCCTAGTTTTAAGATAATACATCAATCTATAGGATACGATTATTCTATATTAAATAATGCATACTATCTAATACTCTCAAACTCAAGCTTTGCTTTTTTCCCTGCTTGGCTTAACCAAAAAGTTAAAAAAATAATAGCACCTAAATACTGGGCTCGACATAATGTATCTGATGGATATTGGTCTTGTGGTTATAATATTGTAAAAAACTTTACTTATCAAGATAGAGACGGTACCCTATTTGACTATGATTCATGTATTAAAGAATTTGATATATACATTAAAAATAATATTTCATATTTTAAAAACGAACAAAATATAAATAAAATATACGAGCTATCTTCATACTCATATAAAAATAGTATTTTAAAAAATATTTATAAAAAAATATCAAAAAATATACCACATAATATAAAAAATATTATAATTTTAAAAACAAAAAAACTGGTTGGATTTTTATATCGTATAAAATCATTTTTATTAAACAAAGTAAAATCAACATTTTATTCAATTGAATCAGCTATTAAGAGTATTTTTACAAAAAAGATAACAGAGGAATCTCTATTAAAATATAGAAATAAAATAAAATTATATGATATTTTTACTTATAATGGAGAAATTGATATTTTAAAAATTAGATTAAATATTTTAAATGGTGTAGTTGATAAATTTATAATTATTGAGGCCCCCACTACTTTTTCAGGATTACAAAAACCACTCTATTTTCAAGAACAAAGACAGCTTTTTGCCCCATTTCTAGATAAAATCAATTACTTTGTAATTAATGATTATCCAAATGACAAAGAATTATGTAAACTTGCTGATGAAAGTTCAAATGTACCCAAGAATGGTCCAGAACACTGGAGAAGAGAATTTTATCAAAAAGAAAGTATTAAAAAAGCACTTATTAATTTTAACGATGATGACATATGTTTTATAGGAGATGTAGATGAGATATGGAACCCACTAATAAAAATAGACTACACCAAAAATGATATTTTTAAATTGGAGCAGGAAATGTATACTTATTATTTAAATAATAAATCAAATGAACCATGGGCGGGTACTATTGTAACTAAATATAAAAATATAAAAAATAATTGTTTAAATCATCTTAGAACAAAAGGTAAGACAAGATATACTTATATAAAAAATGGTGGATGGCATTTTACAAATATGGGGGGGCTTGAAGAAGTTCGAAGAAAACTAAATGATTCTTACACAGAAGAAAGCTATAATTCAAACGAGATTCAATATAATTTAGAAAAAAGATTTGGAGAAAGTGATTATTTAGGTAGAAAATTCAAATATTATGTTAGTGAATCAAATTTACCAAAATATCTTTTAGAAAATAAGGATAAATATAAAAAATTATTTAAATAATATGAAAAAAAATATAAAAAAAATAAAGAAATTTTTAGGAAAAAAAACACCAGAAAGAATAAAATCAGTGGTACGCAAAATTATAAGAATTATAAAACCAGTTGATAAACCAATAATACCAGCAGAAGAATTAAAAATTTTTGATATATTAAAGGATAATATGTCTGTTGTTTTTGACGTAGGCGCGAGAGAGGATTTATCATTTTATAATATTAAGAAAAACTGTTCTTATCATTTGTTTGAACCCAGCATTGAAGCTATTTCATCATTAAAAAAACAAATATCGGTGTTAATGGATCACAATATTAAACTAAATGAATTCGGGTTATCTGATAAAAATGAAGATAATTGCATTTATTATAAAGACAGTCAATCATTCATAGCAAATCCATTTCAAAGAGGAATTGATACTGGAATACGCTATTCTCTAAAAACATTAGATAATTATGTAGCTGAAAATAAGATATCTAGAATAGATTTTTTGAAAATTGATGCTGAAGGCCTTGATTATAAAATAATTTTAGGAGGATTATCCACAATCAAAACAAAAGTTTCATATATTCAATTTGAATACTGGGATGGTGTAAATAAATTTATAAAAATATTGGGTGATACTTTCAATTTTTATTTAATGATGGAACCAAAACTCTTAGAAGCAATAAAGGAAGAAGTTAATGACTCTATGACGACAAATCAAATAAATAAAGATTATAATAAATTAATTATTCCACTTGATAAAGATATTATTGATTTAATTGATCAAATATTAATACCATTAGGATATGGGGGAAATATTTTAGGCGTAAGTAAAAATATTAGAATGATTAACAAAGAAAACATAAAATTAATTAAAAAAACTAATCTGAATTAGTAACTGATATTTAACAATTTAAGTCACAAATCTTAATCTTATAAATATTTAATACTTAATTATAATTATTAAATAATATAGAGTTGCTGTTCAATAAAAACCTATTCACAATTAATTTAAAAATGGATGTTAATTATTATAAATAATGTTATAATATGCTCGTAAATTCTAAAATAATTAACAAAATAACAATGTTAATATAACTGAAATACACCAATTTTTTAATTCCTTAATTAATATTTAAAACGAAAAGGAAGTTTTATCTAATTTATTAAAATTTATATGAAAGGCATAATACTAGCAGGAGGCAGTGGGACTAGACTTTATCCGTTAACAATGGCTGTGAGTAAACAACTATTGCCTATTTATGATAAGCCAATGATATTTTATCCAATATCAGTTTTAATGCTGGCTGGAATTAGAGAAATTTTAATTATTTCAACTCCACATGATTTACCAAATTTTAAAAAACTACTCGGAGATGGTGAAAATTATGGATTAAAATTATCATACGCTGAACAACCTTCGCCTGACGGATTAGCTCAAGCTTTTATTATTGGTGAAAAATTTATAGGCAATGATAGTGTTGCTATGATTCTTGGTGATAATATTTTTTATGGCTATGGATTTACAAAAATGTTAAAAGAGGCAAAAGAAAATATAAATCGTGCAACTATTTTTGGATATCAAGTAAATGATCCAAAAAGATTTGGCATTGTTGAGTTTGATGAAAATAAAAAAGCTATTTCTCTTGAAGAAAAACCAGAAAATCCAAAATCAAATTATGCAATTACTGGCCTTTATTTTTATGATAATAGAGTTATTGAATTTGCAAAAAAAGTTACACCAAGCAATAGAGGAGAACTTGAAATAACTAGTATTAATCAAATGTATTTGGATTCAGAAAGTCTAGATGTTAAATTATTAGGATGTGAATTTGATTGGTTAGATACTGGTACTAATGATTCATTAATGAAAGCAAATGATTTTATTCAAATGATGGAAGAAAGACGTAATCTAAAAATTGCCGTACTTGAAGAAATTGCTTATAAAAAAGGGTGGATTAAGAAAGACAAACTAATTGAAATAGCCAAAAGATATGGCAAATCAAAATATGGAGAATATTTAATAAAAGTTGCAGAAGGAAAAATTAAACATTAATTAATAAAATGAAAGTTACTCCAACGAAAATTATAGACGTTTTAATAGTTGAGCCAGATATATTTCAAGATGATCGTGGTTGGTTTTTTGAATCATATAATAAAGAAAAATTAAATGCGTTTGGAATTAATATTAATTTTGTACAAGATAATCATTCTTTTAGTACAAAAAAGGGAACATTAAGAGGATTACATTTTCAAAATAATCCTAATGCTCAATCTAAGCTTGTTCGATGCACAAAAGGTGTTGTTTTAGATGTAGCTGTTGATTTGAGAAAAGATTCATCTACGTACAAACAATGGATATCTGTTGAATTATCTGAAGACAATAAAAAACAACTTTTTATTCCAAAAGGATTTGCACATGGTTTTATAACTTTAACTGATAATGTAGAGTTCGAATACAAAGTTGATAATTATTATAATAAAGAATCAGAAGGTAGTATTAATTTTAATGACAAGGAAATTGGGATAAATTGGGGAAATGATAACCCTATCTTAATAGATAAAGACTTAAACGCTCCTTTTTTAAAAGATTCTAATATTAATTTTTAACATTTTATTTTTATGAAAATTTTAATTACAGGTGGAGCAGGATTTATAGGTTCAAATTTTATCATTCATATGATGAATAAATATCCTGATTATGAAATTATTAATTTAGATAAGCTAACTTATGCTGGTAATTTAGATAATTTAAAAAGTGTAGAAAATAATCCAAAATACAAATTTATTCAAGGCGATATTTGTGATAGAGAAATTGTTAAAAAAGCCATGAGTGGATGCGATATGGTTGTTCATTTTGCGGCTGAGTCACATGTCGACAGATCAATTACTGGTCCATCTATTTTTATAGAAACAAACATAATTGGAACTGAAGTTTTACTTGAAATTGCTAAAGATTTTGGAATTAAAAGATTTCATCATGTTTCCACAGATGAAGTTTTTGGAACACTATCTCTTAATAATAAGGAGGAAAAATTCAATGAATCAACTCCATACTCCCCTCGTTCACCATATTCAGCTTCAAAAGCTTCTTCAGACCATTTAGTAAGAGCTTTTATAGAAACCTACAACTTCCCTGCCACAATTTCAAACTGTACCAATAATTACGGTCCATATCATTTCCCTGAAAAAGCTATTCCATTATTTATTACAAATGCATTAGAGGATAAATCAATCCCTATTTATGGTACAGGACTCGCTATACGCGATTATCTTTATGTTACTGATCATTGTATTGCAATAGACCTTATTCTTCATAAGGGTAAACTCGGAGAAACATATTGTATAGGTGGTGATTCAGAGATGAATGGAATTGAAATTGCTGATACTATTTTAAACTTATTAGAGAAACCAAAAACTTTAAAAACTTTTGTGGAAGATCGCAAAGGTCATGATATGAGATACGCAATGGACCATTCAAAAATAACAAACGAACTTGGATGGAATCCTTCTGTAACATTTGAGGAGGGAATCAAAAAAACAATTGCGTGGTATAAAGAAAATGAATCTTGGTGGAGAAAAATTATATCAAAAGAATATTTAGATAATAACAGAGCAAAGTCTAATAAAATTGAAAAATAATTTTAAAAATGGATAAAAAATCTATAAATAAAAAAATCTTTGTAACTGGTGCCACAGGATATGTTGGACAAAATCTTGTAAATTCACTAATTAAAAAAGAATATGAAGTGTATGTGCTTACGAGAAATAAATCTTCAATTTTCTCAAACAATAAAAAAATTAATATAATAATTGGTGACATTACTGATCCTATTATCATACCTAAAGATATAAATACTATATATCATTGTGCAGGAATTATTTATCAACCAGAAGAAATGGAAAGAGTTAATGTTTTAGGAACTAAAAATATTGTTGATATTGCATTGCAAAATAAATGTAAGCTTATATATCTTTCTAGTGCTGGAATTATAGGAAAAACAAAAGATAATATTCTTGATGAAAATACAATTTGTAATCCACAAAATTCATATGAAATATCAAAGTATAAAGCAGAGCAAATTGTAATAGATGCATCTAAAAAAGGTCTTTGTGCTTATATATTAAGGCCAACTACTATTTTTGGATTTAAAAAGAACACAAAAAATGATAGTTTCTTTCAACTAATAAAAGCTATGAGAAATGATTCTTATTTGAATATTGGGGAAGGTATATATAATATTGTTCATATTAATGAAGTAGTAAGAGCTATGGAATTATTAGATGAAACAGATACCCCAAACGGAAGTATATATTTAATTAATAACACAATTAAATACAGGGATATGGATATATTAGTAAAAAATACACCACCTATTATTACCAAAAAAACAAAAACTATTATATACCCTATTGCCTTTATTGCCACAATATTACTAACTTTTATTTGTTTTTTAATTAATAAAAAAAATCCTTTAACCTTTTCTAGATTAAAAGCTCTCACTAATAAAAAAATTTACTCTCAAAATAAAATTTTAGAGACTATTTCATTTAAAAATGCTCTAACAGTGGAAGAGTATATCAAACGAGTTTGTAAAGAATATATTGATACAGGTCTACTTTCCTAACCAAATTTTTTTGTGTAATTTTAGAAAAATACCCTTAATGCCTATAGGCATTAATTTGAAAATCGGGTAAAAATAAATCTTTACCCATCCTAATATTGATGCATATATATAATTAGGATAAATATCTTTATGTTCCTTTATAAAAAGAAGATTTTGTTTTAAACGTAAAATTTTATCCTGTGAATTATATCCACTTGCACTAAAACAATATAAAACAGAATAATTTTGAAAATTCATAAATTTACCCTTCCGTCCAAGACGAAGCCATAGATCATGATCCTCTGACATTTTTTCTATAGTATATCCTCCTATTTCCTTAACTGCCTTTGATCTATATAAAACACTAGAATGAATAAAACAATTTGCTCGTAAAATCTTTTTTCTAATATCTAAATCAGTTTTGGGCATAAGATATCGAGCTATTTCTTTCCCTCTATCGTCGACAACAATAACACCTGTTCCAACTAATACATAATCTTTATTTTTTTCTAAAAATTCAATCTGCTTTTTTAATTTATCTTTATCAATCCACTCATCATCCTGATCAATTTCTGCTATATATTCACCTAATGATTTATTTAAAGCAATATTTCTAGTTTTTTGTACACCTAGATTATTTTCATTTTTCAAATATTTTATCCGTTTATCTTTATCTGCTAATTTAAGAACAATTTCTTCCGTATTATCACTTGAACAATCATTTATTATGATAAATTCAAAGTCTGAAAAAGACTGATTCAAGGTACTTTTAATTGCCTTTTCAATACATTTTGCTCCGTTATATGCAGGTAAAATAATACTAATTAATGGTTTTTTCATATCTTAAAGATAAAGCTAAAATTATCCAAAACTCAAAAATTTGTAAACTATCATTGAAAAATATTGCAATTGATAGAGCAAAAAGAATACCTAGTAAAGCCACTCCTTTTTTCTCAAAATTTGATTGTAATTTTATTTTTAAATTTTTAAATGATGAAAATAAAAGATATAAAAAACTTAAAAGACCAAATATTCCACCCCATAACCAAATATCTATATATGTATTGTGCGGTCCTAAAACTATAGGTTCATCGCCCTTAGGAGAAATATTCATATGTGTATTGGGACCTAGTCCCAATGGATTTTGTATTACTTTATTTAAGTATAATGGCCAATTTTTAAAACGAGGCTCCTTTGACGCATCAATGATAATAATAGGTTTAATAATAGGTGTTATGGAAACAACTGGATAAGTTGTATTTGTAATAGAAGTGGGGGTTGTAGAAATACCACTAATAAATTTACTCAGAATACCCTTAGCTGATTGATCTTCTAAGTCAGAATATATAAAATTAGAATTACTTGGATTTAAAAATTTATCTAAAAATACTTGTTTTCCAGTGTATGGAGTTATAACTAACCCCATTAGAAATATAAAAAAAATGATTATTCCACTATATATCAATTTTTTCCAATTAAAATTGTGCAATGAAAAAACAAACAATATAAGTAAGGACCCCAGGGCTAAGGCTACTAATGCTGCTCGAGAGGCAACCCAAAATAACAAAGCGACTAAGGCAGAAGAAATAACAAAATAACCTAATTTTAACCACTTATTTTTTGACTCAAATAGTGAATTTGTTATAAAAAATAAAGTAGGGATAAGTAATATTTTAGAAATTATATTTGGATTATATGTAAAACCAAGAAAAGTACTCTCATTAGCAATATTAAAATAATAAGCTACTCCAGAAAATAAAATAAAAATTGAGAAAAGACTTGGAAGAAGTAATGGATAAAATAATTTTTCAGCATATATTTTATCATTTTTTGTATAAAATAAAATTAAAACGAAAATTCCCAATCCAATTGCAAAACCTCCAAATTCTAAAATATTATTAAATGTTGATGGTACATCTTTCAAAAAAATTGCAATGAGCCACCCTAATAGAATAGAAAATACTAAACAAATTGATGCTATTAAAATTCTTTTTGGAATTGAAGAGAAAAATTCTTTAATTTTATTATTTTTTATTAAATCAATAAGAGTAAGTGTACAAATTAAAACAAAAATTACTTCAAAAGGATTAGGAAAAGAAAGCGCAAAACTACCATTTCTATAAATTAAAGAGAGTAGAGCAATAATTATTAATATTTTATTTATTTTTACTAATGAGAGATTTTTAATTTTATTTATTATATTTTTCATATTTATATTTTTATCCATTCTTTAGGCATTATATCATTTATATCAATAGATGCGTCAGGAAACCACTGCTTAGGGGCTATTACTATTTTGTCTTTATAATCCGATAGCCATGCACCCCACCATGCAAATGTGCTATTGGGAATAATAAAATATCTACAAGCTCTCATAAGAGCATGATGACCTTCTGCTTTTGTCCCAGAATACTCTTCTCCTACAAACATAGTTGGAAATTCAAATTTCATATTTTCTTCACACCATTTAATATCATCAGAAAATACATATATTTTATCTATTTTTGCATTTTTACTCATATATTCTAATGCTTTATCGTAATAGTCCTTTGTTACAACTTCATGATTTTTGTTACCTACATAATCACCTCTTCTCACATGAATGCATAGGGAATTTTCTTTTTGTATAATTTCTTTTAGGTTTTCTATATTTACAGATAATTTATTTTTAAAAGTAAAATCTTTGCGAATTATATCTTTAATCTCAGCAAAATATTTTTCTGTTTGCCAAATTCCATCTAAATAGGCATCTGGACCAATTGAAGAAATAGTTGGATCAAACTGACAATACTTTTCATTACCTTTTTGTTTTAAAAACTTTCTTATAAAATAATCAAAATACAAACCAATCTTGCCATTAAATTTTCTGTGTATAAATGGGATTTTTGATTGAGGTAGAATTTCAGCATTTATATTAAAAAAATCTAAATCATAATCTCTAAATGTAAACTTATGAGAAGCTGGATGTGGAGTTCTGTCTAACAAGAAAGCCAAATCAAGTCCAAGTGGAACACCATATTTAATAGAAAGAGCCCTTCCTAGGGCATATTGAAACATCTGATTTCCCATTCCACCTTTTAGTTTTACAATAATCATAATTAATTTATATTATTCAACATCTTAAGCTCTTTTATTCCCTCTTCTAGACTCACAGATGGCTCCCAAGAGAGTAATTCTCTCGCTTTTGATATATCAGCTTCTGTATCATGTGGTTCTATTCTAGGGGCGACATATTCAATTTGTCCACCAATTAAATTTGCTATGTAATTTATAGAATAACGAGCTCCACCACCAATATTTATAACTTCACCCTTACCTACATTGTCAGATTTCATGGCAAGTAAATTAGCCCTTGCAACATCTTTTACATGAACAAAATCGCGAGTTTGTTCACCGTCACCTGTAATAGAAAGTGGCTTACTTTGTTTCAATAACTTCATAAAGTAACCGATAACTAGAGGGTATGATCCTTCTGGATCTAAGCGTGGACCATATACATTAAAATAACGAGGGCAAACAGTTTCTAGTCCATAAATTTGTGAATATAATTTCAAATAAACTTCTCCAATATATTTATGAGCAGCATATGGAGACATAGGATTTATAGCCATATCTTCTTTTGTTGGAAGTTTATCTGGTTCACCATAAATAGAGGAAGAGGATGCAAATATTAATCTTTTTACATTATTTAATCTACAAGATTCAAGAACGTTCAACAAGCCGTTTACATTTATATCATGGGTTTCTATAGGATTTTCTATAGAATACTGAACACGAGGCATTGCTGCTTCGTGAAAAACATATTTAACATCTTTGAATAAAGAAACTAGTGTTTCCTTGTCTCTAATATCTACTTTATGAAAAATTGCTTTTGGATTTATATTTTCTTCTTTACCAGCAGACATGTTATCTATAATATGAACTTCATATCCAGCATCTATAAGAGCATCCACAATATGTGAACCAATAAATCCTGCTCCGCCTGTAACAATGACTTTTTCCATAATAATTAAATTGCTTATTTTTTATGAATTGATTATACCAAAATTAATGAATCTTTAATAATGAAATATTTGTGATAAAATGAAAATATGATAAATGAACCTAAGCTTACAGTTTCAGGATACAGAGGTATCTGGAGTGAAAGTCTAACTCCTCTAATCGTCCAAAATTACACACGTGCTTTTATTAAATTTATTCAAGAAGATGTAAATAAAAATCCGACAATATTGATTGGGCGTGACGGACGTGAAAGTGGACCTGAAATAAAGAAAATAATAATTGAGGAATTTAATAAATTAGGAGTAAATTTTATAGACGGGGATATTTTACCTACTCCAACAGTTCTTTTTGCTGTACATAAACATAAATATGATGGGGCAATAATTATAACAGCTAGTCATAACCCTATCGAATACAACGGTTTAAAATTTGTAACTAATAAAGCACTTTTTACAAACGAAAAAGAAGTAGAGAAAATAAAAATAAAGTATGAAGAAGAAAAATTACAGAAAAATATATTAAGAGAAAATAAAGTCAATAATTTACAAAAACAAGAATATTTTTCTCTCCCACAAGAACATGCAGACCAAATTCTTGCTCATATAAATACTGAAAAAATTAAATCTCGCAAATTCAAAGTTGCTGTAGATATGATAAATGCATCTGCTTGTGTTGTTGATCCATATTTATTTGAAAAGTTAGGAGTGGAGCTTATACCATTAAATAATATTCCCAATGGTTTATTTGCTCACAAACCAGAACCACTAAAAGAAAATTTAAATGAGATAGCGGAACTAGTAAAAACTTCAGGTGTCGATATTGGATTTGCTCATGATCCTGATGCCGATAGACTTGTCGTAATAAATGAAAAAGGAATTGTAATAGGAGAAGAATATACTCTTGCTCTAGGAGTAGAAGCGATACTTTCTAAAAATCACAATAATAAAGTTGTAATAAATATGTCTACTTCTCAAATGAACAAAGATATTGCGGAAAAGTATGAGAGTATTTGTATTCGTACAAAAGTTGGTGAAGCCAATGTTGTAAATGGAATCATAGAAAATAAGGCTATTATTGGAGGTGAGGGTGGTGGTGGAATAATTTATCCAAGTATAAATATGGCTCGTGATAGTTTTGTAAGCCTAGGCGTAATATTAGAATTACTAGCAGAAAGAAATCAAACGATAAGTGAGTGTGTAGAATCTTTGCCTAAATATGAAGTTCGAAAAGATAAAATGCCAATAGATGGAGATTTACAAGAAAAATATTCTAGAATGAAAAATCATTTTACTGATGCAGAAATAAATGAACTCGATGGGCTACGTCTTGATTTCTCTGATAGCTCTTGGATTCATCTACGCCCATCAAATACCGAACCAATAATAAGAATGATTGGAGAAGCAAAAACAAAAGAAAGAATAGATTCTCTTTTTGAAGAAACTAAAAAATTAATTGCTTAAAGAAGATTTAATTCTGACGTCGGGTACAACTGCTTCGCTCGATGTCCGACAACTGTTGCTACACCAAGTAGGTCAATCTTCTGATTGAGGTGTCGGACATCAACCCTACGTCCTCATTTTCGCGTAATTTTTAATTAATCTCATATTCTCCGACTCTTGTTCTTTTTATATTTAAAGCAAGAGCTGGAACACCGAGCTTTTTTCCTAATTCATGTGCTATGGAGCGGACATATACCCCACTACCACAAGACACTTTTAATTTAAGAGTTTGATATTTATTTTCTAATTCATTTTTTAATTTATCTCTCCAAATAGAAAGAATTTCGTCTTGACGAAAATCTCCTTTTACACTTCCAATATCTTTTTTTATTTTTTCTAATAATTCAGCTCCAGAAATAAAATCTTCTTTAATGATTTCTATGTTTTCAACAAAAACATCATGTGATGGAATTGTTATTTCATCTAATTTACCTTCACGTGCCCATTGAAAAAGTGGTTTACCGTCTACGGTACGAGAAGAGTAAGGTGGATATGCTTGATTAATGCGACCAATGAAAGTAGGGATAATTTCTTGAATTTTTTCAGAGGTACAATATTCAAAAGAAGAGGTAGGTTGAACTTCTGAAAATACTTCTTCAGGTCCCCGACAACTGTTGTTACAGGTGTCGGGTACTTGCACCTTTCCCATCAAATCATATGTATCAGTTTCAAAACCAAAAAGAATTGTTAGCTCATATTCTTTTGGTAATGATAAATAATCATCCTTTTTTAAACACTCATCTCCTACAAGTATCAAAAGAACTCCTTCAGCAAGAGGGTCTAAGCGACCAGCATAAGTTAATGGCAAATGAGTCATTTCTGGATTGGCCTTTTTGACCTCATTTATACAATCAAGGGGGGTCTGTCCACATTTTTTATATACGTTGATAACTTTAGGGGGCATATTGCTATACTAACACAAATATGCTAGTATTTTATTCAGGTAGGCAAGTCGAAAAATTCGACGAGTCACATCTATTTATTTCTATTGGCAATAACATTGAGAGAAAGAATAAACAACCAAATACGGGCAAATGAGATTCGCGTAATCTCAAGTACGGGTGTTAACCTTGGCGTTTTAAGCTTTAAAGAAGCTATGGCTATGGCGAATGCTGAAGGCCTTGATTTGATTGAAATTTCTCCTAATGCTAATCCTCCAATAGTAAAAATAGCAGAGTATGGTAAGTACAAGTACGAGCAGAACAAGAAGCTAAAAAAGTCTAAAGCAGGATCTAAAACCACCGAGACTAAGTCTATTCAGATAAAGATCGGTACAGGTGACAATGACCTCGCTCTTAAAGCTCGTAAAGCTTCAGAATGGCTCGGAGAAGGGCATCGTATCAAAGTAGAGCTCTTCTTATCAGGACGTTCCAAATATATGCCAGATGCATTTCTAAGAGAACGACTAGATAGAGTGCTCCATCTCATAACAGAGAATTACAAGATAGCAGAAGCTTATAAGAAGGGTCCAAAAGGACCGGTCATTACTATAGAGAAAGATAAAGTTGCTCCTGTGGCTAAAATCCCAGAAGTAACAAAATAATTTATATGAGTATAAAAACAAACAAATCATTAACAAAGCGTTTAAAGGTCACCAAAACTGGAAAAATCCTATCACGTGCCCCAGGATTTAACCACTTTAATGCAAAGCAATCACGCACAAAACAATTGGCTGGTAAGAAAACAAATAATTTTGCCATCTCAAATAAGAACAAGCGTACATATTTGCCTAATGCATTTTAATTAAAATTAATAAAATTATCTGGTTGCTAGTCCCCTAGCCCTAGAAGCTATTATATGACAAGAGTAAAAAGAGGAGTTATAAAAAATAAACGTAAACACAATATCCTTGCACAAACAAAAGGATTCCGTTTTGGACGTAGTACAAAAGTAGCACAAGCAAAAGAAGCTCTAGCACATGCTGGAAATTACTCATTTGCTCACCGCAAAGACAAGAAAGCTGATGCACGAAGTCTTTGGACAACACGTATCAATGCTGCAGTTCGTCCACTTGGAATCTCATACAGTAAATTCATCGATGGATTAAAAAAGAAAAATATTGAAATCGATAGAAAAATATTATCTGACCTTGCACAAAAGAACCCAGAAACATTTGCTCGTATCGTAAAAAGTATATAATCTAAATAAAAAATACCCTGATTATTAAATCAGGGTATTTTTTATTTAGATTAGCATTCAATAGTGACTGTTTCATTTGCTTCAGGGCTAACTGCATTTACTCCAAGATTATCGCGTAATTTCTGAACAAGGAATAATGATGATTTTGGTTCTCCCATTACTACGAAAACTTTCTTTACACGGTCCGCTGTTTTATGAACAAATTCAATTAAATGATCAGAGTCTTTATGTCCTGAATACCCACTAATCATTACAACATGTGCATTTAAATGTATATCTTCTCCCATAATACGAACTTTTCTTGCGCCATCTTCAATAAGTCTACCGAGTGTTCCAAGAGACTGATAACCTGTAAGTAAAATTGTATTTATTTTATATGGTAAATAATTCTTTTCATGATGAAGAATACGTCCTCCGTTGGACATTCCACTTCCAGCTATAATAATTTTGGGAGCAGGAACATATAAAATAGCCTTAGACTCTTCTGTTTCAACAGTGCTTTTAAGTCCAGGAAAATTAAATAGATCATCTCCAGAAGCAATAATTGATAAAGCTTTAATATTAAAATATTTTTCATGCTTTAAATAAACTTTTGTTAATTTAATAGCAAGAGGTGAATCAAGAAAGACTGGCATTTTAGGAACAATTTTATTTTCAACTAAACCATCCATCTCATAAAGTAATTCTTGAGTACGTTCAAGAGAAAAAGTTGGAATAATTAAAGTACCATTTCGATCATAGTTTTCTTTGATTGTTTGTATTAGAAGCTTTTGTCTTTCATCACGATGTTCATGATTACGATCTCCGTAAACTGATTCCATAATTAAATAATCTGCATCAGTAATATCTTCTGTATCTGGCAATAAAGGTGAGGGGGAATTACCGAGGTCACCAGTAAAAACTATTTTTTTCTCATTGTAAACAATTTCTAACATTCCTGAACCGAGAATATGTCCAGCATCTTTATATGAAAATTGAAAACCATTTTCAACATTTAATTTCTCTCCATAATCAAGAGTCTCCCATAATCCCATAGCAATCTTTATATTTTCTGGAGTATAGATTAAATCAAGACCATTTTCAGTATCGCGAGAAAGAAGATGAGCAGTATCTGCAAGCATTACTTCAGTAATATCTTTTGTGGGGCTTGTTGAAATTATTCTACCTCTGAATCCTTCGCTAATTAATTTTGGAATACGTCCAATATGGTCAATATGTCCATGGCTTATAAAAAGAATATCGATTTCTTTTGCATCATAAGGAAATTGAGCCCAATTTAAATCATCAACAAATTTTTCACCTTGTATTAAACCACAGTCTATTAAAAACTTCTTACCATTACCTTCTAATAAAAAATTGGCTCCTGTCACAGTACCGGCTCCTGAACAAAATGTAATCTTTAAGTT
>Ga0302271_10002569_pt1 | contig 16191 bp, 10 predicted proteins | sample III_Bog_N1_1_FD_198767 | JGI IMG/M metagenome (GOLD analysis project Ga0302271, IMG submission 198767) | Peat permafrost microbial communities from Stordalen Mire near Abisko, Sweden - III_Bog_N1_1 | ecosystem: Environmental > Terrestrial > Soil > Wetlands > Peat | place: Sweden: Abisko...
AGGATATTCCTTCGACGATACAGGTGCTGAAATTGACAATCTGGGAACCGTATAACGTATATCGTAACCTGACAGGTAAAAAAAATGAACCCATCAATGCCGGATTTATATCCGAAGGTAAGAAACAAAGCTGGAAAGATAAATTATCAATCCGGATACGGGGTAATTTTTTGATACCTGACCCACGTAGATTCTGGATTAAGCCATCAGTTAGGTTTTTGTCAGAGTATTTAAAGAATAATCCGGTTGATGCCCTCATCACTACAGGACCTCCCCATTCGATGCATATGATTGGATTGGGATTGAAAAAAAACTTTCCTTCTTTACACTGGTTAGCCGATTTTCGGGACCCCTGGACGAATATTGATTTTTACAAAGATTTGAATCTGACAGGGATTGCCGATAGAATTCATCACCGAATGGAAAATGAAGTAGTACGGACAGCTGATCAGGTTGTCGTTGTCTCGAACGGTATGAAAGCTGAATATGAATTGTTGAGCCCTCATAAAATTGATGTTGTTTCTAACGGATATGATGTGGAAGGAGAGGATACACCGGTGATATTGGATACTAAATTCACAGTTTCGCATATAGGTACCTTAAATGCAGCCAGGAATCCAAAGACTGTTTGGAAAGTATTGAGTGATATCTGTTTGACAAATGCAGAATTTAAATCCGACTTACAGATTCAGTTGGTAGGAAAGGTAGATTTTTCAGTACTGGAAGATATACGTACTTACGGATTGCAGGATCAACTACTAAAAATAGATTATTTATCACATAGTGAAGCCATTGCTAAACAACAATCTTCACAGGTCTTGCTATTATTAATAAATAATTCGGGCAATGCCAAAGGGATACTCACCGGTAAATTTTATGAATACCTGGCAGCCCAACGACCTATTTTAGGGGTCGGTCCAACTGATGGAGATGCTGCTGTAGTTCTTGAAGAAACCGGGGGAGGAGTGATGGTTGATTTTTTGGATGAAGCGGCAACTAAAAATTGCATCTTAGATTTTTACGAACGATATAAATTAAATTCTCTGACTGTTCACACTGCATCGGTGGAAAAATATTCACGTAAATCATTAACCGGTGAGTTGGCTAATTTATTAAACTCCTTATGAAGAAAATAATCACAGTAGTTGGTGCCCGGCCTCAGTTTATTAAAGCTGCTACACTGAGCCGTCAGTTTCAGTTGAAAGGTATTGAAGAAAAAATCATCCATACCGGACAACATTTTGATGCCAATATGTCGGATGTGTTTTTTGAAGAAATGGAGATACCAAAACCAACTTTTCAACTTGATATTCACGGTTTATCCCACGGTGCGATGACAGGGCGAATGCTTGAAGGAATTGAAGAAATTTTACTAGAAGAAAAACCCGATGGGTTACTGGTGTATGGTGATACGAATTCAACGCTTGCAGGTGCACTGGCGGCATCTAAACTCCATATCCCGGTAATTCATGTTGAAGCGGGTCTGCGTTCGTATAACATGGATATGCCTGAAGAAATAAACAGGATTCTCACCGACCGGATATCAACTATCCTTTTTTGTCCAACCGATACGGCTATCAATAATCTGAAGCGTGAAGGATTTGAACAAATGCCAATCAAAATTATTAAAAATGGTGATGTAATGCAGGATGCTGCCTTGTATTATGCAGCTAAAGCTGAGCAGAAATCAACCATCATTCAGCAAGCAGGACTACATAAATTTGTGTTGGCAACCATTCATCGTCAGGAAAATACTGATTCAGCTGAAAACCTGAGAAATATTATAACCGGATTGAATGAAATCAATAGACAGATTCCGGTAGTTGTCCCCATTCATCCCCGAACACGGAATATCCTTAAAGAGCTTCATATTAAGCCTGAATTCAAGTTAATTGACCCGGTCGGTTATTTTGATATGATCATGTTGTTAAAGAACTGCGAACTGGTAATTACTGACAGTGGTGGCGTTCAAAAAGAGGCATTCTTTTTTGGCAAGCATTGCATTACCCTACGTGAACAAACCGAGTGGGTAGAACTGGTCGAAAATGGATATAATGTATTGGCAGGAAGTGATCCATTGAAATTAAAGAATGCTTTTGAATTTTTCAAAACAAAACATTCAGACTTCTCAGTAGATTTGTATGGAAAAGGGAAAGCGGCGGAAATGATTGCTGAAACACTGATGACTTTATAATTAAAAAAATGCAAATAGGCAGGAAGGATGTATTCTGGAATTTTGTTGCTACTTCGATGCGTATTGCTTCGGGAGTAATTGTATTGCCCCTTGTTTTACATTTATTACCAACCGAAGAGGTCGGCCTTTGGAATGTATTTATTACAATAGGTTCATTAGCTGCTTTGCTCGATTTTGGCTTTTCAAATTCCTTTTCCCGTAATATCACGTATATTTTCAGTGGTGTCAAATCGTTACAGAAAAGGGGCTACGGAGAGGTTGACCAGTTGGATAATTCTATTGACTATGGTCTTTTAAAGAGTGTGACTGCTGCCATGCGCAGGTATTACGGTATACTGGCAGCGTTATTTCTGGTCATTTTTTTAGTTGCAAGTCCTTTTTATTTAACTACTGTCCTTCAAAAGTATTCAGGAAATAAAACTGAAGTCTGGATTTCGTGGCTAGTATACGGGGTACTGGTTGCCTATCAGCTGTATACTTATTATTATGGCTCCATACTGGCCGGAAGAGGGTACATTAAAAAACTTAATCAAATCATCATTATTGGCCAATCATGCCGTATAATTGCATCAGTGGTATTTTTGTTGCTTGGATTTGGTTTGATATCACTTGTTATAGGTCAGTTTGTGAGTGATATTGTAAACCGTTCATTGTGTTATCTCTCATTCTATGATAAAGAGATCCGGCAAAACCTGAAAAATGCAGTTCAGATTCCAGTAGGTGAGATCATGAAGATCATGACACCGAATGCTGTTAAAATCGGGTTTACAACATTCGGAACATTTCTTATCGGCAAATCCATCATGATAATCGCTCCTTTATATCTGACCCTGGCCGATATTGCATCGTATGGAACAACCAAACAAATGATCGAACTGATTATGTCGTTAAGTACTATTTGGTTCTCAACATACTATCCGAAAATCACCATGCATCGGGTGAAAGATGAAATGCACGATCTGAAAAGGATGTATATAAAAGGAAATTTAGCAATGTTTGCCGTATTCATTATCTGTGGAATCGGATTGATACTTACAGGACCGACATTGCTTACGCTTATTCACAGTAAAACGCAATTCTTACCTACAATAATGATTGTTGTCTTGTTGTTTAGTGCCATGTTGGATTCAAATCAAAATATGGCAACTTCACTGTTATTAACCGGAAATGAAGTGCCATTTATGAAAGCAACAATAATTTCGGGAATATCTTCACTTTGTATACTATTATTCTGCCTGAATTTTACGCACCTGGGAATCTGGGGAATGATCATTGCTCCGGCAGTTGCACTTACAGCCTATTCGAACTGGAAATGGCCTTATGTCGTAAGTAAGCAATTGGATATACATCCCGGAAATTACCTGACTATGATTTCTACAGTCATCAGAGAGCTGAAAAAGAAATAAAAAAAGTAGTGAGAATTTTTCAACTGTTGAATTTTATAATAAAAACATTTACAAATGAAAATATTGTTTCATAATTACTACAATACACTTAATATAAACAATACACTTTTTGAAGCAAGTAATTCAGGTATTGGAGATGATTTACTGAAGCCATTCAATGTATTAGCAGCTGTGTTTAGTAATCAAAATATTGAAATCGGTACCTATACTAAGATACCAATGGATGAAGCAGATGCATTTGTTTTTATTGATTATCCCAGGGTAGACGACCCGGTATTTGAATATGCCAGGATTAAGAAGAACACAAAATTATATCTGCTAATGTTAGAAAGTCCTATAGTTAACTTGCAAAATTGCGACATAAAGTTACATGGTATTTTTGAAAAAGTGTTTACCTGGTCGGATGATCTGGTTGAGTCGAATCCGGATAAATATAAAAAAATAAACTATAGTTTTGATATTCCAACAGAATTTCCATTAACAGAAAGGTCGAAATTTTGCACCATCGTTGCAGGAAATAAAATGTCGAATAAACCAAACGAATTATACAAAGAACGTCTGGGATGTATAAAATGGTATGAAAAAAATGAACCGGGAAAACTTGATTTATATGGATTTAACTGGTCTATTGTTAAATTTGAAAAGGAAAGTTTTTACGGGAAATTAATGAATAGAATAAATGAGAAGTTGAATTTATTTAAATACAATTTCTCAGTTTATAAAGGCGAAGTAGAACGAAAAACAGATGTCCTTTCCCAATACAAATTTTGTATCTGTTTTGAAAATGTAGCTAACCAACGTGGATACATCACTGAAAAAATATTTGATTGTTTCTTTTCGGGAACAATTCCCGTTTACAAAGGAGCCAATAATGTAGTTGATTATATACCGGCTTCGTGTTTTATTGATTACAATAAATTTAAAAGTACAAAAGAATTAGATTTGTATTTAAGTGCAATGTCTCAAAAAGAGATTGAAAATTATCAACAGAATATATTGAAATACTTAAAGAGTCCATTGATTCAACAATTTAGTATAGATGTATTTTGTAATACATTACTTAGTAACATTCGATAATGAATAGTAATTCCCCATTAGTATGTGTTTGTATACCGGTTTATAATGGTGCTAAAACCATAGGTTTAACCATTTCTTCCATATTGGCTCAAAATTATCCCAATTTTGAAATAATTGTATGCGACAACCTGTCAACTGATTCCACAATAAAGCTCGTCGAAGAATTAAAAAAGACATGTAATATAAAGATCTCAATTCTCAGGAATACAAATACCGGTACTGCGGAAGATAACTGGAATTTTATGTTGTCTAATTTAAAAACGGAAGCCGAATATTTAACTATCTACCATGCAGATGATCTGTATCTGAGTACTATACTTTCCGAAGAAGTGAATTTTATGCAACAAAATGAATTAATGGCTTCGTTTACATTGTGCAGATTAATTGATGAAGACGGGAATGATATTACTGAGAAAAATAACTATAATCCATTAATACCAAAGCAAATTACTTCTCCAATTTTCCGGTTCGAAGAATTGTTGAAATATATTCTTCGATTCAGGAATTTCTTTATCACACCTTCTTTTATGTTTAAAAGGGAAGTGTTAAACAGTATTCACCCGTTTTTTGATAATTATAATTCTAAATCATCGTCTGATTTGGATACGTGGTTGAGAATATCAAAACAATTTAAAATCGGAATTTTACAGAAAACATTAATGAACTACAGGATTTCAACTTCACAGGGTAGTTTTTTGATTAAGCAAGGAAGAATTCAACCGGCAGATTTCTTTCAAGTGGTAGATTCACATCTAAATGAATTAAAAGATCAGACTAATTATCGAAGAGAAATAAGATATTATAATATACTTAAATTCGTGGATCTTACCATCTGCTCCGTCAATATATTGAAATCGAACGAAACGAAAGATGTCGAAACGATGCTCAAAAGAGCAATGAAATTGTCAAACCTGATCATTGTTACCAGGATTAAATATATTAGAATATTTTTATTTGCAACATGTATACTTGGACTATTAAGGCTAAAGAGGGCTAAAATGAGTATTGAAATTGCAAAAAGAATAAATTTATAATTATCTTTCTATAACTTCCAGATAAATTTCATTTAATTCTCTTGAAATGTTTTCTTTACTGAATTTTTGCTGTATCGAGCCGGCTATTTCAGCATGATAGAAATTACAGGATACAATTTTATGTAATCCACTTACCCAGCCATCTATCGTGTTTCCACACAATATGCCGTTTGACTTATTAATAAGTTCAGGTAAAGCTCCTACATTTGAACAAATAACCGGAGTACCACAGAGCAGAGCTTCTGCAATGACAATTCCAAAAGTCTCAATTGTACTGGCATGAATAAAAAAATCGGTTGATTGAAGTATCTTTGCTATTTCAGGTTTATCCAGATAACCGGTAAAATCGGCATGAATCCCTTTCTCGTTACAAAGATCCTGTAATTCTATTACTTTATCCCCATCGCCAATCATTGTTAAGATAATTGTTTGATTAATTTGTTTTTGTAGCAGTGACAATGCTTCAATAAACAATTCAGGCTTCTTATCAGGAATCTTCTTGTTTGACCACGCAGCTATTGCACAAAATCGTAAAGAATTATCAATTCTTTTTTTCGCTTTAAAATGGAACTGTTCAGAATCGATGACATTGCCAACCACACGAAATTTTGTTACTTCAACAGTTGGAAGAATTGTCTTCATTCTATTCATAAGAAATTCAGAGACCGGTAAAATACGGGACGCATTCTTATATGAATTAACCGCAATATCCGATAGAACGGGTTTGTTTAATAACCCTTCTATTCTACTCCAGTGCTCGGTAATAATGTGCGGTTTTTTAATTCTTAATGACAAGTAATTTCCAATAATTCCGGAAGGAAAGATAACATTCGAATGGACTATGTCAGGTGTAAAATGGGTGGCAATATTTTTTCGGAAAATACGATTAATAATTAAATATTGAAGAGGAAGAATGTAATGTAATATGTCATTAAAGCGGGTATTAATTTCGATTAATACTGTTCGCATACCTGATTCATCAATTGTATCTGTAATGGTTTTTGAAAAAACATCGGAAGTTTTGTTTATGACACATGCCAGAACGACTATATTATTTTTCAACTGTATTGCGTGTGCATGTTCTTTTACAAATATACCGAAATTTGGATTTGATTTTGTTGGATACCACGAACTTAAAAATAGTATATTCATTTTTAATTATTTAGATTATTCTACTGTTAAATAAGTTGTACTTTTTTTTTTTGTTGTACAAAATAACTTATTAATTGTAATCAGCAGTGCGTTTGAAATTTAGCTGAATAATTCTGTAGCAAATAAGAAATATTACTTGCCTTTTATTACATCAAATCCTTTACCATAAACGCCGATAACCGAAGATTGCGAAATAAAAGCATTCGGATCAATATCTTTAACGATGCGAAATATTTTGGTCGATTCATTCTTTCGGGCAACAACAGTAACTACTTTTACCGGCTCTTTTGAGTACCAGCCCATCCCATCAAGAATCGTAACTCCGCGTTGAACTTCTAAATTTATCTTTGTTGCAATTTGTTCGTATTCTTTCGAAAAGATAAAAAACTGGACCGATTGCCTGACTCCACTAATCACCATATCCACAGCTATAGTCGAAATTGCCATCGTTGTTAAACCATAAACAATTTTTTCAAGGCTACCAAAATCAAAAAGATAGGATGAACAGATAATCAGTACATCACAATAAAGTAATACCCTTCCCAGCGTAATATTCCTGTATTTATTCACCACTTTGGCTATAATATCCGTGCCACCTGAACTTCCATTTGCCAAAAATACAATTCCAATTCCGGCACCTGATAAGAGGCCTCCAATCACACAAGCCATGAAATTGTCATCAGCTCCAACAAAAGTACCTGGAACAGCTTGTGGTAAAAATGCAAAAAACATTGTTAAAACTCCAACTCCATAGATCGTTCGAAGACTAAATGCAAGCCCTACTGATCGGACTGCAATAACCAGCAATACGAAGTTTATTGAAAAGTAAGTTACTGAAATCGGAATACCGGTTGCATAAAACAAGATAGCACCGATACCTGTCACTCCACCACCTGTAATAAAATGTGGAAGAAGGAATCCTTTCCAGGCAGCACTATACATTAACAAACCAAATGCAATGAAGATGTATTCCCTGATTGAAATCCACGTGTCTTTTGTAATTGATTTCAGATTCATTTTAGTTTAGTTATTTGGTTGTTTATAAAACGATATTTACGATTTTACCGGGTACTACAATAATCTTTTTAGGTGATTTCCCATCAAGAAATTTTGTTGTAATTTCGTTTGATAAAGCTGTTTTTTCAACATCCTCTTTGCTCATATCGGCCGGAAGTTCAATTGTAAATCTTACTTTTCCGTTAAAAGAAATCGGATATCTTACAGAAGATTCTATCAGATAGATTTCGTTACAAATCGGAAATGTAGCATCACAAACGGTATCTACGTGTCCAAGTGCCTGATATAATTCTTCAGCAATATGAGGAGCAAATGGCGTCAATAAAATCACCAACTGCTCAAGGATCGACTTTTTACTGCACTTCACTGTAAAGAGTTCGTTGACACAAATCATGAATGCCGAAACTGATGTGTTGTAAGAAAAATTCTCTATGTCAAAAGTGATTTTTCTGATTGTTTTATGCAGTGTTTTTAATTCTTCTGAGGTAGGAGTATCATCCACAACAATAAAAGCATCACCTTTATAAAACAAACTCCAAAGGCGTTTTAAAAAACGATGTACACCATCAATTCCATTAGTATCCCAGGGTTTTGACTGCTCAAGTGGTCCGAGAAACATTTCATATAAACGTAAAGTGTCAGCACCATATTTTTCAACAATATCGTCAGGATTTACCACATTGTACATTGATTTTGACATTTTTTCAACTGCCCAGCCACAATAGTATTTTCCATCTTCCAGAATAAATTCAGCATTATTGTAATCCGGGTTCCAGTTTTTGAATCGCTCCATATCAAGAATGTCATTTGAAACAATGTTAACGTCCACATGGATTGGCGTTGTTTCGTATTGATCTTTTAAATTCAATGAAACAAACGTATTAGAGTTTTTAATCCGATACACAAAATTACTACGTCCCTGGATCATTCCCTGATTAATTAACTTCTTAAATGGTTCATCTTCACAAACTAATCCAAGATCAAATAAGAATTTGTTCCAGAAACGACTGTAAATTAAGTGGCCTGTGGCATGTTCAGTACCTCCGATATATAAATCTACATTACGCCAGTAGTCATTAGCTTCATGACTTACCAGGGCTTTATCATTGTGCGGGTCCATATAACGCAAATAATAAGCTGAAGATCCTGCAAAGCCCGGCATAGTGCATAATTCCAATGGAAAATTGTCTTCAGTATGCCAGTCTTTTGCTCTTCCAAGAGGTGGTTCTCCTTTTTCAGTTGGAAGGAATTTATCAATTTTAGGTAATTCAAGTGGCAAACGACTTTCGTCTAACATATAGGGCATTTCATTTTTATAATAAACCGGAAAAGGCTCCCCCCAATAACGTTGACGACTGAAAATCGCATCCCGTAACCTGAAATTTACTTTTAAACGACCTAACTTATTTTCTGATAAATAAGCTTTAGCTTTAGAGATAGCTTGTTTCACACTAAGACCGTTCAGAAAACCTGAGTTCATCATTACACCTTCTTTGGCGTCAAAACTTTCTTCGCTTACATCACAACCTTCAATTAATGGAATAATTGGCAAATCGAAATGTTTTGCAAATGCATAATCTCTGCTGTCATGAGCAGGTACAGCCATGATTGCTCCGGTGCCATACCCTGCTAATACATAATCACTGATCCAGATTGGAATCTCTGTTCCACTTACCGGATTAATAGCATATGAACCTGAGAAAACTCCTGAAACCCGACGGTCAGCTATACGTTCACGCTCTGTACGCTTTTTTGTTGCATCCAGATAATTATCAACTTCTAATGTTTGTTCCTGAGTTGTAAGTTGTTTTACAAGTTCACTTTCGGGAGCCAGGACCATAAAAGTGACTCCGAAAATAGTATCCGCTCTTGTTGTGAAAACTTCGAAGCTAAAATCCTGTCCTTTTATTTTAAATAGAAGTTCAGCACCTTCACTTCTTCCAATCCAGTTTTTTTGTGTCTCAGTTAATGAATCTGTCCATTCAATCGTATTCAAACCATCTAACAAACGTTGAGCGTATGCCGAAACTCTTAGGCTCCATTGACGCATGATTCTTTGTACAACAGGATGACCCCCGCGAACAGAAACACCTTCACTCACCTCATCATTGGCTAAAACTGTACCTAGTGCCGGACACCAGTTTACATTCAAATCAGCTAAATAGGCAATCCTGTAATTAAGTAAGGTCTCTTGTTGTTCTTTTTCGGATTTAGAATTCCATTCCTGAGCTGTAAATTGTATATCTTCAGTGCAGGCTGCTTTTAGTCCTTCTGTTCCAGTGGATTCAAAATCTTTTACCAACTGTTCAATCGGTACAGCTTTTTGTAAGTGAGTATTAAAATAATGATTAAACATTTGGATAAACGCCCATTGAGTCCATTTATAATAATTGGGTTCACATGTGAGAATTTCGCGATCCCAATCATAGCAAAAACCAATTTTATCTAATTGTTCACGATACCTGGCGATATTGTTTTTAGTAGTAACTGCAGGATGTTGTCCGGTTTGAATGGCATATTGCTCAGCAGGTAGCCCGAAAGCATCATATCCCATTGGATGAAGTACATTGAACCCCTGTAAACGTTTGTACCTGCTGAAAATATCTGACGCTATATAACCGAGTGGATGTCCAACGTGCAAACCGGCACCTGATGGATATGGGAACATATCCAAAACGTAATATTTGGGTTTGTTTTGATTAATTTCCGTTTTGTAAATTCGATTGTTTTTCCAGTAAGCTTGCCATTTTTGTTCTATTTGTCTGAAATTGTACTCCATAATATGTTGAAAATAAGTAATTAAATTTGTTTATAACAATTTTATTATAAATTAATTTTACCTTGCAAAGTTAAGCAATTTAGCTGAATAAAAAATTCGCAATATAGCTTAATGACACAAACTGTGTTTTTTATGACAGTTGTAGTCGAGTGTTTAAAAAAAATGATTATTTTTGTGTGTTAATAAATTAAATTTCAATGAAAATGTCTACTACCCATGCTTCTATTCATTTCAAAGTGCCTGAACCTACTTTGAGGCGTTTACCGTGGTATCTGGCATATGCCCAATTAGTTTTAAAAGAAGGTGAAATGTATTTATCTTCTACTCAAATAGCTAAAAATATTGCAGTTGATGCCTCAATGGTTGCTAAAGATTTATCGTATGTAAATATTTCAGGTCGAACAAGAGTAGGATATGATGTAAAAGAACTTGTTGGTATACTCGAGTCTTTTTTAGGTTTTACAAATTCTCATAAAGCATTTCTGTTTGGAGTTGGAAGTTTGGGAGGTGCCTTAATGCATGATAACGGTTTGGAACAGTTTGGGCTTGAAATAGTAGCCGGTTTTGATGTTAAATACGAATTAGCCGGTACCAGTATCAATCGTGTACCGATTCACCATATAGAACGATTTGAAGAACTTCAACAACAGACTGGAATTAATATAGGTGTATTAACCGTTCCGGTTGATAAGGCACAAATGGTTTCAGAGATAATGATTGCAGGAGGTATTCAGGCAATCTGGAATTTTACTCCTTTCCGAATCAGGGTTCCAGAAAATGTAATTGTACAAAACACTTCCATATATGCCCATTTGGCCGTAATGTTTAACCGGTTAAATGCTATAAAAGAAGATGAAAAGAAAAAAATATCAAATCAAAAACAACAAAAGATAAAATGAAAATATTTGCTATCGGTCAAAATTATGTAGAACATAATAAAGAATTAAACAGTAAGAATCCCATTGAACCGGTCGTTTTCATGAAACCTGATACATCATTACTTAAAAATAATAAACCCTTTTATATTCCTGATTTCACGAATGAATTGCATTATGAAACAGAATTAATTATCAAATTTAATCGTTTAGGGAAAAACATTGATTCAATATTTGCAAACCGGTATTATGCTGAAATCGGATTAGGAATAGATTTTACTGCCCGCGATTTACAACGAAAATTGAAAGCTGAAGGAAAACCCTGGGAAATTAGTAAAGCATTTGATAACTCTGCGGTAATTGGTAATTTCTTACCGGTCACCGAGTTGGGTGATGTTCAAAATATTCAATTCCGATTAGATTTAAATGGTAAAACTGTTCAAAATGGAAATTCTTCTGATATGATTTTCCAAATTAATGAACTTGTTGCATATGTTAGTCGTTTCTTTACAATAAAGATAGGAGATCTACTGTTTACAGGTACTCCTGTTGGAGTCGGAAAAGTTGAGGTTGGAGATCGACTTGAAGGTTATATCTTTAATAATAAGATGTTTGATTTCCTTATTAAGTAGTAGTTAAAATTATTATTTTCATAAAACAATAATTTTTCAATTTGATCGTTATTACGTTACATGTTTTTAAAAAGACCTTATCTTTACATGAAATATAGAATACTACTTTTTTGTTTTTTTTTAATTCCTTCTTTTCTTATTTTATCTGCTCAAACAGAATCAATTTCCTCTCACAAGTTAAATTGGAAAGGTATTGAGAAATGGCATGCCGGGTCCTCAACAATTGATGTAATTTCATTTGATAGTGCTCAGTATCCAACTGAAAACCATTTGCCTTATTATAACCAGCGAATAAATTGCGATCTTTCTTTTTCCTATCAGGCAGAATTGAAAAATCCGGTTTATATACCATTGACTGTTGAAGAAAGTAAATTGATGACAGGCAATAACTCAACTCAGACAGATCCGGTTATTTCAACAAAAACTCAGAGAGAACGGGGGATAGGTTATCTGACTGTTAGTATTTTCCCGTTTGTAAAACATGGTGATAATTTGTTGAAATTGCAATCATTTGATTTGCAAATTTCGAAAACCTCTCTTCCACAAAAAGTAACTGCACTCAATAACAGAACATATACTACAACTTCAGTTTTAGCACAGGGAAAATTTGTAAAAATTAAAATTACAAATAGCGGCATTTATAAACTTACTTATGAAGATTTGAATGCAATGGGTATTGACCCGGCTAATGCACATGTTTTCGGATATGGAGGTGCTGTTTTGGAACAAAGTTTCTCATTGGCCAAGTTTGATGATTTACCCGAAGTTGCTATATATGTGAATAAAGGAACGGATGGCGTCTTTAATTCAGGTGATTATATCTTATTTTATGCACAGGGAATTAATAAATGGTCGTATGATAAGACAAAACAAATGTTCACACATAAAATTAATCCCTATTCCGGCAACGGTTATTACTTTATTTCTTCAGATGCCGGTACAGGGAAAAAAATTGAAAATAAAACTATTGATGTCCCAACTTCTGCTACGATTTATCCGATAGAAGAATTTACAGATTATAAGGTATATGAAAAAGATGTTGTAAATTTATGTCTGTCAGGGAAAGAATTTTATGGTGAAACATTTAATGAAACAACATCGTATACCATCCCTTTTAACTTTCCAAATCCGGTTCAAACAAATTCTACAACTGTACGTGTGGATGTAGCAGCTACATATAATGCTCCACCACCTCCTGCACCACTATCAACTTCAAGTTTTTCACTGGATTTGAATGGTCAACAATCAAAAAAAATTAGTGTTAATAGCATTTCTGATACTCAATATGAAATGGCTGTTGGAACTTCAGGCTTATATGTTTTTACTCCACAAACTGATGTATTTAATTTTAATATTTCCTATTTAAAACCAAATGCAACAGCTGTAGGATATCTGAATTTTCTTGAAGTAAATGCACGAAGACATTTAACAATGAGCGGATCGGCAATGCAATTCCAAAACGTTGATTATTTAGGCAAATCCTCCTACAATCAATACCTGTTAAGTAATGCCAATGCCAATGTTCAGATTTGGGATATTACGGATATTCAAAATATAAGTAAAATAGTAACCGGAACATCAAATAGTAAAATCTCATTTATTGATTCGGGAAATGATGTAAAAAGTTATCTTGCCATCGATCCAACTGTAACTACTGATTTCCCAAAACCAGAGATCCTGGGGGTAGTGCCCAATCAAAACCTTCACGGAATTGCCCAGGCAGACATGATTATTCTTACACATCCAAATTTTCTGACCCAGGCACAGACATTAGCTCAGGCGCATCGTGATAAAGATAAAATGACTGTTGAAGTTGTTACAACCGATCAGGTTTATAATGAATATTCATCCGGTACACCTGATGCGACTGCTTATCGTTGGCTGATGAAAATGTTATACGACAGGGCATTACTTACTAATAAATCCGATTTGCCTAAATATTTATTGCTTTTTGGCAAAGGAACATATGATAACAGGAAACTTCGATCAGATTCAGGGGATAATTTCATTTTGACCTATCAAGCTGATAATTCGTTGATACTAACTCAATCGTATGTTACAGATGATTATTTCACATTCTTAGATGATAATGAAGGCTCAAATGTATCTTCCGATTTGATGGATATCAGCGTTGGAAGGTTTACGGTCACTTCATCCCAGCAGGCCACCGATGTAGTGAATAAAACGATAGGTTACATGAATAATCAGGGTAAAGGATACTGGAAGAATCAAATTTGTTTTGTAGCAGATGATGGTGACCACTTCTTACACTCGTCACAAGCTGATACTACTGCTGTTTCATTAACAAAAAAATTTCCGGCATTTCAAATCAATAAAATATACCTGGATGCTTATCAGCAAGTGGTCAATGCAAGCGGACAAAGTTATCCTGTTGCAAAAACAAAGTTGTTGAATTTAATTCAATCGGGCTTATTTGTGCTGAATTATACCGGTCATGCTAATCCGTCTGGATGGGCAAATGAATTAATTTTGACGATTAATGATATTAAATCTTTGGCTAATCCACATTTACCTCTTTTTATTGCTGCAACCTGTGATTTTGTTCAATTTGACAATCAAACTTTCTCAGCCGGAGAAGAAGTAGTTTTTAATCCTAATGGAGGAGGAATTTCTATTCTGGCGGCAACCCGCCCTGTTTATGCATCTCAAAATTTGACCCTTGATAAAACGTTTTGTGAGACTTTATTAAAAAAACAAAACGGTGAGCAACTTCGAATCGGAGATGCACTTGCCTATACAAAAAATAGTTTAGGAACTGAAATTAATAAATTATCGTATGTTTTTGTTGGTGACCCGGCAGTTAAGCTTAACTATCCAACAAAATATAAAGTGATTACAGATAAAATAAATGAAAGTACCTCTTTTGGTAAAGATACTTTACGTGCACTTTCTGTCGCTACAATTCAGGGATTTATTGCTGATGAAAACGGGAATAAGATTGATAATTTTAACGGAAATATTCATGCTGTGATTTATGATAAAGTACAAAGCATAACAACAATGAATAATGAAGGAGATGGTGCAATGACCTATTCAGACCGACCCAATACATTGTTTTCGGGCGATGCACAAGTGGTCAAGGGTAATTACAGTTTCTCATTTATGCTCCCTAAAGATATAAAATATAACTATGGCGGAGGACGAATAAATTATTATGCAAATGATGATACAAACGATTATGAAGCTCAGGGCTATTTTGAAAATTTCATTATTGGAGGCACTAATGCCAAATCTATTAATGAAACAGATGGTCCAAAAGCAGATTTATATTTGAATTCAGAAAATTTTGTAACTGGAGATAAAGTGAATGAAACTCCTTTATTTATCGCAAATGTAAACGATTCAGACGGAATCAATACTGTAGGAAGTGGAATTGGTCATGATGTAATGTTGACAATAGATCAGGATCCTCTACAGTCATACATACTAAATGATTATTTCCAGGCTAATACAAATAGCTATTCAAGTGGAGTGGTTAAGTATAAATTACCATTGATGATAAATGGAAAACATACTCTTTCATTTAGAGTTTGGGATTTGCTGAATAACTCGACAAATAAAGCTATTGAATTCGAGGTGGTTAAGGGATTGACACCAGAGATATTTACAGTCTATAATTATCCGAATCCGGTAAAAACCGAAACCAGGATTATAGTGAAGCATGACAGGCCCGAAACTATTTTAAGTACCTCTGTTGTAATATTTGATATCACAGGTCGCGAAATTTGGTCTTTCTCACAAACAGGAGCTGATAACATATCCTGGAATGTAATTTCAAACAATGGTTTTCGGGTTAAAACCGGTGTTTATTTTTATAAGGTTAGTATAAAAACAAAAAACAGCGACTTTACTTCTAAAACAAATAAAATGTTGATTGTCGAATAATAATATTGAAAATATACGTTTAACTATTTAATTATTCTTGCTAATATTGTAACCCTAAAAAATATAATTTTCGAATGAAAAATAACTTAATAGCACTATGTGTTTTTGTTGCGTTTTCA
>Ga0302271_10002570_pt1 | contig 16191 bp, 8 predicted proteins | sample III_Bog_N1_1_FD_198767 | JGI IMG/M metagenome (GOLD analysis project Ga0302271, IMG submission 198767) | Peat permafrost microbial communities from Stordalen Mire near Abisko, Sweden - III_Bog_N1_1 | ecosystem: Environmental > Terrestrial > Soil > Wetlands > Peat | place: Sweden: Abisko...
TAGCTTTAGCGATAATGAAAAGAAGGCAAAGAGAATTCTTCCCAATCTTCTTCCGATTGAATCTTTGTAGTTCTGGGTTGAACTTGCTTGCATCTTCGTTGCAAAGTACTGTTGGAAGAAAAGCAAATTAATTGAACAATCTACAAAAATATCAGAATAAGATGTGGTGAATTTTTGGTTTAAAAGATAAATCAAAATATTATATCTTCTCAAGATAAAATTGTAGGGTATGATTAGATGAGGAAAATAAACAAAATCAGGATTAATTATGGGAGTATGTATCTATATTCCTTAAAATTCAAACACTTCCAGGCTCAAACAAAGAGTTAGAACATCTTTAACTATGATTTGATGCAATTTTTCACTTTTCTTAGCATATCTTAATCGCTATTGAAGAAGCTCATTCTGTTTTAAAGCCCCAAAAGTATCTACCTTCTGCTTGTGAAATAGAGAAGTTGCAATATTCATAGAACAAACTTTCGCTGTCATAATGCTTCTAATACAATTGAGACTCATGGGTGTACTTGTCTTCAATCAAATTTGCTTTCTGAACTATGATCTATTTTCTTAGAATTGAATTTGATTTAATCTGAAGATATTTTTTTGTTCTTTTTAGATTTTGGGAGATTAATAAGCTAATTCTAGCAGCTTCCTTGATATATTGCATATTAAAAACAATAGAACATGTAAGGTTATTATCGCATAGAGTTGTCAATCATAAATTGTAGCAGCTTTTGATCAATTTGAAGACATCAAAAAGTAAATTTTTGTTGAAAACTTGCTAATTAATCAAAAGAATCCTCTAATAAACAACAAACACAGTTAATTAACTAGAACTGACAATATGTCTTTAGAAGAAGAATAAAAAGCAATTCAAATTAATCAAAGTCAAACATGATGCTTTAGATCCATTTTTACTTCTTTTCATTGCATTTCTTTGGAAAGAACAAGGTAATAAAGTATTTGATATTTCTTATTATAATAATAAAAAAGCCACTTGGCGGGATTGAACCGCCGACCTTTCGCTTACTAGGCGAATGCTCTAACCACTGAGCTAAAGCGGCGGACTTAGTATGGTTTGAATCTTTGTATTCATTAACTTCGGTTTGTGAACATTTTCAGCAATCTCCTTGAGAACGTTTTCTAAAAATACAAATACAATTTCCTCGAATTAAAACCTTAAAATATGTGCTATTTTTAATTTATTTTAATATTTCCAAAATACGATTTATTTATCTTGTGATTTCATGTTAAATGTGCTAATAAATCGATGATAAAAATCACTAATAAATAACCGAAATGACTCATATGTAATTAATTAAATCTGCTTCATTTGGCAGATTGTGATGTATTCAATTTCTCTTTATTCTTCTCCTTTTCCGCTTATTCATCAATATAATCAATAAGATCCTACGCTCTTTCGTTCACTTTATTCAATTGTTTCTCATACGATATGATCGATTAGCTTTCCTATGAATCTTTTGGCATTTTAATATTGCAAGCGAGCATTACATATTCCTTATAAAGTGCCTCCAAATCCTTCTTGAGAATATTCAAAGCTCGCTTTTCTCTTCTAGGATGTACTGCTTAGATTTCACTCTAATCAAAGGTATATTGCTCATACCCATTGTAAAAACTATTATTATTCGAATTAACTGTAGATGATTTGAGACTTTCAATATTATTTCCTCCTGTGAAACTACTTGAATTTCTACTTCTAGGACGATCTGGATGCCCTTCATAAGTCCCTAGACTCTCATTGTTATTATTATTGTCATTTTATGGTACAGCTTTTTAAAGTAAATTAGTGATTTCAGCTATTTTACTTGGATTCGTTTAGACTTGCTTGAACATATCAATCTAAATCGTCAATCGTTTGATCTCCGTTAATGCATTTTCTCGTTTAATCTTCAACGTAGCCACTGCATCTAAACTCTCCTTCAATTATCCAGCTTATTCTTAGCAGAACTAATTTACTCTAGCTAACTCTCTCTCAGCTGCTATCGCTCTCTCTTCGATGACACCAAAGTTCCCTTAAACATTCTTTATCATCCCTTCACTTTCAATTCTAGTCTTCTCAATTGTATCCATCTTTTCAATTAACTCATTAATCTCAACCTTAAGTTTCTCGTTAATCTGTTCACTTTCTGCTCTTTCTTTGACTCTTTTATTCTCATTCTCTAACATCGTATCAACATTTGCTTTTAGTTTATCTTTCAATTCAGCTAATGTCTTCTTATCCGCTATGCGTTTCTGCGTTAACTACTGTAGTGTCGCTTTGTCTTTATCCGAGCTTTCCGCTAGATCTATCAAATCCTTCTCAGCATCTGCTAGTTTCTTCTCCGATTTCTCGAGATCCTTTTTGATTTATTCCATCTTTAATTACCCTTGAATCACCCTATTTTCTAATTCTTTACTCTTCACTAAACTCTCTTCTTCCTTTTCTTTTCTAATCTATTTCTCCTAGGTTAACTCCACTTTAATTCTATTCATCTTCTCTTCATTCTCCAATATCAACACACTCAATTTATCCACTGTTGCTTTCAATGAAAACTTCTCATCTTTTAGATTCTCCACTTCTCTCGATACTCTCTCCTTTTCCGTATCTCTTATCTTATTAATCTCTTCTAACCTATGATTACTCACTTCAAGTCCTCTCTTAGTCTCATCTAATTACCTACTTGTATCCACTAACTTCTTACTCATTTCAGACAAACTCTTATTGATCTCCTCATTCTTTTTCATTGAACCCTCCCATTTTCGTTAGTTCTCTTCTGATTTCTTAATTTATTCTTCTAATTTCTTATTTGTTTCTTCATATTTCTTCGTTATTTCATCTAATTTTCGCTTATTCTCTTCTCCTTTCTTGTTCATCTCGTCATATTTCCCATTCAATTCTTCTAATTTTCTTTTTGTATCTTCATATTTCCTCTATGTTTCATCACTTTTCCTATGATATTCCTCACCTGTTTTCATATATTCTTCATTCTTTTTATTAATATCCTCATTCCTCCTTTAGAGATCATCATTTTTCTTTAATAATTCTTCATTCTTTCGTGTAATTTCTTCTTTTTTCCTCTTCGCTTCCGCTGTATCTTCGACATTCTTCTAATACTTTTTCTCTGCCATTTACTCCTACTTCAAACACTACTCCAATCGTGCTTGAATTTCAAAACTAGTTTACTTACTCTACTCACATTCTACTGAGATATTCTCCAAATTCTTCTGCATTTCACATATTTTCATTTCCTAATCAGCTGCTGTTCTCATTCGCTCTTCTAATTATTTCTCACGGTATTCCAGCTTCAACTCAACTTACTGCAATTTTACCGTGAGTTCCTTCTCTTTTTCTTGCAATCTGTGTACTTCAACTAACAATCTTTCAACTTCTCCCTCTGCTATTTTCAATCTCTTCTCTGCTTTTTCAACTATCTTCCCTTCTTGCATACCCTATTACATATTTAACCCCTCAATCTACAGCTTTAATTCCTTTTCTTTCATTTACCACTCACATATCTCCTCTTTATCTCTTGCAATCTGATTCTCTAACTCTATTTTATCCTTGACTAATCTCTTTTCAAGTTCTTTCACTTAACTCTAAGCACCCTCCAACACTATTTAAACATCTTTCAAACTTCTTTTCGTTTCTTCGTGCTTTTCTGTCATTTCAATTAGTAATCGTTAACATTCTTCATATTACTTATTAAGATTACCATAATTCATATTTAGATCTGATATTCTATCATTTGTTTCTGCTAGCTATTAATTCTTCTCAATGTTTTTACTTTAAAGATCTAAATTATCCTTGACAACCTTCTCTAACTCCTATTGTTTTTATAAAATAGTTAATCTTAACTCTTCCTTTTCCTCATTGAATTCTTCCACATTCTTTTATGACTTCTTAAGTTCAATCTTATTCTCTTCCAATTCACTTCGTATCTCCTCAAATTCTTAAATAATCCCTTGATTCTTCATCTCACTCTCCTTCAACTTTCCTTCAATTTCATTTATTTTCTCCTCCATCTCTTGTTTCTTCTTCTCAGCGCTAATAACCTATTCTTTTAGCCCTTCTAAAACCAAATATTCTTTTTAAATTCTCTTTTGAATCTCCTCCTTCGTCGTCTACTACGTGCTATCTTCATTTAACTAAGCCCCTTCTAGTTGCGCTCTTAACTCACTGATAATCATTCCATTCTTCTCCCGCACATCTAGCTTATCTTTTTCAGCTTCACTTATCATTTTCTCTTTTTAATCTGAAAACTACTTTTCCAATGCAGTAATACTCATTCTAGTTTCTTCTTTTTATTGTTCCATTTCTTATTTAATCTCACTGATTCTCTTTACTGACTCTTCTTTTTAAAATTCAATCTATCCCTAAAGTTCTGAGTTTTCATTTTCAATTAGACACTCTTTCTCTAACTAACTAGCTATTTCTTATTCTAATTTCTTCTTTTCTAAACCTATTTCTTCAACTTTCAAGCTAAGTTCTTGCATGCTTAGACTATTTTTGTTTATTTATTCCTCCATTTTACTTGCTATCTCGCCCATTTATTTATTATGCTATTCCTTCATTTCTTAAATAATTCTATCTTAATTATCATTGTTCATCTCCTAAACCTCCTTATCTTTCATCTCCTAGAACTCCTTCTATTTCATATCTTAAATAGTTCTATCATTGCTTTCTCTAATCTCTTTCATTTCTGTTTCCTTTCTCTACTCCTCAACTAATAATGCCATATTTTATTTATCTTATTCACTTATCTTCTCTTGCATCTTTCTTTTCAACTCGTTCCATTCATTTTCCTTGATAGCATATTAACTAATTTACAATTTCTGCTCTTCTATTTTGTTATTTAATGAATTCTCAAATTTCTTAATTATTTCCTCCTCTTTTAATTTCGTCGCCTTTTCAGTTTCTTCATAAAACGCAGTCTGTTGTCTACTCATTTCCGCAGTCAGCTACAACATATCCTACTAATGTTCTTCTCCTAATTCTAGGAGCTTAAACTTCTAACTCTTCTCAGTCTCCAAATCCTATGTTAATTTCTTTAATTATTCTTAAAATATCACCTAATCTTATGAGATACTTTTATGCGTAACATTCTTATTCCACAAGAATTCTTCTACTTTCACTTTGATCCTTTCTAAATGGCTATTCAATGTCATCCAATTTCCCTTAACTTCTTCTAACAATTCAATATCTTCCCTTAAAAACCTTCCTTTTTCCTCAATCTATCTCTCATCTAACGCATTATCCAATGTTTGCTACTGTGCTATTTTCCCATTATTTCTATTATGTTTCTCCTCCTTCTTCAACTCTCCTAAACCTTCTTTTAAACATAATTCTTCTGTATATTTCTCAACAAAATAACCTTTATCAGCTACTGCAGCCTTACATTAACCAACAATCGCTTCTTCTTCACCTATAAACTCTACTAATGCATATCCCTTTCCCTAAAATCAAACACCAATCAACATTCACTCATAAAAATATTCAAACTTACCTCTCCTGTCTGACTTAATGGAATACTCACAGACTCAACAACTCCTGCTTTTTAAACAATTTCAGTGAGTTACTTCTCTTCCATCGTTAATGGTATTCCTTTAATATAAATGATTACAGAATTTTCCTTTTTGATTTCTTAATCCACATGCTCTCCACCATTCTTTCGTTAAGTCGCAGAACTAACATAATTATTAAGAATATCAACACATTTATCAAACATATCTCGTAGACTTTATAACTCTTGTTCAGACACAAACAGCATAAGCTCACTATCAGGATTCATATTAATTTTTACAGTCTTAACAAGTTGTTTATTATTATCTCCACAATCCTTATCTCTTTGATGAGTCATCTCCTCCGTGTTCATTTCATTAATTTTGCTCTTGAATGAAGATACTTAATTCTACAGTAACTCTATTTCAGTCTAAAATTTCATAGATTTCGCTAGTTCTTCATTAAACAGCAATTAAATACTCTGCAATTATCCTTAAAGTTCTTCCCTTTCATCAGCCATCCTATTCCTCTCCTCAATGAACAACGACAACTTATTCTTGTAGATATCTCTTTCTTCTTCGATCTTCTTCATTTCCTTCTTTAAATTAGCTCCATATGTCTCATACTTTTTGACTGCTTCACCTAACTCCGTCGAATTCAATTTCCAGATATCTTTCAACTCGACCTTATAATGTTCCTAGAGAATCTCCTCCCATATGTTCTTGTACTCTTTTGGCACAGAAGGAGCATCTGCTTTCTTTTTGTCTCCAACTAGTTTCTTCCACATCGCTCAAGATCAGGCTATTATTAATACTATTTTTTGCAATTATTCACCTCAATCTTACAATTTCTTTTTAATCTTCCCATCAAACAATGCCTCTTTTACTCAATGATCATTGGAGGATATGATAAACCAATCAATAATAAGCTGTGTGTACATCCATAGTTGTTTGTTGAAATAATTTTTGAATTTAGGATGTGTCTTAAAACTTAACAACATCTTTCATCTTTGTTTTCATACCAATTCGCTAAATTGTCTTTATCGTTTATAATTTAAGAAAACATCTACTTAAACAAATACAAATAACAAACTTATTATTTCTCTCTTTCTTTCTTTCATTTCCTCAATCTATCCCCCTTCTTCTCTCAATAATCATGCTCACTGCTATCACATCTTGAGTTCCTATCATAATATCTCTTTGTCCTATACTTCGAATCATTATTATGACTAGGATTAACATAACTTTTCTCAAAATACTAATTCCTATCATTATTGTATCTAGGCATATTACTCGTGCTATTTGAGTTCCCACTGCTGTTGTAACTCTTTCTAGGCGCATTATTGTATGTATTACTATTGCTATTACTGTTGTTCATACTCCCTCCTGATGATCCTGGATTATTCGTGGAAGGAATCGGGAATCTATTGCGATTATTCTTGCTACTGATACTTTGCGGTAGAATTTTACTAATGTGATAATCTAAGAATTCGTTTGGATCAGAAGGGAATACTTCAATGTATCTTTAGAAGATCTTCTCACCGTGCAATTTATGCTTAGCTTCTCGCACTTGATCTTTGTTCTTCAAGAAAATGAAGCTCTCCCCTGTGAGTTTTTGCTCTTAATGATTGAACACTCGCTTGACTCCATCGGGTACAAGTTCAAAATCTTTAAAGAAATCAACGATTTCTTTGACACTGCATGAATATGGTAATCCTCGGATGCGTAGAATACCAAACTAACTCAGTGTGCGCTTACTCTTATAATCCACTGATTACTTCTGTGTATCGGAGCTGTTACTTCTGTTACTTCGACTGGTACTTCTACTTCTTAAGCTACTCTTTTAGCCACTTCCATTGTTGTTGTTTCCTGTGCTCTATGCGTTTTGATCTTTTCTCAATGAATGATTTCCATATTCTCTATCGTTGAATGTTGAATATTTTTGCTAGCTTTATTGATTTTGCTATTACTGCTGCTGAGATCCAGTTGATATGGAGTCTTATCCTCCGTAGAATGAGGATGGTACATTTGAACTAATTGAAAAACGAAAAAGGATTTAAAAATATAAAAAAAACATGAAAGTATTTTTTGTAATTTGATTCAATAATTCTCTCTTACGAATTGTTAGCCCCTTCAGTCGATGAATGGGAGTACTAACCAAGAGATTATTAATTCTTCGATGAAGATGCTTACCCGCTATGAGATGGTGGTGATGCAGAAGGTGAAGAGATTGTTTTTTTACGATTAAAACTATCTAACGAACTTTTATTCGCCGACACAGTTCTGCCATGTATTTCTCGATTATTCAGCATCAACATCTCAAGTTAATCACGCTCTCTATCGAGTCTAATGTATGCTTCGCCACAGAATCTATTATTCTTATCCGCTATCATGAAGAGATTATCCTAGGATACTTTAATGCCGGAATAATGTCTTGCGAACTACAGAATTTCATTTCTGCTACTTGAACAAGGTATTTCTTTGAGTTTTATCCAGAAATATTGCTTCGATTATGGTAGTGGACTGCGACTACTTCTTCTAATTGAACTATGTCTGTCTCTTTCTCGAGTTGGATCGAAACTTTAAGTAGCGCTGTTCGTTGAAATCATATTATTTTATCCAAATTGATTTGAATTGCTACCACCGCCATCGAATCGGGAATATGGAATTGTCGATGTTGCTGCTGTTGTTGCTGCTCCTGCTGCTCCAGTTGTTGTGCTTGATTTCGTCGGGTTAATAATAGGGCTTTCAATGATTCTCTTTGAAGACGAATGCGCTTTGTTGATTCTTGAAGGACTTGCTTATCTCTTGGATATTGGAGAAGGACTGTTTCTTCTTTCCCCTGGTGAAATCGATCTGCTTTTGCGATGTCTTGATTGTTAATATCGATTTGTGTAACTTTTACTGTGACTACTTCTGCCACTGCTGTTATCACTTCGACTACTGCTACTACTTCTGTCACTGCTCTTGGAACTCGAACGGCTTTTTGCATGATCACCAGAGGTATCGACATTACGATTCTTATGGATTCGTAGCTGCATTTAGCCTGGGTTTTATAGAATCTAAGATCCAGTTTGGTATTTATTATACCCACCACCTTAGGAGCTTTTATTCGCTAATTGTTGTGAATCAGTTGGAGTTCGACGAAGGGAACAACTTGGTGAACGATTATTAGTATTTTCTTCATAACTACTTTTTCTCCTTCTTCGTTCACTTTGATTACTTTCACTGCGTCCTCGCGATGAGCTTCTTAATCTATTTGATTAATTGTATCTATCTTTGCTTTTGCGATATTCTCTGTCTCTGTCTCTGAATTTAGAACCTTTCGATTTCTCTCTCGATCTTGATTTGTTGTTGTTGCTTTGTGGTTATTAAGTTATTTTGTCTTTCTCAAGAGTCTGCGATACAGAAGATATCGAAACAGATGGCTGCGTGGAGGGATTGTTGTTGCTATTATTGCCAGTAGATTACTTTGTGCTTGTGTTATTTGAAGAATTATGAGATATCACGGGTGTGCTTTAATTATTCTATTAATTCGATGTATAAGAAGATCCTGGGTTTCGAAGACGTTGTTAATTTGTAGCAATTGAGGAAAAAGTTGAATTCATTGATAGACCTGCTGTTTGCTGGTTAAATGGAGCAATGTCACGATTGGAGGAGTTCAATCCTCTTCGTTCTCTATCGAAACTGCTGTCCATACTTAGATCTCCAGTTTTGTTGAGTTGATATGAGGAATTGGATAGCTGTCTAGTTCCACCAAAAGAACCCTATGGAGTTGGAGCTCCTGAATCGACTAATCCAGTTTTTCTGATGTTGTTGTTAGGGACGATTTAATGGGAATAGTAAGGCGCGAATGGAGGATGGAGAAGATTAGATTATGCGATGTTACCCATTTGAGAAGGATTTTAGGACATGCTGGCTGGGACGTTTTAAGGGAAATAAGGGCCTTGAAAATACATATTCCCAACTTATGCAGTTTACCCAGAAACAGGAATAGGAGGAACTGGAGGTAAAGGATGGATTTGATTGGCTTGAGTGAGAGGTAAAGAGAGTCCTTGATTGGTAGAATGTGGAGGGATTAAAATGTTGGGAATTTAAGTTAGAGAAAGCGCTGGATTATTTGGGTTTGAATTCGAGATGAATGAGTTTCCTTTAAGCAATTGTGGTGCTTAATTTGTGGTAGAATTGCTATTTCTTGAATTCGGTTAGAATAAAGGAGCTAAAGCTAGTTTAGGGTTGCGTAACGGAACAGAAGAGAATTTATGATCTGCAGCTAGAAGCAAGGAAATAAGTTTAGTCATTTACTTAAAGGCATTCTAAGTCGTTTAAGGATCTAAATTATCACGCAATGAGAAATATTTTAGAATAGAACTAAGGCTAGCATATTCAGTTTGTTTTAGACAAAATGCTTCATGGGATTCTTTTTAAATGCTGTAGTAATTCTCGAAATATCCTGATGTGTTGACTTTGCTTCCTTCAGTGAACTTTTCAAATTGAGATGATGTTGCTCCGTCAAGAATAAGAACGAATTTTGCTTTTTTAGCAATAATTTCTTTTTCGACAAGTTCGACACAAGAATTAAAGGCTGAAATGAGCTATTGAGAAGCTAATTCTTCTTGCTTTTTAGAAATATTTTCACTTTAAGAATTACTTGATTCTTCTGCTGTTAACTTTGGAGCAAAATCATAGAAAACTTCCTTGATGATTTTTCTATCTTTTACGCTGTAAATTCCAAATTATAAATCACTCATTATTTACTCCTAGCCTTGTTAAGATAAAGAGTTAGATGAGGATATCTTTTCTTGTTCTTCTTCGATACTTGATGCTGCAACTAAGTTAGTATTTGAAGATTGGTAATTGCATCCAAATGTGCAAAGCAAAAGGAATTCAAATGATGGAGGAGCTGGTGGCATTATTTAAACTTAAGAATTTGAAGATGTTGTAGCAATAGATGCTCCTAAGGTATTCTGAAACGAAGAAGAACTCGGCCTTGTTGAAAGGATAGTAGGTTGAGAAGCTGAAGGATGAGGTGGAAAATAAAACGGTTTAAGGGGAGGCTAATTTGAATGATACCCTGATCCTCCTGCAGTGTAGTTGTTTTACGCTGACGAGCTCATATAGGCCATGTTCATGTCTGCGAGTCTATTAGAATTATTTGGCAATATTTTTATCCTTTTTTTCCTCTCTTCTGATCTTAGGTTTTTCTCTTTCAGCACTTGAAATTTATTTCTTTTTTGATAAATAAAAATTTCTTGACATAAAACAAAAAAAGCAAAAATTAGAGTGAAATTAAATAGAAAGTCAATGATTTTTTCTTTTTGATTTATTAAGTGATTTGAGCGTATTTAGTAGTAGTACACAAGCTATTTATTTAGGGGGAGTGCATAGTTTTTGATAAATCTTGAAATATGCATAATTATTTGTTTTGTTTTGATTTGAATTATTTTTTAAAAAAGAAAAAGAAGAGGGAATTGAGAGAAACAAAAAAAAAAGAGAGCTAATTGAAAACTAAGAAATAGTTCTTAAAGTTAAAGCAGTGATGTTCCTCGAGCATTGTGAATATGGTTTTGGATAATAATAACCATAGAATATTAGACTAAACTGCAAATCAATTTAGTTAAAGAAATAATATTTAGTTTTAAAGAGTTTATTCTTTAAAAATTTATTGATTATGTTTCTTTCAATCGATAAATCTTTCAAAAAACAGTCTTCAGTTTTTAAGCTCTGATTTTAGCACTGATTGAGAGTTAATAGAGTGAGTATTTATTCTGTTTAGCATGATCAACAATACATTTGAATTATGTCATAACAATATTTTCAAATTACAATTCATTACTTTTGGTTGATTGTTTCATATTTTGGTTGCATATTCTCAAAACTTCTACACCTTGATTATTATTAGAAACTAGATTGATTTTTTTTTGCTTCTAATTGAAGAACACAAAAGATTTAAGCAACTTTTTGTTTAGTCTTTAAATCTGAATGTATCTTTTATCAAGCTATCTATTTATTAACATTCTCAAAAAAAGTATCCAAAATGCAGAATAAATTTACAAAAGATTTATTACTGTTATTTTTGTTATCAGTTTATTCAAGAAACAACAATTGAGAGTGGATATTTTTGATGATAATTTGACATTCATTGATTTGGAACATATCTATAAGGTTTTTTAAGATTATAATATGAGACTTGGATGGTACTTATTTGAAGAAAGATTAGATATTACACTCAGTAATTCCATGAAGAATTGGTAAAATTACTAAACGAAAAATACAAGATAACTAAAATCAATTATTATCGTTTCTTCTAATAGCTTCATCAATGATTTTAGCTAAAACTAACAATCAAAGAAATCAGATAATATTGCTAAACAAACCTAAAACTTGTTATTTATTGTTTAGGATAGAACTTTTAATCAGTTGGCTCTTTTACTTTGATTCATTTGGGGGGTGAAATTAATAGCCACAGAATTCAGATCAAACCCAAATAGTCACTTGAAAGTAAGTCGTGTTTATTTAATCTTTCACACGCGATAATCATTTACTATTCTTTCTTCTTCGTAGATTGCAAAATAAAAATACAATTTTATCACAACCTGCTATTCCTTTTAATTTAAAGATTTATCTATGATTTGTTTGAGTTGTTGATATGCTTTTAGACTTATAATTTATTCAGATTAAGCAAAATAAAACACAAAAATATATATTTTTATTAATAATCTACTGAAAGATACTCCTAACAAAAATTCAGAATGTGTAAGCTGAAATTAGATGTAGAAGACACCAAATATGTGGGGGAATTCACAAGCTTGAATACATAAGGAATCAATAAGAATAAGGATCGGGAAAAAGAACAGAACAGAACACTATAAGAGAACAGCAAAAAGAAATCATGAATCAGTCTAAAAGCAAAGTTCTTTCAATCCATTTAGAGTCTCATCATGCCCTACAAGAGCAACAATGTCCTTAACAAAATCATATCTTCTACAATACTGATCTTTATAAAACAGCTACATTCTTTGATCCTCATCGGAAAGTTATCTCAACCAACAACATTGATCAAGATGGTCCCAAACTTGCAGGGAATACATAACAACCTTAGCAATAATTAAAACCTCATCAACAACAGTTACGAGCAGAAGGACTTTAGAAGAATAACTCGGAGACTAGAAACAGTTCTCCGTGCGATTAACTTTCATTTCGAGCAAGATTTTCATCTTTGGAAGTTCTTAAAACTGAAGGGTAAATTCCTAGGAAACATGAATCGCCTATTGTAAGTAAACGAACTAGTTTTGCTCTTGGGCTTATGTCGTCACCTATGTCTCAGCAGTCAAATTATTCAAATAGAAACAATTCATTATTGGCGTTTTAAATCAGTCCTAGGGTGCATAAGAACAATGAGGTAATGAGATTTGTGAAATGAAAGAAATATCAAAAAGGAATGTAGTGGCTTGGATCAGAGAGTTGGGGAGGGGAGATAAGATAGTCAGTTTACTTTGAGATTTTCCTTAAGTTTTAACGAATAATTATTTAATTTCTTTTTTAGTTTGCAGGAACGAACAATCGTTCAAATGCAGTTGACACAGAATTCTGGAAAAAAGTCAATAGAATTATCACAGATTCTGATGATAAAAGTGAACATCCTCATCGAGATCAACCTACGAACACCGAAGGAAAGACTTATTCCCGAGAAAGCAGCTAAAAAAAGATATTAACGTTACCTTCGATTCCTTCAAGATATGAACCATACAAAAAATTAGATATTCCTTTGAATAAAAATATTTTAATTGGTTCATATGGTGGTCTCGATAGTTCTTCTTGCTCAACAAGAGAATCATTTCGGTAAAAGAGTAATTAACCTGCTAATTTAGGGAAGTAAATCCTTCATTAAATGCCTATCTCTTAAGGAGGTTATCTTGGATTAAAATCACCTTCTTCAAAGGCTCTTCTTTTGCATTCCTTTCAGCAACAACAACCCTAAGATAATTAAAGAAAATTCGGCGGTTAAAGTCAGCTAGCAGATGTTCTTTCAACGTCTGTTTCCTCACCGAAGAATTAACCTAGAAATAGTTTTAAGCTTTGCGCTTCTTAAACTGCAACCCCTAAAAATACAAACAAACGATCGATGAAAATGGATATTTCACAAGGATTATCATCATAATCACCATTTGATTAACAACAACAACAAAACAACTCCGTTGTGATGAGTAATCAGTGTTAGTAGTATTAAATTAAGTAGAAGAAATACGATAAGGTTGTGTTGAATATTGAGAAATCTTTTAAAGCAAAACGATCGCCAACAAACGAGGAGAATTAACTTAGAGACAAATCGATTAAGTATTAATAACTGATTTCAATTAAGCTTGATTATGGATAAGAATCTGATGAGCATGTGATAGCTTAAGAACAATAACAGAATAACAAAGAATTAGCTTAATACTAGACTTATCATAAAAGAAATAATAATCCATTGCTTAAACATCTGAATTAAAAAGTTAATTTTTTACCACACAAACTTACTGATGTTTTCTTCGCAAGCAAACGGCCTATCCATCGTTTAGATAATGTAAGACAAATAATTACTTAATTGAATATCAATTTATTAACTTTTTCCATAATTTTGATTAGAATGAATTTAAGACAAAGATTCTGAGAAATTTGAGAGGCTTAAAAGAATAATAAACAGAATCTATTAATGTTGAGGATGGCATTCAGCATGACCCATATGGAGAATCTGGAATGACAGATGCAGATTGCTTTCTGAAATGCGATGAAAAATTGTCTGAAAATGATAATAATGAAATACATCCATGTGAAATTGAAGATATTTAATATGATAAATATCTGTCGGTTAGTAATAAAGAATAAGGAAAGTAGAGTGATTTTAGTTTTGAATAAATCTGCAAGGAAAATGATATTCTTAGACTTTCAAGTACTGCTAAAAAATAGAAGCTTTGTGAAAGAAGAACTAGTCATCTTGTCAGTAAGTAGTAGAATAGTCTTGTTAAGAAGCTCTTTAAACTAGAAGAAACACCATTGAATGAGACACTAACTAATAATAACAACTCTAAATTATAAGAAATATGTGAGGAAAGTTAGTGCATTTCACTTCTGAAATAAATCCCAAGAGGATAGTCACTCAAGTAGTTCTTCCCATGATAGCATAACTAAGAGTGAAGCAGCCTGCATTAAATAATATTATGATAAAAGTTATGTAATTAAAATACTGATTGTTCTGTTTATTGTTCCCTGTTTTTGAAAGTAAAATTGAGTCTAAAATAATCTATGTCTACATTTTAAACAATGATACTTCTTGGAGAAAAGTTATGAAAGATATAAATTGGACACGCTTGATAAATCATGATATTTTGGAAGATTCTTTTGAAAGCAGCTGTAAGAATGAATCAAGGGAGAGATGAATTATAAAAACAGCAAAAAGATCGAAGCAACTAGCTTCAAAAACATAATAAAATGAGAAATCTACATATTTATTTATATTATTTTGAGCATAATTGTTAATCTTTTTTTTATTTGTTTTGGTGTCTCTCTTTCGAAAATAATTTAATAAAGATAAGAAAGAAATAAGCTAGTGAAGATGGAAAGGAAGATAAATAGGTTAGAAAGAGAGCTAGCAAGTTCAAAAGAAAAGGAACTGCTGGTACAAGGAGATGTTGCAGAACTTCGGAAACAAAAATCAACTTTAGAAGAATAGCTGAAAGTGTAAGGATCTAAGTGTGATCAGATCAAATAAGCATTGAAAGTGTTAGAGGAGAAATATGGTTCTCTGGAAGAAGAAAAGAATGTGCTCGCAAAGAAAGCAGAGAGTTTAGAGAAGATGCTTTGCAGATAAGCAGAAGCAGGTAGTTAGAAGCAATACATGCAACTTGAGTAACGATAAAAGTATGAAGAAACATTGAGCGGTTTTGAAGGAAAAGATAAGGATTTGTAGATGATTCGTTGGGAGAATGAGGGGCTTAAACGAAAGCTAAAAGGATTAGAAGAAAGTGTGGAAAGAGAATAGCAGCTACGGGAAGAAATAGAATAGATGTATTCAACAATATCAACTTAAAATGAGGAATAATTGAAGGTTATGAAGGGAACTATTGAGAAATTGCAAAAATAAGATGAAGAACGTGGTTTATTTGAGGATTTTATTAAATAATAAGAGGTTGAGATTAACAGGAATAATAGGGAAAACAATGAAGATATTGAAATGGAGTCGTAGTATTCAGAGAAAGGAAAGGAAGTTGATAGAAGTGATTAATACGAGGAAATAATGCAGCTAAAAGAGGATAATATGACTTTGAGCAGATAGCTTGAGGAGATCGAAAGAGTTTCTGCGATGAAATGGATGAATAGGGAGTTGGAAATGAAGATACTGAAAGATTAGCTAAGGGAATTATAACAGAAGAATGAGTTAATCGAGAGGGAAAATAGAAATCTAGAATTAGTATAAGAAAACAAAGAAAGTAAGCCTGATTATATTGAAGAATAAGATAATTCTTCTGAGACGATTGAAGGTGTATTAGGTAGGCTGTAAGTAGAAAGGAAAAAGAGAATTAGCCTTGAAGAAACGTTGAAAGATGTTCATGCTGAGATGAAGCGAAAGCAACCTATTTTACGTAGATAAAATGAAAAATGGCTGAAACTTAACTAAGATTTTATCACTGTTGAGAAAAAACAAACTGAACT